>Ga0209834_10001206_pt1 | contig 14698 bp, 13 predicted proteins | sample Mar14236cmmetaG_FD_184134 | JGI IMG/M metagenome (GOLD analysis project Ga0209834, IMG submission 184134) | Marine hydrothermal vent microbial communities from Guaymas Basin, Gulf of California to study Microbial Dark Matter (Phase II) - Marker... ...
CATAATGAATAATTAGGCTGATTGACATAGGATGAGCAGGGCTGTACATTTGATAAAATTTTCGATCTGTCATATATTATACAATAATTCTTTATCCGGTTAGGAGAAAACAGAGGATGTTTGGGTTGGGGATGCCTGAGTTGCTGATAATTCTGGTTATAATTCTCGTCGTTTTTGGTGCCGGTAAGCTGCCACAAATCGGCGAGGGCCTTGGAAAGGGCATCAGCAACTTCAAAAAGTCTTTAAAGGAGAATAAAGAGGCCGGAGACGATATCAGCCAGGATGAAAAAAACAAATTGCCGTAGGGCCGTTATTAGCTTAGCTTCTGGACGCTGAAAATAACTCCGAAACAGATTTCCATACCCGATCCGTTCCATGAAGGCATCATCCTCAATCTATCAAGATAATCCAATCTGGCGTTTTTTTTCGTCGGTCCGTCTGGCAGTATTTCTCTTAATCACTCTTGCCGTAACCTCTATTGCCGGTACCTTAATACCCCAGAGAGAATCACTCCAATTCTATCTGGAAACATACGGCCCCAACTTTTTTCGGATTATAAAATTTCTCCATTTGTACGATACATATCATTCCTGGTGGTATCTGACCTTGCTCGGACTTTTCAGCACTAACCTGATAGTCTGTACCTTAAAGCGCTTGCCGTTTACCCTAAGGCTTTTCAGGAAAGACAACCTGTCCATGGATTCCGGGCGTCTGTTAAGGATGCCTTTTAAAAAGGACTGGGAAGTAAAAGAGGAACTGGATAATGATTCCATCCGGTCGATTATCTCGGCATTTAAGGATGTTGTCGGCAAGTTTCACGAACGTCCGGATACAGCAGACGGGGGCAGGCTGTTTTTGGAGGAGCGCGGAAAATGGAGCTACTGGGGCATATATTGCCTGCACGGCAGCATACTGATTATTTTTCTTGGCGCCCTTGTCGGGTTATTTATGGGGTTCAAGGGCAGCGTCATGTTACCGGAAGGGGAGACAATAGATCATATTGTGAATAAACAGACAGGAGAGCAAATACCTCTTGGTTTTTCCGTCCGTTGTGATCGTTTTGATATCTCCTTTTACGATAACGGCGCACCAAAAGAGTATCGATCCGACCTGACTGTGTTAAATGGCAATAAGGAAGTCGTACGTAAGTCCATCGTTGTTAATGATCCCTTAAAATACAGGGGTATCACTTTTTATCAGGCAAGCTATCGGGCTATTCCTGAAGTAACCGTTCGGGTCGCGGAGTCTGAGAGCACACAGCGCTTACTCACTATTTCCGCATTTCAAAAGACCTTGTGGCCGGAAGCACAATTGACCTTTGGCCTGATACAGTATCTGCCCAGCGTCCATGGAAGGCCTGCAGCCCAGATATGGATCGGAGACCGGGAAGGCCGTGAAGGTTCTTTATGGCTCCTGAAGGGAAATAAAAAGGAATTTAAAAAGGGGGAAAACTCGTATGGGATTTCCCTGGTTAATGCCAGGCAACGGTATCTGACCGGGCTGCAAATCAAGAAAGACCCTGGGGTATGGATAGTATGGTTGGGCTGTGCGTTCCTCATTATTGGTTTTACCGTAGTGTTCTGGGTCCCGCACAGACGCGTGTGGCTCTGGATAGGTCGCCGGGAGGGCAAGACTATTGTAATTTTGTCCGGTCAGACCAGCAAGAATAAATTGCAGTTTGAAAAAGACATCAGAGAGATCGAAAAGGCCTTGGATTCCAGATTAGGAGCACGGTAATGACCTTTTCCAGTTCATATTTTTTAAGTTTGACCACTTTTATATATCTGGGGGCCGCTGCGCTCTATTTGATACACTGGATCTTCAGGGTACAGAAGGTGGGATTACTGGCTACAATAGTTACGGCCGGAGGCCTTGTCATTCAGACAACAGGAATAATCCTCAGATGGGTAGAGTCTTACAAATTGGGATACGGGCATGCCCCGCTCTCAAACCTTTATGAGTCCCTGGTATTTTTTGCGTGGATGACGGTCCTGGTTTACCTGGTTATGGAATGGCGGGTCAAACGACGCGTGATCGGGGCCTTCGCAACTCCGTTCGCATCCCTTGCCATGGCCTATGCATCCTTTAGTCCTGAGATTGAAGATGAAATACAGCCCCTTATCCCAGCTCTTAAAAGCAATTGGCTCATTGCACACGTCGTTACGTGCTTCCTCGGATACGCCTCTTTTGCTGTTGCCTGCGGACTCGGCATTATGTACCTTTTCAAAAACAGATCCAGCGGGGATTCAACGGGGATTATGGGTATTATACCTGATTGCAAAGTCCTTGATGAGTTGATGCACCAGACAATAATCTTTGGTTTTCTCTGGTTGACCCTCGGCATAATTACAGGAGCCGTTTGGGCCAATGATGCCTGGGGTACGTATTGGAGCTGGGACCCAAAGGAGACGTGGTCATTGATAACCTGGTTTGTATATGCCACGGCACTGCATGCAAGGTTCGTCAGGGGCTGGGCCGGACGCAGGATCGCCTACTTATCGATAATAGGTTTTGTCTCAGTGATGTTTACATACTTCGGGGTGAATTTCCTGCTTTCAGGCCTGCATAGTTACGGATCACAATAATGATTCCGCTGAAAAAACCCGATCTGCGGCGCACAATAATAAATAATGTTGAATTAAGGTGTATGTCTCTTAAATCTTCTTCTCCAATTCAGCATTCAACATTCACAATTCGACATTGTCTATAAAGGGGTTTAAATGTTTGGCTTAGGAACACAAGAGCTGTTAATCATCCTGCTGATCGCCTTTTTTGTCTTTGGGGGCAAGAAGCTTCCGGAAATAGGGGCCGGGCTTGGAAAAGGCCTGAAGGCCTTCAAATCCGGTTTGAAGGACCTTGAAAATGAGGTCGATCCGGAAAAGCTTTTAGATGACAAATCCAGCAGCTCATCGGACACAGAAGGCAAGAAAAAGGTTTAGTGGCTCCACGGATTATACGTGGTCTCGTGTAATATGCCTTTCTTTACGCAAGCCATGATCCTGGCTGCAGGCCTGGGTACGCGCCTGCAGCCTATTTCACTTTATTTACCCAAGCCTTTATTTCCAGTATTAAACAGGCCTTTGCTCTACAGATTACTTTATCAGCTTGAGGAGGCGGGATTCAGGAAGGTTGTGATCAACTGCTTTCACCTTGCACATCTGGTGTTGGAGATGGCAGGGTCTTATAAAGGCAAGGCTGAAATTATTACATTGATGGAACCATCACTGCTTGGAACCGGCGGGGCGATCAGAAATGCCCTGCCTCATATCTCAAAAAATGAACCCCTGCTGGTTATAAACGGAGATGTGGTAACAGATCTGGATCTGGCCCGGGTAATTAATCTGCACCGGCACCAAGGGGCTGTTGCATCGCTGGTGGTCCACAAGAGGGAGCCGTGGAACAACGTGGCTGTTGTGCCGGACGGAAGGGTCTCGGGTTTTAATTACAACGGGCCGGACGCCATGGCCTTTACCGGTATTTCCGTACTGGAACCGGAATTTATAAGGACTATTCCTGAAGATCGTCCCGGTTCTTTGATTGATATATTTAAGGCAGTAATTGATAAGGGCGGTCGTTTACAGGCATTAAGAGCTGATCAAATTGCCGGTCACTACATATGGGAGGATATCGGATCGCCCAGGAGGTATCTTTCCGTCCATAAAGTGCTTCTCGCAAATGAAAATAACATGTGCCTGGTTGGGAAGGGCACCGAATTGCCTGACGATCTCATGTGGAAAGACTGGGTCTCTATAGGACATAGAGTGAGCCTGGGATCCGGTGTCACTCTTTGCAGGACGGTGATCTGGGAGGGAAGCGATGTCCCTTCAGGCACAGTTCTTGAGGATTGTATTTTTACTCCCTATGGGAATATTGGTTCTTGATTAACCCTGCAGATGCCAGAGGAAAAAAATGGGCCAGCATGTACGTCAACATGTGGTGGTTCCATCCTGCAAATTTTCTTATCATGAAAAGCCCTTAGCTCTTCCATGAAAGACCCAACGCCTTTCCTTTCACAGGACAGCTACTGATGGTCAAAATACTCTTTCATGGCCTTGCGGCCCGCATTAATAAGTGCTTGCAGTCTTGCATCGCTCATATCGAACTCGGTAGTGCCATAGGACTTTGCCGGAAGACGGCAAATTTCTTTTTCGTGGGCTTCAATGGCAAGCCTGTCATGCGCGCTGGTCATGGTGTCTATAAGGCACCTGATACGCCGGATGGTTTTAAGACGCTTTATGTTATCGAGTAAACCGTCTCCTAAACTTTCTGAGCCTTCTTCAATTTCCGCCTCCCCGGAACCTTCGACAGGGAGTTTTTCATCAATCAGAAAACCGAGGTTCGGCACCTCGTCCGGATCGGTGTCCCCCATAATTTTGACTACCTCAGCATCTCGCGAGGTAAGCAAATCTATAGGAAAGTTTGAAAGGACTCCGCCGTCCACAAACGTATGTCCTGTTATGTCTTCACCAAGGTATGGTCCCCACTGTGCCTGCCACCTGACTTCCTGCCATACAAAAGGAATACTCATGGACATCCGCACGGCCCATTTAACAGGGCAGTCCGGGGCCGTTCTGTGGTTCAAAACCCGCATTTCCTTGGCCTCGGTGTCTGAAGCCACCATCGAAAGGTCACTTTCAGTACAATCCTGGAATTCCGACAGAGTTGTATGGCCGAGATTGCGACCTCCTGCATTCAGTTTCTCTGTAAGCCATTTAAGAAATTCATCGCCTGCATACAGGCCGCCTCTTTCGATAAAGGAGAACATTTCCCGGTAGGCATCGATTTTCATTAAAGCGTCGAATATGCGGTCATCTACCACTCCTTCCACCAGTTGGGGAATAAATGGGATGTCAACTTTTTTGAATATGGCATAGGTAAGGCTGTTATGAATATCCGGATCATCGAATTTCTTCGGGATATCCATGAAAGTTGAAAAACGGGGTTTTCCGTTTGGCAGTTTCTCATTAACTGCTTCCAGCATTTCCTCGGGTCCATAGCCCGCGGCCATGAGGGTGGCGGTTATTGCCCCTGCAGATGTTCCGATGAAACGTCTTGCGGTATGTCCTCGAGCAAAAAATTCCTGTAACGCACCGACAAACACCGAGCCCTTTGCTCCGCCACCTTCAAAAACGAGATCATATTGCATGATTCTTCCTCCTGAAGAAATTGAGTTAATTGCCTATTCAGGCAAAAGAGGGACATCTTTTCCCGAAAACCCCACAAGGTCCAAGAATCAATACCAAAATAGGTAGTTATGGTTAAAAACTCCGTAGGCGTTCGCAGGTTCAGAGTTACCTTTCTTTCGTTGACCCTTGAACCTCTGAACCAGTGATCTGAACAGCGTGGTTACCTGAAATACTCAACCAGGACCCGAGGATCATTGGTTCCTATGGCATCCACACCCATATCAACATAAGGCCTCAGGAGCTCCCGGTCATCAATATTCCATATAAACACCTTGAGGCCTTTCTCGTGGGCCATTTCGACTAATTCCCTGTCTACAAAAGTGTATTTCATCACCAGTGTGTCTGCAGATGCCTGGGTGGCAACACATGCATCCACAGGAGATCCCACAAGCAGCACGCCTGTTTTGATGCGGCTGTCCATTGCTTTTACAGTCTTTACGAGCCTGTGCCAAAATGAGATCACACAGGATTTATCGAACAAGTTGTTCCTGACTATCAAGTCGACGACCGATCCTTCCGTTCCCTCTTCCTTCAACTCAATGATCAGCATCACGCGTTTATCAATCAAGTCGATGACTTCCTGAAGAGTAGGTATTGCCTCACCTTTGCCCGCATCCAGCCTCTTGATTTCCTGTACGGAATAACCGCTGACCGGCCCTGTTCCATTTGTGGTCCGGTCCACGGTCGCGTCATGTATCACGACCAGCTCTTTGTCTTTGCTGAGATGGACGTCAATCTCGATCGCATCCACCCCGATATCGATGGCCCGCTTTATGGAAAGCAATGTATTCTCCGGCTCCAAGGCCGCGGCCCCGCGATGTCCTATTATAATCATTTGAATATCCCCTGAAAATCTCCTGATGTTGCTTTAGTGTTTCTTTTTTACCAACTTTGGATCGAACCCCAGGCACTCTCCAGCATGCTCGCACCAGTTGGCGCACCCCTGGTTGAGCCTGGGATTCTGTATGGTGTGACCACAGTTTGGGCAGCGTCGCCTGGCGTCGTCTTTGAAAAACTCCACCAGGAAACCGCATTTAACGCAAGGTATTTCAAAAATATCGCCAGGCTTCCAAAACGTGGTATCCTGCCCTGGGCACATTGTTTTAGCCATTTCTTTTCCCCATAAAATAGACTCGTCCTGTCCCGGCCAGGCTGGGATAGCCTGTCTCAATCTTCTTTCCATGTGATACATTGGCCAGGGCAGTTCTTGATGATCTCCTCTATCTCTTCTTCCGGATATTCAGGCAGATCAACCACCTCGATGTAACCTGCCTCGTTTCTCCTAAATATCGTTGGGCAAAGCTCCAGACATGCCTCACAGTCCTCACATTCACCAAGATCAATGACCGGTATCTTCATGATCCAAAAACCCGCGATTGAAAACCAAAATCATAACCCGCACCTATCTCTGCTTTATGATGTAATCATAGGCCGACAGGGCAGCCTTGGCCCCTTCACCTGCTGCAACAATGATCTGCTTGTAAGGAACGTCAGTCACATCCCCGCAGGCAAAAACCCCTGAAACACCAGTGTGACACTTTGAGTCTACCACGATCTCTCCTATACGATTGGTTTCCACAGTATCCATTACAAGCTCGGAGTTGGGGAGCAGGCCAATTTCAACAATGACTCCCTGTACATTGAGCCTCTTTTTCTCGCCTGTCTCCAGCGACTCGATCTCAATCCCCTCAACTGCCGACTTACCTTCAATCCGGAGTATCTTGTATTTGGTAAAGATCTCCACCTTTGGCGAACTCATAACCTTGTCTCGAATGATTTCATCACCGGTAATGGGCGTCAGAGAGACCATGTACACCTTCCGGGCAACTTTCATAAGGTCAATGACCGCCTCAAGGGCCGAGTTCCCTCCGCCCATTACCGCCACGTCAAGGTCTGCAAACAGTGGGGCATCGCAAGTGGAGCAGTAGGTTACCCCCATGCCGATCAATTCCTTTTCCCCGGGCACATTGAGCGGCCGGGGACGCTTTCCTGCGGCGATGATCACCGTCTTGGCAAGATATTGCTTCCCGTCGTTTGTGATGACCTTTTTTATCTTCCCGGTCAACTTCAGGGCCTTCACCTCAACCCCCACGAGTTTTTCCACATTGTACTTCTCCACGTGCTCTTCAAACTTTGCGATCAGATCGGCGGTCTCCACCTGGCTGAAACCCATGTAGTTATCTACATCGTAAGTCCAGGCCACCTGCCCCCCGATATCTCTGCTTACGAGAAGGGTCTTGAGGACCTTTCTGGCAGCATATATTGCGGCACTCAGGCCGGCCGGGCCGCCTCCAATAATGATCACGTCGTAAAGGGGGGCAACCTCCCCTTTCTCGGCCAGCCCAAGTTTCTGGCTCAACTCACCGCTGGCCTCCAGGTGAACCAGATCACTGTATCCTCCGACCGGTTCATCTCCGATCAGGATCTGCGGGAGAGAGCCGCTGCCGGCCTTCTCTTTCATCTCCTTCCAGTCACTTGACTCCGGCCGGACCTCAATTTCTTCGTAACTGATCCCTTTTTCCGCCAGGAATGACTTTGCCTTGGCGCAAAAAGGGCAACCGTCTGTGGTATAGATGGTTACGCTGGCCATAATCACCTCCTGGCTGCTTATTCAATCTTTGAACTTTGTTTAAGACAGCTCAAGGCCTGCTCAAGGCGACTGCGGTCAAATCCAACCATCACTTCGTTGCACACTAATATTACAGGCACCCTGAGAGCACCGCCGGATATTTTCTTCATCTCCTTCAGGGCGTCCTTATCACTTTTGACATCATAAGCAGTAAACGGCACTCCTTTTTTCGAAAGAAACTCCTTCGCCATCTTGCAATAGGGGCATGCGGGGGTCGAATAGATCTTTACTTCTTGATTCATGATCACTCCTTTTTTAACCAACCTGAAACGAGGAGTCATTTCACTCCAGTTGCCAAGAGTTTTTTCTGCAACCCGGATAGAAATCTGATATGCCCCATTTCCTCTTTTATGATCTTGTCGATTTTGTCCTTTCCAAATTTTGTCGGAACCAATTCCTTCATTCCCAAGTAAAAGACGATCGATTCCTTTTCAAGACCGATGGCTGCCTTAAGGATCTTTCTTATCTTTTCTTGTTCAATCAAATCCCCGGACAGTATGAAATTCTCCTCTTCCTCCTTGCCAAACACCTGGAAATCCGCCAGCGCTCGCAGATACAGAGCTGCTTCTCCTTCCGGATCGAAAACTGTAGGTTCTCGTTCCTCATCTGCCAGATCGGCCCTCATGGATGCAAAAACCTTTTCATGTTCGGCTTCCATGGCGGCGAGATCGAGAAAGAGGGAATGGACTGAGGCATCTGATATATTTTCAGCCGCCTCGCGGTAAAATCTCACCCCGTTTCTTTCAATTTGTTCCGCTATTTCAAATACTTCATCTGCATTAAAATCGTAACTCATAGTATACTCCATTCCTCTTGAGCCTTTTGCAAAACTCCGTCTTTGGTCAGAACTTTTGTTCCTGCGACCCCAAATTAACGACTCGACCACTTAACGACTTTATGACCTACAGGCGTGTATCAACGTGGCCTGGTCCTCCGCACTCCGGCGTGTAACATGTAACATTCCCAAAATCGCACTTCTCGCCGCATGAAGGACAAATGTCCGGCGGCACTGCCGCTGTAATGAGAAAGCCGCACCTTGAGCATTTCCAGTAAGTCTGGTTGCACTGAGGACAGATGTCTCCCGCGAATCTGCCTGAAGCTGTATAACCGCAATGAGCACACACCCATTCTTTCTCTTTATTTTCCATATTTTCCTCCTTATGACAATTTTTGTTACGTCGTCCGTAAGCGTTCATAGGTTCAGAGTTCACAGAATATTTACAGTTCACCTTGTTGAATTTCCCGAAGGAACCTTGTTTAACAGGGTGAACCGTTCGGGACTACCTTTCTTTCGTTAACCTTGTTAGTATGCTATCAAATACTTGATGAAACCTCGGATGGTAGCGCGCCTGTCAATCTAACCCAAACTAACCATCGATCAGCCTAATGACAAGTACGAGCAGGAAGCGGATAGAGTAGCCGAACAGATTATGAACATGTCTGATCAATTGTTAGGGATGAAACCTGACACTTTTCAAAAGGTGCCTTGTGCAAGTGTGATGGTACCGTGGAGGCTATAAGATATTCCCTGGCCCGGTTATTCGGATTTTGAAAAGCTTACCATATACCTGATCCTGAAAATGAACCGCTTGTCCGGCAACGTGTAACTGGATTTGAAAGATCGGAAGAGAGAGGGGTTATATTGGAGACATGGCTTGATAGCTTTGGATACTATTTATAGAGATGCCAGGCACAACTTGCCAAGAGAACCTTGATGAATATCGAAAAAACAAAAAATGAAATGAAAAAGATCAACTTGGCCATGACCTTTTATGGAGGGGTTTCTCTTGCCGTTTTTGAGGCCGGAGTGGCGGAGGAATTTCTTCGCTTTCTTCAATTCTGCAGGGAAAGAAGACACCAGCACGAGGACCTTAATAATCTGGACATAAATGTCCGTGTTATTTCTGGAACATCAGCAGGCGGGCTGGCTGCGATACTTCTCTCTTCCGCTCTGGTAAACTCGGAGGATCCTTCACGCCATATCCGGGAAATGCGCAGGATATGGTTCGATGTGGCGGACCTGTCCACTATCCGGTACCGGCGAGGCCAGAAAGTACGTTCTCTCCTGAATAATGATATTCTTGAGGACGAGGTCATCCGTTTTCTTAAGCTCAAGGAAGGTAAGAATGGATTGTCTGAAGACCTCAAGATACTCATCACCGCAACCAACATGCAGGGTTTCTTTGATGCGGTCCCTGTGGAGCATGACTTCACAGCTACCAAGAAATTTGCCGAAAGGGCATTCTCTACCACCAGACATACCGAGGTTTTTGTCTTTTCTGAAAAGGACATAAAAGACGAAGATCGGCAGGTTCAGGAAAGGATCGCCAAGGCTGCGCGAATCACATCCACCTTCCCTGTTGCATTTCCTCCACAATTTACGCTGAGCCCGAGCTTTTCAAAAGAAAACATCCAGTGGTATAAAGAAACCGGGAGAAGGGATAAACCTCTCCACTTCTGGTATTTCGACGGCGGAGTTTTGGATAACAAACCCCTCGGACATGCCATTGACCACATGCAGTCAAGTCGCCATGAAGGAGACTGGTGGTACTTCTTTGTGGAGCCCAAACCCCAGAGCTATCAAAGAAGGCATCCGGAATGGGCAACAGACCCCGACACCCCTCCGGATCCGGCAGAGACGGTAATGGCAGTGCTGGAGGCCCGGGGAGCGGAAACGATCTATCATGACCTCAGACGTATCCAGAAGATCAACCATCAGCTTATGCAGATCAAGCGTCTTCTTGAAGATGTCTGGGAACTTCTCGATTCTTCCAGGCTTTCCGGTTCCCTGTTTGAAACCTTCAAAGATAATGTCCTGACCTCGCGCCTTCACCGCTTCTTGCCCGATTATCTGAAATGTATCACCCTGATCCGCTACCTGTTTATAAGGAAAAATCTCCTTTCTCAGGAAGAGAAAGATCGCCTTAAGGAAAAGCAGGAACTTATTCTGTCCGAAATCCCTCCCCTGGACCTTCCAAGGACATTCGCAGACAGCCTCTATGATAAAACGATCAAAAAAATTCTTTCGTCCGATATGATCAAACAACTGAAAGAAGACCAAGAGATCCGGAAGGTCCTTAAAGACTTTGATAAAAAAGCTGCAGCAATAAAAGAAGCCCAGTTACTCTTCAGGCAAATAGCCTTTTGGGTGGAGCGCGACCATAAGAAAGACCAAAAAATATCTAATAGGACATGGAAGAGGTTTAAAGAATCGGAAGCAGCCCTTGAAAAGGCCTTGAGCAAGGCAAATGGGGCATTTCAGAATTTTATGAAAAGGCTGAAGGAGGTCATCAAGGATGACCAGATCTTGGCCAAGATCAAGTGTTATGTCCTTCTCAATGAGGCAGTTCACGCTGCAGGCGGCCTGGAAACCCGAGAACGAATAAAAGTAATAAAAATCTACAATGATATCAAAGAATATGGTGAGCTTGCCGGGGCAAAACTTGCCAATTTTGCTGGCTTTCTTGACAGGAGATGGCGGAAACATGACTACTTGATGGGTCTTATAAATACCCGCGAGATGCTAAAAGGCAGATTATGCGAAGTAATCCCTTCCGATGATTTCTGGAAGGATTACGAAGATTGGCGATCCAAATCCGAGGGAAATTTTGATCAAGAGTATTCCCTTACCTCTAAAGACATACTGAAAGACCATGAAAAGGAACTCGAAAGCCTTCCTGCCGGTAAAGTAATTGCCGACATTAACGCAGTTCTTCATTCATCAAAGGTGATTATTCAAAAATCAAAAAGTAAGTTTTTTTCCATTCTCAGGGCCATAAAAGTGCAGTGGATACTCCCTGTTATACAGGGCATCCTCTGGCTCTTCAGACAGGCCACAGCAGGCAGCCCGACAGAAAAGAAACGGATGGGGCCTCACTCCCTGGCTGTTTTCAAAAAGAAAAGCAGGCAGTATATCGGGTTTATTCTTATTGGAATCCTCCTTGGTCTTCTCCTCTCTCTTTTCCTGCCCGACTTTTTGGGGGATTTTGCAGACTGGATATTGAAGCAACTGATACCGGACTAGATGAGGCCACCATCTGTAACTTTAGAAACTACATTGGCTGCATAGGATTGGCCGATTACCTGCTTGGAGAAACCAGCAAACAATTTGAACAAAAAGGGCTTACTGCAAGAACTGCACTTGACTGATCTTTTGCAGCGCTTGAGACAAACTATAGTAAATTCAGCTAGTTGTGGGGACATGTCATAACTTCTCAATAATCCAGGGATAGTTTTGTGTGTACGATATCATAGACTGCCTCAAGGGCCTCTTCGAGCCTTTCCGGTTTCGGGCCGCCTGCCTGCGCCATTTCAGGGCGCCCTCCTCCGCTTCCGCCGATTATCCGGGCTACCTGTTTGATCATATTTCCTGCATGCAGCCGGTCAGTGAGATCTTTGGTTACAAGGACCAGTAGCAGGGCCTTGCCGTCGGCCCGCGATCCTATCACTATGACCCCCGAACCAATCTTATCCCTGAGCCTGTCTCCCAGGTCCCTCAGGGACCTGACGTTTTCTGCTTCAACTCGTGCAGAGAGTACCTTAATGTGGTTAATTTCCCGGGTCCCGGATAACAACTTATCCAGCCCCTGCGTGGCGCGGGCCTTTTTAACCTGCTGGAGCTGCTTCTCCAGGTCCTTTGTCATCTCAAGGAGTCTTGCAACCTTTTTGGACGCCTCCCGTCTGGGGCACTTCAGTTGAAAGGTGATGCTGGAAACCGCTTCTTCTAATTCATGCACAAAATCCAAAGCGGTTTGGGCGGTACAGGCCTCAAGCCTCCGCATTCCCGAGGCCACACTGGATTCGCTGATGATCTTGAAAAGACCTATTTGCCCTGTACGGGAAACGTGGGTACCGCCACAGAGTTCCTTGCTGAAATCCGGGACACTCACCAGGCGAACAGTCTCTCCGTACTTTTCCCCGAACAGGGCCATTGCATCACAGGCCATGGCCTCTTTATAGGAAAGGATCTCTGTTTTGACTTCTCTGTCCTCTCTGATCTGTTCATTTACCAGGTCTTCAACCTCTCTGATCTCATCCGGTGTCAAGGCCGAAAAGTGGGTAAAATCAAAACGCAGCCTGTCCGGGGCTACCATGGAGCCCGCCTGCTTCACATGTTCTCCAAGGACTTGCCTGAGGGCACTGTGGAGGAGGTGGGTGGCGGTGTGGTTGCGGGCAGTATCTTTTCTGAGATTCTCTGACACCTCAAGCTTTATGGAATCTCCTGACTCCAGATAACCATGTTTTACCTCTATACTGTGTACTATGAGGTCTCCCTTGCGGAAGGTGTCTATTACTTCGGCCCTGCCCGAAGGCCCTTCCACCCAACCCCTGTCACCTACCTGGCCGCCTGACTCCGCATAAAATGGCGTTTCCGCGGCAATGAGCTCTCCGCACCATCCGGCTGGAGCTCGCTGGATCGGCCGGCCCTGCTTTAAAAGGGCAAGAATCTCTGATTTGTGGGATGTGGTATCATACCCTATGAATCTGTTACCCAGATTTGAACTCAACAACTCCCTGTATACCTGCGGCAATTCTTCAGTAACCGTATCATGGCGCGCCTTTCTCGACCGCTCCCTCTGCTCTGACCGGGCTCGTTCATAACCATCCCGGTCAAGCCCCATATCCTCTTCCCTGGCCACATCAAGGAGTATATCTACAGGTAAGCCATAGGTGTCATGGAGCTTAAAGGCAAAATTCCCTGAGATTTGGGTCTTGTGTTCCTTCTTGAGTTTGGCTATCTCCTCGTCAAGAAAGCGCAGCCCAAATTCAAGTGTCTCTGCAAAGCGGGACTCCTCGTGGTCTATGACCTTCCCCAGAAATGCCGAGGCCTTTTTCAGTTCCGGATAGGTCTCACCCATTTCCCTGACAACGACGTCAGCCACAGAACTTATGAAGGGATCCTTAAGCCCGATGACTTTTCCGTATCGGACTGCCCTGCGGATAATACGCCTTAATACATATCCCCTTCCCTCATTGGAGGGGATGAGTCCATCCGCGATCAAAAAGGTACTGGCCCTTGTATGGTCAGCTATGACCTTAATCGCCACGTCTGATTGCCTGTCTTTGCCGTAGGTCCGGCCTGACAGCTCTTCTATGCATGCTATCAGGCCTGCGAAGATGTCGGTATCGTAATTACTCTGCCTCCCCTGGCATATCGCGGCCATGCGTTCAAGCCCCAGACCGGTATCGATACACGGAGTTGGGAGGGGGGTCATTCTGCCGGATTCATCCCGGAAGAACTGCATGAACACCAGGTTCCAGAGTTCAAGAAAGCGATCGCAGTCACAGCCCACTTTGCAGTCCGGCCTGCCACAACCTACATCCGGTCCCTGATCGACGAGTATCTCCGAGCAGGGTCCACAGGGCCCGGTATCACCCATGGCCCAGAAATTGTCTTCTTCCCCGAGGCGAACCACACGATCAGGGGAAATGCCGGTTATCTCAGGCCAGAATTTTGCCGCTTCGTCATCTTCCCGGAATACCGTGACCCACAGATCTTCTGCAGGCAGCCCGATTTCTTTTGTAAGGAAATCCCAGGCAAAGGAAATTGCCTCTCTTTTGAAGTAGTCCCCAAAGGAAAAATTTCCCAGCATTTCAAAAAAAGTATGGTGACGGGCGGTGTATCCAACGTTTTCAAGATCGTTGTGTTTGCCTCCGGCCCTCACGCATTTCTGGCAAGAGGCCGCGCGCGTATAAGACCTTGTCTCTTCGCCAAGAAATACCTTCTTGAACTGTACCATGCCTGAATTCGTGAAGAGGAGTGAAGGGTCTTCCGCCGGGATTAGCGGGGAACTTGGGATTATCTCGCTGCCATTTCTTGAAAAGAAATCTAAAAAGAGACTGCGAATCTGCTTACCGGACAACTTCTTCATGGGCAGAGCCT
>Ga0209834_10001207_pt1 | contig 14696 bp, 12 predicted proteins | sample Mar14236cmmetaG_FD_184134 | JGI IMG/M metagenome (GOLD analysis project Ga0209834, IMG submission 184134) | Marine hydrothermal vent microbial communities from Guaymas Basin, Gulf of California to study Microbial Dark Matter (Phase II) - Marker... ...
TCTTATCCGGTCAATTCAATTTATTCAAATATTTTTTTCCCCCAAGCTCAGATATTTTAATAAAAATGCCCTTTATGAGAACACTTTTTTAAGAGTTTAAGGTTGATTTAAAAAATTTTTTCAAAATAATTCTCATAATGTCCTGCTGATCTTCTTAACTATGTTTATATTTAACCATTTTTTACTTGCCATTTTAGAAGTGATTTTATTTTTAGCCTTCGATTAAAAAATCCGCTGTTTTGCGGTTTCTTTTGTCGCTGGAACGAAGGGGGATTAATGGCAACCACTTCTGATATCAGAAATGGGATGATCATCGAATTCAAAAACGATCTATATGAAATCGTTGAATTCCTGCATGTTAAACCGGGAAAAGGTTCAGCTTTTGTCAGAACAAAGATGAAAAGCATTAAAACCGGTCAGGTAATCGAAAATACATTCAGAACAAGTGAGAAATTGACGGAAGTCAGAGTTGAAAAACATAAAAAAGAATACCTTTATTTTGATGGAAGTTTTTATGTTTTTATGGACAGCAATACTTATGAACAAATTCAGGTTCCTGTCGATCTTATCGGTGATCTGAACAAATACCTGATCGAAAACATGGTCGTTGGAATGAAGTTTGATCCTGAAGGTAGAATTTTAGGAATAGAACTTCCGATCACGGTTGTTCAGGAAATAGTTGAATGTGAACCGAATATCAGAGGGAACACTGCCTCTGCCAGCGGCAAGAAAGCAACCACAAATACAGGTTTAAACCTTACTGTTCCGTTTTTCATTGAAATCGGAAATAAAATTAAGATCGATACTCGCAGCGGAGAATACATAGAAAGAGCATGAATATTATAAATATCAGGGAGGAAAGATGGCAAAAGTAAGATCATTCTCAGCAAAGCTTGCTCATGAGATCAGCACCGTGGGAAAAGTTATATGTCCAAAATGCAATACTGAAATAAAAAAAATAAAGCTGATAAGAAGCAAAAAGTCAAAAGCAAATACCTGGTCACCTAAATATGAATTCGTCGATATCTGTAAATGTAATGAAAAAGATATTATGGCTGGTAAAGTATAATCTTGATGTCGCTTATAATCTGGGAAAATTTTAAAACATCAAAAAAAGAATGTTCTAATATTTTTTATGGTATGAAAATATAAGGAGGTTTGAGCAATTTTGACATAGCAGCTAATATAATTTGAAAAAGACAATTATTTTGTTGGTCCATCTGTATTGGTTGCATTTTTATAATTATCAAAACCTGAATCTTTAAACTTCATATCCTGGAGGAAAAATGAAAAAAATTATAATAGCCTATGTCGTTATAAGCCTGACCACATTTTTGATTGCAGAAGCAAGTGGTGAATACGGCTTCCAAATGCTTAAAATCCTTTCCAGTGCCAATGCGGCTGCTAAAGCAGGTAACGATCCTTTTTCTTCTTCCGATGCCTTTAGTTTCCTGCAAAATCCTGCTGCCGGATTAATAAATAGAACACACGCTGTTTCTATAACCCAAAATTATTGGATTTTCGATACTAAGATGAGTTCGGTTGCTTATCTGAATTCTCATGGGAAAACATCTTTCGGAATTGCCTTCAGACAGCTTGATTATGGGAAATTCCCTGACATAGATGAACAAGGTGATCTTATCGGTGAATTTCATCCTCTTGATCTGAATATGATCACAAATTTTGCTTTCAGAATAAATCCGAATCATTATGCCGGATTGAATTTACACGGTCTATATGAAAAAATCAAAACTGCTTCCAGCTTTGCTATCTCCTGCGATCTTGGTTATACTTATTTAACTCCCATAAAAGATTTGAAGCTTGCCGCAGCCATCAAACATCTTGGCTCCTCTACCAAAATGGATGAAGACAATATTGATCTACCAACAACTTTTGAAATCGGATTAACTAAATCCCTGGAAACAGATTTTATTGAAATTTCGTCAGAGATCAAAGGTCTTAAACATCAAGACAGAAGTGAACTAAACGCTGTTGTTAGTTTAAGTTTTCTTCTATATGAAAAATTCAGACTTTCGGGTGGATATAAATTCAACTATGATTCGGAAGCTCTATCAACGGGACTTGGTTTTATCTATAAAAATCTTTTAATAGATTATGCTTTTATTCCATTTAAATATGAAATCAATGATGTTCACATGTTCAGTATAAGTTATCTATTTTGAGGTAATGAAAAATGGAAAAAATAAAATTCACTCTCATAATGCTCGTTATTCCGTTATTTTTAAGCTGTCTGGATCGCGTTCCCAAACAGATGATCATCAAAACATCTTCTCCCAAAGAAATATCGAGAAACGGATTGGGACTCTCTGAATTTGACAGTTTTCTTTCTGAGAAGCAGGTCAGGAATATCAAACCTGTTTTAAATAAATCAGAAAATAATTTTTATGTTGCCACCTTTGATGAGGAACTGGATTGGAACGAGACGAAAAATCTGCAATTTGAAGGTGTGGAATATATTCAGCCAAACTATATTAATAATTTCTTTGTTATTCCCAATGATCCGGAATTCGGAAATCAGCAATATGAGATCGTGAACATTCCGGAAGCATGGGATTATACAACCGGAAATAAGGAGATCGTTGTCGGTCTGATAGATTCGGGGATGATGCTCGATCATCCTGATTTACAGTATAATATCAGAATTAATCAAGGAGAATTCGCAGATTGGATGTTTGATGTCATTGACTATGATGGTGATGGTTATCTGAGTTTGGTGGAATTAGTCGAATATATGGTTTATAATAATCTCGATATAAACAATGACGATGTTGTAAATTATCGGGATATTACACACCATAATTCTCCTTTTGCTGATGAAATAGATAATGATGAGAATGGTTATATCGACGATTTTATGGGTTGGGACTTTGCAGATGCTCCCGAACTTGCCGACGATGCTCTTGGTGATTTTACTGATCACGATAATGATCCAACCGATGAAAATAATCATGGTACACATGTTGGTGGAATAATTGCTGCTCAATCTAACAACAATGAAGGAATAGCTGGAATTTGCTGGAATACCAAACTCCTGGTAGTAAGAGCAGGTTTTAGAACTGTTGACGGACAAGGATACCTGCAAGACGATGACGCTGCTGCCGGTATAATTTATGCCGCAGATATGGGTGCGGATGTGATCAATCTCAGCTGGGGAGATGTTAATTTCTCACAAATAATTGCAGATGCCTGTTTTTATGCTTACGAGAAAGGAACAGTCGTGGTTGTTGCTGCAGGTAATACCGGAGCTCCAGGTATTATGTATCCCGCTAAATTAGCAAATACGATCGCTGTCGGTTCAGTTGACAATTCTAATCCTCCCGAAATAACTACTTTTTCCAGCTATGGTCCGCATCTCGATCTGGTTGCTCCCGGATTATTTATCACGAGTACTTATGATTCAGAAGATCCCTTATATAAGGAACTTTCGGGAACTTCTGTTTCCTGTCCTTTTGTTGTTGGGAGTATTGCTTTATTACTATCTGTCGAACCTGATCTGAATTTCGAACAAATTCGAGCGAGATTAAGCAGTTCAGCTTTAGATCTCGGAGATGAAGGTTTTGATAATCTTTACGGAAACGGTTTATTGGATACTCACTATCTTATCACTAACACAGCTATTCCATTTATTGAAATAACCTCACCTCACGAACTTGAAGGATTAAGCAGCGATTTTGATATAGTCGGATCAGTAACTACACCAAATTTCTGGAGATATTCTGTTATGTTTACGGCAGAAGATACTCCAAACCCTAATACTGATTGGATGAATGTGGAAGATCCAAATTTTCAGGATCATAATCCTATCTGGTATTACACAGAGATCGAAGACGATGTGCTGGCGACTTTTCATCTTACCGAACTTATGCCTGACAACACTTACCAGATCAAAGTCGAAGTCGTTTCTTATGATATGCGGCATTACGATTTTCGCCAGACAGTTCATATTGATCAGTCAGCTCCCGTTTTTGTCGATTCCTTAGCTGCTACAGCTAAAAGGTATGAGGGAGAATTACAGAAATATTATGTACAGGCGGTTTTTGATGAGCCTGTTAATTTATCGCTATCCTGTTCCAATCAGAACGAAACTTATGTAACTTCCAGCACTTATATGGATCCTATCCATCTTCTGGCTTTGCCGGATGAAATGCCGGAAGGAATTTATTCTATTGATTATAATGCAACCAATATTTGCGGATTGGAAGCATCCGATACATTCCCATACTTGATCGAAATAGACCACAGTTCAATCGATGTTAACCGTTTTGAACAGATCACGCTTGGACCTGAACTGGTTTGTATCAGGAAAGTTTATGATATTAACGGTAATGGTAGAAATGAATTTGTCGGAATGGAAAGACATGAAAACTATAATACCTGTAAAGTTTATGAAATAATGAATGATACTCTGGTCGTGCAGCAAACATTCATTGACGAATTCTGGCCTCACGACCTCGGCTATACGAACACGGAAAACAAGATCAATGTTCTCGGTGTGATCGGAGAAGTCGCTTTTGTCTATGAAGCACCGGAACCTTTCTCCTATCCCAATACAACTTTTTTGTATCAAGACACTTTATGGACAGACGACAAAGTTTATGGCGGACAATTTATAAATTATGACAAATATGATGAATTTAATGATAATAAAGATGAAGTAGTATTGATCAAGAATAAAAAAGTAGGGAATGCTACGAGAAGGGTTATATCTTTGAATAGAAGGTTTGGAAATACATTCGAAGATGCTCAGGGTGAACCGGAATATATTCTTCTTAACAATACTCCAACTACAGTTAAAAATGAATTTGTGAATAGAGCAGCTTCCGGAAATTTAGATAATGATGTTTATGCAGATATTCTGACTGCAGATACGGATGGTGATATTCTGATCTTTGAAATAAACGAAAGTAATGCTTATCACTACAATGAAAATGTAAATAATTTCCTGACTTTCGATCCGGTCTGGTATGACAGATTACCTGTTTCCAATGCTTATTATCTTGCAGTTGGGGATTTTCTTGGTCACGGGAACGGCCAAAAAGATTTCTGTGTTGGCGGGATAACCCAAGATCCGATCGATCTTTCTAAATCATTCTCGTATTTTAAATTCTACACTCACTCCGGGGAGGACAATCAGTATATTCCGATTGCTGCCTTGAGCTTCGACCAGGTTGAATCCAATAATTCGATCGCTAATGTAGATCTAGATGGTGATGGTGATGAAGAGATTATTTTATCACTTCCGCCGAATGTATATGTGGTCGATTATGTTGATGAAGAAATCGTCCCGATCTGGAAAGGTGAATCTATTAAAACATATCAGAATGCCATCACTGCTTTACCCCAGACAGCTAATGAAAATTCTCATATAATCGTGAATATCGGTGATGGTGTTGATGTTAAGAGCTGCCTTGTAAATCAAAGAAATCCGGAGGAATTAACCGGACCTCCTACTCCTGAAAATTTTTCTGCTCAACCTGTCGATTCAACAGTTGTAACTTTAAGTTGGAATCCTGTCGCAGAAGCTGATTCATTTTTGGTGTACAGGCGGCATCATAATGAAATCCTGCCCATCGGCAGTACAACTGAAAGTAGTCATCTGGATCTATCATTTCCTTTTTTAGATGATTATAAAACAGGTGACTCGCTATATTATCAGATTACTTCCTATAATGAAGATTTTTCTCCCCGTGAAAGCCTGCCGACTCTCTGGAAAAAAGCCATTCCCTTTCCGGTTCCGAGGTTCCAGTCAATCAAGATGAACTCAAACTATGAACTGAAACTTTTCTACGACCTGGCATTAAATAATGATGCCATAAATATCAGTCATTTTATGGTGGCTGACAGCTGCTTTTATTCTGATGGTGAGATCGAATTCACTGCTCATATTGATGATAATATTTCCAGACCTACATCAGTTAATTTTATCCAGGAAAAAAAGGGATTGCTTTTAAGGTTCAATAGTCCTTTTGCAACTACCTTGCCTGATCCGGAATTCATACCGGAAAACTTTAATGAATCGAATTACGAAAAATCATATTATTTGAACATCGCTGATTTGCATGGAGCAACAGGTGTCCCTGTTCCTGATGAGACTATTTTAATAAATTACGAAGAAGACACAACTCCTCCTGAAATTATCGGTATTGAGACTTTGGCTGATTTCTACACGGTTAAAGTGCTTTTTTCGGAAATTATTGATACAACTTCTGCTGAGACCTTAACAAATTATTTCTTAATTCCTCCTGTTTTGGATAAAAACAATACGATCGAGTCTGTAACAGTTTCCGGAGATCATGTTTTGATCCAGATGACAACCAAACTTCAATATTCAAATCAGCCCTATTTTTTGAAATTATCCAACATTCTCGATCTTGCCGGAAATGAGATTTCCAATAGTGGAAATGCTTTTCATTTTTCTTTAAGCGATATGAAAAATCTCGACCATCTAATTGTCTTTCCCAATCCGCTAAATCTGCAGGAAAATAGGGAATTCCGAGCGATAAAATTCTGGAATCTTCCACTCGAACAATCAGGAAAACTCTACATCTATAATTTTGCCGGAGACCTGGTTTATGCAAAAGATATCGGACCCTATCATAATTCTAAAGAAGAAGAAACATGGGATGTGAAAAACCAGTCAGGAAAACAGGTTTCCTCGGGAATTTATTTTTATTTGATCAAAATGGAAAATGATTACAAAAGAGGGAAGATCGTTATCATAAATTAAACTTCGGGTCGCTAGCGTGAAACTCCTTACGGCTCGTGATAATTAACAAAGGAGATTTACCATGATTTCATTAGATTGGAAGGAAAGACTTAAACAGGACACAACTGATTTTTTTCAGAGAAAACTTCCAGCAAAAAATTATGATATCGATATCATTTATAATGCCTTCCCGGAACGCATCGATAACAAAATTCCGCATGCTGTTATAACTTTAGTAGCCAAAACACTTGCTTCTAAAATTGCCCGGACTGCAGATAAATATTTCGATTTCTATGATTCACTTCTGCAAAATAAGGGCGAAAACGGGATTATTATATTTGCTTATATTATGTCCAGAGCAATTAAGAAAAAACCCGATGTGTTCTTGAACTATCTTCAAAATATCCTTTATAAAATCAAAGACCAGAAAGCCTGTAATTTGATTGTTGATAAGGCTATTTATCCTTTCCTGAAAAATAGATCTCTGCAATATCTTGATATGATTTCCAGGTGGATAAAAAAGGACAATAAAATCCTTAATTTGAGCATTCAGAAATTATTAGTAAAATTGATCATCAATGATCCGCAACTGATCGATCCTATTTTTAAAAAACTGGAGACTTCCTGGTTATACGCAACTCAGAACAGGATTAAGTTGAATGTTAATTTCCTGAAAGCTGTATATAAACTTGATGCTGATTATTACATGTCAATATTCGATGATTATAAATCTACCAGGAATCCTGTTTTTGCCGATATTTTATGCGGAAGTATCTGTTGTTACAATAAAAACATCCAGGATATTGTTGACCACTGGGCAAAAAGCGGGAATATTAAACTGAAGAAAATCGGTCTGCACGGACAGAAAGTTTTGAAGAAATTAAAATAATTGAGATTTCATGTGAGAGTCTATCATTGCTTTGATTGAACTTTCTAAATCTCGCATTTAATTTAAATCTTAAAGGAACATAATGGCAGAATACATAACCAAAGAAGGAAGACAGCGTTTGCAGAAACGAATGAACGAACTGATAAAAGAAAGACCGGAGATCATTAAGCAGGTCGTAACTGCTCGGGAAATGGGGGATCTCAGCGAAAATGCCGAGTATCATGCAGCGCGGGAAAAACAGAAAAACCTGGAAAATGAATTTAATCGAATAAAATCGAGAATATCGAAATTGCAGGTTGTAGATCCAGATAAAATCCCTAAAGATGCTGTTCGTTTCGGAGCTTGCGTTACGATCAGAGAATTATCTGACAATAAGAAGAAATCTATTCGTTTAGTTGGAATCGATGAGGTTTATGAGACCACAGATGGTTTTGAAAGAATGTCGGTTGCTTCACCCATCGGTAAAGCAATGATCGGGAAAAAGATCGGGGAAGTTTTTTCTGTTAAAACTCCTCTCGGTAATAGAAAATTTAAGATAATGGAAATAAGTTAAGGAGAAATTTTATGTCAAAAAAAATCGATGATTTAAGAAAAAAATTGTCCTATGAAAGAGCAAATTTCTGGAAAGATTTTCCTAAAAAAGAACAGAAAGTTGCTTTTAAATTTGCAGATAGTTACAAACACTTCCTTAATTCCTGCAAGACAGAAAGAGAAGCAATAAAATTTGTGAAGTCAGAGCTTACCAGAAAAGGTTTTTCCAATATTGATCAAAATGAAAAATCAAAAAAAGTATATCGTCTTTCCAGGAATAAAAATGCTGCGGTTGCCCTGATCGGGAAAAATCCTGTCAGTTCGGGAGTTAATCTGATCGTTTCTCATATCGATGCTCCACGGGTAGATCTTAAACAAAATCCGCTTTCCGAAGACGGGAAAACAAAATTGGGAATTTTGAAAACTCATTATTATGGCGGTATCAAAAAATATCAATGGATGTCAACTCCATTGGCAATTCACGGAGTGATCGTCAAAAAAGACGGTTCAACTATTGATGTTTGTATTGGAGAAGACGAAAAAGAGCCTGTTTTTGTAATGCCGGATCTTCTCCCTCATTTAGCAAGAAAAACTCAATATACAAAAAAAATCGGGGAAGCTGTTGAAGCAGGACATATGAACATTATTTTCAATTCTATTCCCTACCTGGATAAAACCGACAAAAAAATCAAAGATGCTATCAAGTTGAATGCCCTGGTTTTGCTGAATGAAAAATATGGAATTATCGAAGAAGATCTTTTGAGTGCCGAATTGGAAGTCGTGCCGGCAGGTAAAGCCAGAGATGCTGGAATAGATAAGAGTTTTATTCTTGGTTACGGACAGGATGACCGGATTTGTGCCTTTACTTCCATGGAAGCTATTTTTGACCTTGAAAAGGAAAATATGGAAAGTGAAAAAACTGCAGTCGTTTACCTGGCTGACAAAGAAGAAATCGGAAGCGAGAGCAATACCGGAGCAAAATCAATTTTTATTGTCGATTTCATTGCTGATCTGCTGAAACATAATGGAGAAGCATTCGACAGCTCGACTTTAAGAAAAACATTGATCAACAGCCAGATTCTTTCGGCAGATGTAAATGCCGGGATCAACCCCAACTATCCGAATGTTCATGAAGCTGATAATGCGGTACATATTGGTTTTGGTGTAAGCGTAACCAAATTTACCGGTGCTGGGGGAAAAAGTAGTTCTAATGATGCAAATGCTGAATTCAATGCGAAGATCATTAGAATCTTCAATGACGAAAAAGTGAACTGGCAGACCGGAGCACTGGGTAAAGTCGATGAAGGAGGCGGAGGAACAATTGCCAAATTCATGGCTCAACACGGAGCAGAAGTTATCGATTGCGGTCCCGGACTTCTGGGAATGCATTCGCTTTATGAGTTAAGTAGTAAAGCAGACATCTATTCATCTTACAAGGCTTATAAAGCTTTTTTCAAAAAAGGTTAAGATAATGAAAAAGATCGTCTTTCCCCTGATTTTTTTAATCCTTCTTCTCGGTGCCTGCAGTTCCAATAAAGCTTTTGACGCAATGCCTGTTGCCGAGAAAATGAGAATCGGTAATGAACTTTTCGGCAGGAAGAAATATAATAAAGCGATTCCCTATTATACGGCTGTTGCTTTTGAAAAAAATTCTGCTTATACTGCCGAAGCTCAAGCCCGAATTGCTGATTGTTATTTCAATCAGAACAAGTTCATTGATGCGATTTTTGAATATGAGGAATTGATCAGGATCTTCCCTGATTACGAAGACATAAACCTTGCTTATTTCCAGATCGGAGTTTGTCATTTCGAGCGCTCTTTGAGTCCGCATTATTCTCAGGAAGAGACCAATAGTGCAATTGCTTCTTTTGAGCGTTTTATCGAAAAATTTCCCTTTGATCACAAAAAATCGGAAGCAATCGAATATATCAATAAATGTCACTACAAATTACTGGAAAAAAAATATTATAATGGTTATGCATATTATAAAATGTATGATTACAGTGCTGCTTTAATGTATTTTGATGAGATCATCGAACTGGGAAATATCAATGAACTCGACAAGAAATCTCTATATTATGCAGCTCGCATCTACATCGTCAGGAAAGATAAAGACAATGCTTTGAAAATGTCAGAGAAGATTAATGCCAGATATCCGGATTCGAAGGAAGCACATAAAATAAATAAACTGGTGGAAAAGAAGTTTTGATATTCACCGCAAAGACACAAAGGACGCAAAGAAGAATAATAAGTTAATAAAATGTTCTTTTATTTATCTTTTTCCGAAAATGTCTTTTTCCCCGCGACAATCCGCGTAATTCAGCGGTTTTTCCAAAAATGAAGATCGGACTTTTCGGAGGAACTTTCAATCCTGTTCATAATGGACACATTGCTGTTGCCAATGCTGTTTTTGGGCAACTTAAACTCGATAAGATATGGTTTCTGCCAGCCGGTAAACATCCTTTTAAACCCAATACTGAAATATTTTCTTATCAACAAAGATTTGATCTGATCACCGCTGCTATTGATGAGTATCCTGAGTTTGAAGTTCACGACTTCGATTTCCATGAAAGCAAATTAAGCTACACTGATGATTTGATAAAACAACTCCGCAAAAAATTCCCTGAATATGAATTTTACTTCATTATTGGTGCTGATAATGTACATGAACTTCCCCTCTGGCATAATTACAGATGGCTGATTGACAATGTCAGGATCGTGGTTGTGAATAGGCCTGAAATTGATAAATCAAAATGGAGAAACCTGGATTTTTTAAACAAACTCCTCTTTGTGGAAATGAAACCAGTTGACATTTCTTCAACTGAGATCAGAGAAAGAATCAGGAAACAGGAAAGTATAAAAGAAATGGTTCCGAAGATAATTGAAAAAGATATAATGAATATCGAATAAAGAATATGCCCACGAAAAACAGGAAAGGTTATGAATTTCCTCTTTTGCGTTTTTAGTGTATTTTGAGGTTAAGATTTCTATTCCGCAACCACTACGATCCCGGTCCCAATCCTGTTTTTCCAATAAAAATCCAATACCATAAAAATAAAAGATAATGGATAAAATATCAGATAATAAAAAGGAAGCAATAAAACGAACAATTTGTTTCTGCTGGCTAAAGACAGCGGAAATTTTAAACATAATTTCCAGTAAATCTGCCCGAATTTTCCATAAGAATATTCAAAAGAAACTATCTTAAATCCAACATTTTCCAGTTTTGAAATTATCTCTTCTTTTGAATATCCGGGACGAACATGCTCTTCCGTAAATTTCGCAGATTCATCAAAATTGCTGGGAGATGAAATTATCAGTTTCCCTTTTTTATTTAGAACTTTGTGGAAATTCTGCAAAACCTTTAAATCATCCTCGATATGCTCTAAAATATCGATGGCAATGATCAGATCAAATTTTTTTTCAGGTACATAATCAACTAAATCAGCCTGTTGACAGGAAAAATTCTGCCATCCTTTTTGCTGTGCATAATTGGAAAATGAATCCATGTAATCGGTTTTAAGGTCAACAGCAAGGACATTTGCTTTCTTCCAGTTTTTCAGGATAAAATAGGAATACTGCCCGAAACCTGCTCCTGCATCATAAAAGTGGACAGGAAATCTGATCGGAAAATATTTCCTGATCGCTGCCTTCACATACCATTGGCGCAGCAGGATCATGTCTAATATTCTGTAAAAGATAATCCTCAAATAAGGCAGTTTTTCTATTACTTCCGCAAATCTGTTTTTTAGTTTATCGTATTGCATTTTTTCTATCGTTTAATGGTTGGCAGCTGCCACGCTCTTCCCGCTTTTCTTCTTGCTTGGCTGTGGAGCTGTGTGTTATGCCTATTCTTTAAAACAATAATAATCAATTTAAAACCACATTTCAGTAAATGCGAATTTTCTTTTACGGGAGTATAAGAATAGTAACCGAATTCATGTATCAAATCTTTCAATTTATGGCAAAGTAGAAGCAGGCTACAAACATCGATTTTATTACTGTTTCGGCTATTATTTTTATACATTGTTATGTGCCGATAATAGTGGAGACAAGTCGCTTTTGGAAACGGTTCAGTCGTTCAACTAATTCGCAATAATTTTGTGCAGTTATCATATGCTATTTATATTTTTTATTTATATATGGAGAGGTCATTGCTGAAAGTAAAGCTCCGTAATTGAGATTGAATTCAACAGTATTTCCCACTTTTAAGTTTGTTTGTTTTGCATCAATAATGATATGGTCACTACTTGCTCCGAGAATATCAATATCTAATATAGGAGTTAATCCGGAAACTAAAACATCCTCTAATCCAACCCCAAGTATAACTCTTCTCATCAAACCACGGTCATTAAATTTTGGAGTATTTCCAAATGCATCCTGATGAATATCTCCATAAGGTAAAGACGGCTTTATTTTCGATTCAATAACTTCTGCAATTAAAGTAAAGGCATCTGTAAATAACTTCGGTATAGGTTTTCTGTCAAGAGTTTCACGTCCCAAAAAAATAGATTCACCTATTCGTAAATTATTGATTTTACCAACATCCTTTGTTGACAAAAACCAATTATAATTAGCTGAATTTCCACCGGAAACAAGCTCTAATTTTAATTTGAACTTATCTTCAATATTTTTAGCGATTGTGGATAAATATTTCATTTTTTCATCATCAGGCTTAATTCCCCCAAAACAGGCTAAATTTGTTCCGATGCCTACAAGTCTAATTCCTTTCAACTTTATTACTTCTTTAACGGTGTTTTCTAAATCCAAAGGCATAATTCCTTCTCTTAAATCTCCTAACTCAACCATCAATAGAATTTTATGAATGGTATCTTGTTTTATTGCATATTTTGAAAGCTCTTTGATTACCAAAAGTTCTGAATTAAGACTAATGTCGGCATACTTCACAATATCTTTGGCTTGACTACAACTGCTTCTTAGTAGGAGGAATTGTGTTTGTATGTGTTCGTTACGCATCTTTCTGATATTGGAAATTCTTGAGTCGGCAAGGATATTAATTCCTGCATCTACTAAAGTTCTATATATGCTAGGGTCTCCACAAACTACTTTTGTTACGCCAATTATATCAATGCCTTTTGAACCGTAAATTTTTTTCAATGTTTTTGCATTATGGACAATTTTCTCAAGATTTATTTCTATTCTTGGTATTATCATATTAGTTACACTCACTTTTGTAATTTCGGAAATAATTCGTAGATTTTTTTAATAAGTTTATCGCATCCAAACTTCAAAACATCCGTAACAGGCAGATTATATTTGTCTTCATACTCATCTATCGTGTCTTTTACTTCAACATCAGTCATATCTTCATGGTTAATTGTGATGGCAATTACCTTCGTTTTTGAGAAAACTTCTATCAATTCGATCTCACTTTCAAGTGTGGGCATTGGTAAGGATGGATAATCACAATGATTCTTTCTTCTAGGCGGGTGCTGTAATATAACCGCATCGGGCACAGCTCCTCTGACAATAGCGTGTGATGATGTATATGCCGGATGGCTCAGAGCGCCTTGACCTTCAACAACAATAATATCAGGGCGTTCTCCTTTATATGCATTTAGAATTGCATTTTCAACCTCACCACTTGCAAAACCCGAACTTAAAACATCCACCACAGTACCATACTTTGCACCCTGAAGCAAACCCGTCTGACCTGTCGCAATAAATGCAGCATTCAGCCCTGCTTGTTTCAATGCTTCAACGAGTTCTACTGCTGTTGTTCTTTTGCCAACCGCACAATCTGTTCCAAGCACTGTTATTATGGGAATTGTAATCTTATGAATACGTCCGGTAAAATTATGTAAATGCTTTCTCATCGGAGATTTTCTCATATCATAGATATGTACATCATAATCAAGGGCTTTTTGGACAAATTCTTCATCCTCAGTAAAAAATTCAGGGAGGCCATTTATGATGTTCATCCCCAGTTTCATTGCAACAAAGATTATCCCTCTATCATAATGGCTAAGAAATGCAGTAATCGCCGCAATGCCATAGATGAAGTATTCCGGAACAAAACCCAGAGTCTTGATAGCATCTTCGCTACTTCGGAATATCGGGATTCCATTTTTTTTCCCATCAAGAAAATCTCCGGCATCAAAACCGGCTTTTGTACTATCAATAATTCCAAGTATTTGATACTTTTCCGAATGTCTGGCAAGCCCATTCGCAACCTTGCCATCTATCTTTCCAAATTCACCTTCGCAATATACTAAAGCTTTCATAGTTTTCTCCTATACGGATTGATACTCTTAATATTGTGCTCATCACCAATCGTTGATATTTTTCTTTTAACATTTTATAATATTCCATTTCCTATAAAAAACTATATATATTTTTTGTACAAGAACTTATACTTTTTACTTCTGTAAATAGGCATAATGTTTAGAGCCTGCCACGTTCTTCTCGCTTTTCTCTCTATCTGAATGTGGAGGCTTTTGTTATGCCAAATAGGATCTACGGAATGTGTCAAGCACATTTGGACACTTTTCGAGTTTATTTTTAACATTCTTTTTTTTCTTAATTTTC
>Ga0209834_10001208_pt1 | contig 14682 bp, 8 predicted proteins | sample Mar14236cmmetaG_FD_184134 | JGI IMG/M metagenome (GOLD analysis project Ga0209834, IMG submission 184134) | Marine hydrothermal vent microbial communities from Guaymas Basin, Gulf of California to study Microbial Dark Matter (Phase II) - Marker... ...
AACGAAGCGTTTAATCCCGGCCTGTCGGGATGCCTCCAGCAGATTAAGGGTGCCATCGACATTGACGCTATTGGAGGTCAACGGATTCTCTATCGAGCGGCGCATCGTATGATGCGCCGTTTTTAATTTTTTAATTGGTAAAATAAAAACTCAGTCTTCAAAGAGATCATCAAATCGTTTCTTGAGGTTTTCCTTTTTATCCACAGGCACCGACTTGCCGCCCGGCGTATGAACGGCCAGTCTGGTCTGGAACCAGTCACAGAAATTGGATTTATCCTTGATCGGAATCGGGGCATCGATCGTCTCACGGCATTGAAAATGCGAGGCCGGATCAAAGTGCCGGCATCCCCGGCAACAACGAAGATCCACACGACAATGAGGGCAGGCATCATTGCGCGTGACTTTTCCTTCGATACCGGTCGCCCTTCCGCAATTCCAGCATATCAGATCGCCCATATTTAATCCTCATGTTTTTATTAATTCCTGTATTAATATAAGAGCAAAATCAGGATGACGCAAATCATCTCTATAAAACGATTTTATTTCCATATTTCCGTTCGATCTCATTCATATATAAAATCAGCGTCAAAAGCTGATATAGATGCAATCTGTTCGGCCGCCCGGAGATATATTCAAAGATCATCTTGCCGTCGAAATGGAAACGCACCGTCTCGCTTATATTGAGTATTTTTTCAATTTCACCTCCGATTCGGGCATTTTCATCCTCGATACATGGCCTTCCTTTGACTTTGCTCCGCAGAAATTGACCCGCCTTGAAAAAATACCTGTTATCCCGCATTGTCCGTTTCAGCCGCATCCTGTTTCTAAAAAACAGTCGGCTGACCGGTGAACTGAACTTCACCCCGCTTCCATATATCGGAATCTCGAGAGCTTTCGGGCTGAGCATCTGCAAAAAAAGAGCAAAGAAATCATAATCTATATATTTCGGCGGGATCTGCCCGGTCGCAAACGAGAACAACTGATTACCCCACATCGGCGCCACTGTCCAGTTAAATAATCGGTTGCGATCCTCGCCCGAATTGACCGTCGTATTATTGTACTCGAAAAACAGATGCCTTGCCTGCGCCACCGGATCATTCTCGTCAAAACCGCTTATTTCGCTTTCGAGACTGTCGCGGAAAGCAGTCCGTTCCAGATTCAGCAAGGCGCAGGCTTCGCCGACATTCATGTAGTGATTGAACCCGTCATCGATAATAGCCTCCGCCAGGGTGGCATATCCCCTCTTGGGCATATAAACCCGGCGGATAAATTCGCCGCCGTAGCCCTTGAAATTGGCAAAGGACCCCGTTATTTTATTCTCTCTTTCAAGATCGTCATAAAAACAGGAGGTGTCGATCAGACAGTTAATCAAACCATCAGTGATCGATAGAATCCTCGTCATCCCGGCAAGATCATCAACAGGGTGCTCCGCCTCGATTACAGCTAAATCCTTATCGTATTTTCGTGCCAGTTGACGGGCCGTTTCGGTTTCATCGCCGGTCACCAGACGATCGGCGCAGGGGGTAAAATCGATTCCTGATTCACATAGCCCGGCAAAGACCGCACGTGTATCATACCCGCCGCTTAAATCAGCCGTCAGCGATAATCCGATATTCTCGATTTTTTCTGCGCGCGTCTCCAGCGATTGACGGAACAATTCCAGGTACTGCCCGGCGGCCTGCCGGCGGGTAATATTGCCGCCGTCGAAACGACAAGATACCGGCAAAATCCCGCACTCGATATCCGCCCTGATACCATCATTATCTATTGTTGCCGAAATAATCGAAGCCGGCTTGAGCCGGTGTATGTCCTTGAAAAATGTCTTATGCCCGAGTAAATATTCAAGTGTCAGGAACTCCGCCATGGCAAATTTATCGAGACGGATCGATGGTATCCAATCAATGATAAATTTGACCTCGCGCGACAATACCAGCAATTGAGCGGAATTGGTGTAATACAGCGGAAGCCGTCCCCAGCGGTCATTGAAAAATAAAATTCGATTAGCATCTTTTAAATATATCAGAACAAGAAAATCACCATCGGCCCCGCTCATAAATTCACGAATATATTTATCATAATTATCATTCGCCCGAAATCGAACGGCGATCTCGGAGAATCTTTTGGCCAGTTCATCATCGGTGAGATTATAAACCAGCCCCTCGACAAATATCAACTGATCGGATCGGTCTATACTGTGAAAAGGATAACCGTCATACCCGCAAAATGCCGCATTAATATTAATCGTATCGATAAGGTATTTGACATCGAATTTATCGCGATGTTTCAGCAGATCGAAACTGTCGATTGCCTTCTGTCTGTGAAGACTCGGTGATATTACAAGACTGATTCCGGGCATATAGGTCCGTTTATACTATTTTCTTAATCGCCTGCCGGTTACTTATCTTTTTATCAGAAGCGGCCTGATATCGGCCATCGATGTCCACGCGTTTTTATTCTGGCGCGCCATGAATACCACCGCTTCGGCTACCTCATCAACCGTCAATTTAAGAGCCGCCTTCGACGGCGTCTTCGATTTTCGCGACATATTCGACATGAAATTAGTATCGGTCGAGGCCGGCGAGAGCACCGATATCTTGATACTGTCATTACGCACTTCTCCCGCAACCGCCTCGGAGAAAACATTGAGCGCCGCCTTGGATGATGAGTACGCCGCCAGTCCGGGAACACCCATCCGTCCGGCCCCGGATGATATATTTATTATCTGGCCGCCCCCCTGCCTTCGATACAGCGGTATCAACTCAAGAAACGAAAAATAAACCGCCTTGAGATTGGTATTGAATATCTGATCGAACTGTTTCTCGGTCAGTTCGATGACCGGTTTGTGAATACCGACACCGGCATTATTGATAAAAATATCGATCCGCCCGAATTTTCGTCGAGCCGATGACACAATCTTCTTCATTTCCGCCTTTTTCGTGATGTCGGCCCGGACAATATGATAATCTTTTTTGTCGAGACCGAGCGATACTGCTGTTGCTTTCAGCCTTTTCATATTACGGCCGGTGAGTACCAGCCGGGCTCCTTCAGCCGCCATATGCCTGCAAATGGCCGCCCCGATACCGCGGCTGGCGCCGGTGATTACCACTATCTTATTTTTAAGGCTGATCATATACCATACCCAATTTGATTTGTGATTTTCATTACCAATGTAAAGCATTAAGATATAAAAATAAAGGATATGAAGATATAATCAACAGGCATAAAAAAATGGGAACCCGCCCCCCTCATAAAAGCGGGTTCCCTGCCTCGAGAAAAAAGAAGATGGCGATCTACAGAAGCAACACCAGTATTATTCACCTCAGAAATTCATAATTTACTCAATTATGAAGCAATCGACATACCGGAGCGTGAACGGCGATTTCGATTGTACTGTAAGTTTGTGGTATTAATGGTATTAGAGGGAGAAACAAAAATGATCCGGGAGTATCCCGCCGGCCGGACTCGTATGATTCTACGAACCGGCGGCGTAAAAACGGCGCACCCCAATGTAGATCGGACACTTATTAAATGCGGCCCGATATTCTGTATATCGTATTAAATCACGAAAAAGTTATTATTTGGACCGGCGGGCAACTTCTATAATTCGCCCTAAACCTGTGCGGAAACACACTCGGCTTTGAGCTCGCCAAGCGCCTTTCGGATGGACCGGGATAGCGATTTCAGGGTTAGAGGTTTTTTAAGAAAACAGAAAGCGCCCAGTTCGAGGGCGTATTTCGCACGGTCGGTTCGGGAATAACCGGACATGATTATTGCCTTTTGACCGGGCCGGATTTCGAGAATTTTTCTGTATGTCTCGGCCCCGTCTTCGCCCGGCGACATGATCATATCCAGAAGGACCAGGTCGATCGCGTTTTTCTTAATCTGCCTGATTGCATCCTCGCCATCTTTCGCCGTCAATACCGTGTATCCCAGTTTCTCAAGCAGTTTGGTGCTGACATCGCGTTGCTGGGCATCATCATCCACCACCAGAATCGTTTCATTACCGCCGTAAATTTTATCATCCCTGTTATTCTTGATCTCCTCGCGTGTAACGGGAAAATAAAGGTAGAATGAGGTTCCCTGTCCCTCTTCGCTTTTGCAATCGATAAAGCCGTGATGATCTTCCATAACGGCATGGACAACACTGAGCCCAAGACCCGAACCGCGGTGTTGATCGGCCGATTTGGTGGTAAAAAACGGATCGAATACTTTATTCATTATTTCCGACGGGATACCATTCCCGGTATCGGAAACGGTCAGCTTGACATACTCGCCCTTCGGAATATGTTCATAGCCGCCGTATGACTCATCAATATAATAATTTTCGGTTTTGATCGTAAGTCTACCCCCATCCTCCATGGCATCAAAAGCATTGACAACCAGATTGGCCACCACCCGGTGGATTTGAGCCGCACCCCCCATGAAATTCATCAGTTCATTCTCCATCTCGGTGATGATTTCGATCTTTTTATCCGACGGCTGAATTTGCATGAGTACATCGCGGACAATGTCATTGAGACACATCGGGGCCTGCTCATAATGCGCCCTGCGGCCAAGTGTAAGCAGTTGCTGGTTGATATCGGCGATCTTCCGGGCCGAGCGTTCCATGGCATCGACGTACTTGAAAACCTTGCTGTTTTTAGAAAGATCATCCTTGATAAGTTCCGGGTAAGCCACCAGCGGTCCGAGAAGATTATTGAAATCGTGAGCTACCTGTCCTGCGATCCGGCCCGCAGTTTCAAGACGCTGAGCTCGAGAGGCAAACTCCTGCAGATGCCTCGTATCGGTCACATCACGGGCTATCCCGCACAAACCGTTTATCTGCCCCCGGGCATCCCGCATCGGCACTTTTATTACATGAAATATTTTATCCTCACCGCCCACCGGCTCGACATGTTCTTCATCGACAATTTCGCCCTTTAAAACCTTTTTATCCATTTCGAGGATATGTTCTGTCGTCTTCTTATCGAACAGCTCATGGTCGGTCTTGCCGATTAAATCGCCGACAGGAATACCGAATAACCGCTCCATCGACGGATTGGCGATCACATACCTTAAATCGAGATTTTTAATAAAGATCGCATCACGGGCCGTTTCGAATACCGTCCGAAACCGCTCTTCACTCCGACGCACGGCTTCTTCCGCCCTTTTCAATTCCCTGATATCCCGAGTCACCGATAACAGGTGTGAAACACCGTTGAGATTTATAATCTTTGCCGAAAGTAATGCCGTTATAATACTGCCGTCTTTTGCACGAAAATCGATTTCCATATTCTCGACGAAGCCCTCTTTCTTAAGACGGTCACCCATCTTTTGCCGCATTCCTCTGTCAGTCCACAGATTCAGATCCAGGGAGCTTTTGCCTATAGCTTCATCCTCGGAATACCCGCTTAATTTGGTGAACCCGTCGTTCACATGTACAAAGGTACCATCATCAACGCAGCTTATGGTGATCGAATCGGGGCTGGTCTGGAAAGCCAGACGGAATCTTTCTTCGCTTTCAAGAAGCGCCCTCTCGACCCGTTTACGCTCTGTAATATCCATGTTAATACCGAGAATGCCGCTTGGTTTGCCGTTGTCATAAATCGGTGCCGTAATATTATGAATATACCTCTGTTCGCCCCTGATATTGCAGATAATTTCCTCATCGACAGTTTCGCCCGCAAAAGCCCTGGCATTGTTATCTATCCAGATTTTTTTGCAATGTTCATTTGAAGCGATATCCTCCGGCCGCTTGCCGAGAATGTCTCCCCAGTTTTCGCGACAGGCTGTGTTCTGAAGCACGTAGCGGCCGTTTTCATCTACAACGAAAAAATCAAATGGGAGACTCTGCATGGTAGCCCGCAACAGGGCCTCGCGTTTTCGAAGCTTTTCTTCGGCAGTTTTGTGGGCGGTAATATCCCTGATTACAGTAATAATCTTTGTAACCCTGTCATTTTCAATAATCGGTATTTTGCGAGTCTCCGTTCTGATTTCGCGACCATGAATGCTGTTGGATTCCCGTGTTATGATTGTTTTTCGGGTCAAAAAGACATTCTCATATTCATTCTTTGCCGATTCCGGGAGAAAATCATATACATCAAAAATATTGCGCCCTATCATATCCGATTCGACACCGATCTTATCATGCCATCGTAACAGACCCTTATTGACCAGGACGATAGAAAAATCACGATCGATAACATGAATGGCGTCACCCAGCGAGTCAAGAACCATATGATATTGTTTCTCGGAATTTCTCAGCGCATCCGCGGCTATTTTGCGCTCGGTAATATCCGATGTCAGAACATAGCGTGCAACAAGAACACCGTTCTCGAATCTGGTAGAATACCTGTTATGAACATACCTCCTTGTTCCATCTTTCCGGACAATCCAATATTTCATCTCATCGGGATACTTGCCCTGAAGCTTCTTTTCTCTGATGTTTTTTTGGACTTTCTCGATATCTTCAGGCGCCACAAATTTGGAACCGTCCGTCTTCTTGAACTCTTCCAGGTGGTAACCGAATATCTCACAGGCCCGATCATTGGCATAAACCACTTTATCATTTTCAATGATGGTTAAGCCGTCACTGATATTATCCGCTGTCCGCCTGAACCTGTTTTCGCTGAAGCGCAAAGCGCTCTCGATCCGATCCTGTTTTTTCTGGTTGTAATATGTTATCAGGCCGAAAATCAGCAGGATCAGCATCACCATTGATCGATAATAAATCTCATGGGCGGGCACGTCCAGGATCAGAAGGTCCCAAAAAGGCAGCCTGTAAAAAACAAAATGATCGAGAAGTGTATCGAATAGCCAGAAAAACAGCCCCAGAGACAGGGAAATGCACAGATTCCTGCATTTATCCTTCATGTGGTTTCCAGTCCCCTGATTAAGATACAATCCAATATATTCCTATCCCCGGCCGAGTTGTAAGTGATCGAATTGCCCGGGCCCCATCAATACCATCGTTCCCGTTCCGGATAACTACGATTTATATAAGTCCATAAATCCTCTGTACCTCTCCCGTATGGAATAAAGGTCTTTAGTTCTTATCGGTTAAATTGCTGAAGGATTTACTGTTCAGGGACATCCGGGGCATGAAAAAAGGCCGTCTAAAACGGCCTTTGAGTCATTTTCGAAAATTATTCGACGGAAAAACAATATATACGGCAATCTATATGACGATTGTCTCTTCGCGCCGCGCCCCGGTAGAGATCAGGCAGATATCCACCCCCAAATCTTCGGTTATAAAGCCCAGATAATTACGGGCCTTCTCAGGCAGCGCCTTGAAATCATTGATTTCGGTTGTGGATGTCATCCATCCGTCGAACTCGCGATAAATCGGCTTGACATGCCATAAATCGGATAAATCCAGCGGCACCTCGTTTATCTCCCTGCCGTCAAGTGTATACCCGATACAGATTTTTATTTTTTCCATACCATCCAGGACATCGAGTTTGGTGACTGCTATCTTATCGACCCCGTTGATCCGGCAGGCGTGCCGGAGAGCCACCAGGTCAAGCCACCCCGTGCGCCGCGGTCTTCCGGTGGTAGCCCCGTATTCTCCGCCGGTCTCTCGCAGTTTTTCGCCGGCATCATCAAACAACTCAGTCGGAAATGGGCCGGCCCCGACTCTGGTCGTATAAGCCTTCACCACCCCGATCACTTCATCCAGCATCTTCGGGCCGATTCCCAGACCGGTCAGCGCCCCGCCCACGGTTGTATTCGATGAGGTCGCATAGGGATATGTACCAAGGTCGACATCCAGCATGGCGCCCTGTGCCCCCTCGAACAGAATCGATTTACCATCTTTATGGTGCTTTGCCAGCTCTATGGATACATTGACCATCCGGGATTTTAATTTCGGAGCGATTTCCAGAAGGTCACTGTAAATTTTTCCCATGTCGGCACGCTCATCATCGGTGCCCGAGAATATATCCGACCTTGTCTTGCGATACATGTCGAGCTTTTCGCGAAGCTTATCCGGGGCATATAAATCGCACAACCGGATTCCAAACCTGCCCACTTTATCACGGTAGGCGGGGCCGATGCCGCGAAGCGTGGTCCCGATACCGTTATTGCCCCGCTTGCTCTCCTGAAGCGAGTCGATCAGCTTATGATAAGGCATGACCAGATTGGCCGCCGAGGAAATGAACAGGCGGTCCCCGGTGTCGATCCCTTCCTTGCGTAAAAGCTCCAGTTCCTCGATCAGGCCGAATGGATCGACCACGACTCCGTTGCCGATATAACAGATCTTGCCACGGTGGATAATTCCCGATGGTATCAGGTGCAGGATATATTTTTTATCTCCCACCAGAATGGTATGCCCGGCATTGGCGCCGCCCTGGAAACGGGCGATGATATCGGCCTTTTCGGCCAGAAGATCAACCACCTTGCCCTTGCCTTCATCACCCCACTGACAGCCCACGACGATTTTGTTTTTAACCATAATTTAATCTCATTGAATAGAGGGTTTATACAGGATTGCTGACAACGCCGTCAATCCACCTCATTAATTCTTTTTTCCCGATCCCGGACACGCTCGAAAACGGGATTGGTTTTACATCGAATATCTTTTCTATTTCACGGCTTTTTTTCATCAGGTTACTGCGGCTTAATTTGTCCGCCTTGGTCAGGACAATGACAAAATTGATTTTACCCGATTGCAGCCATTCCAGCATCGTCAAATCATCCTCGTTGGGGTCACGCCGGCAATCGAGCAGGAAACACAGTCCCTTGAGGGATTCGGATCCTTCCAGGTAATCATTGACCAGCTTGCCCCACTGGCGTTTGTCGCTTTCCGATGCCTTCGCATAACCATAGCCCGGCAGATCAACAAAATAATACTTGTCATTGATCAAGAAAAAATTAAGTAACCGGGTCCGACCGGGCGTTTTTGATGTCTTGGCCAGCCTCTTTTGCCCGACAATCCGGTTCAAAAGCGATGATTTCCCCACATTGGACCGACCGGCAAATGCAATTTGAGATCGATTATCGGATGGAATTTTCCGGGCGTCGGCATAGGACCTGTAAAAAACAGCATTCAAAGGCATATTCAATTTACCAGTCAGATTTGCATCAGCAGTATAAGGATTTTAAGTCCAAAACAGTATTTTTATTTTTTCTTTTTCACGGCTTTCGCGACACCTTTTCGCGACCTGTTATTATTGCCCGACAGCCTGCCTTCGAATGCTATCCTGACAGCTTCATCGACCTTTTTGACCAGGTGAAGCTTCAGACCTTCCGTCAGTCTTTTGGGCAATTCCGGAATATCCTTTTTATTCCTGAAAGGAATGATAATGTCCGTTATTCCCGATCTTTTGGCCGCCAGGAGCTTTTCATTCAGGCCTCCGATAGCGATCATATCGCCGCTGAGAGTAATCTCGCCGGTAAGCGCCAGCCTTTTACGGACCGAGGTCCCGGTCAGGGCCGACAGGAGCGAAATCAGCATCGTTATCCCGGCCGACGGGCCGTCCTTGGGGACCGCACCCTCGGGCACATGAATATGTATCTCCATCTTATTGTAGAAATCGGGCTCGAGCCCGAACCGTTCGGCCCGGCTCCTGATAAACGACAGGCCTGCCGAGGCTGACTCCTGCATCACTTCGCCAAGTTTACCGGTCAATGTCAGCTTGCCCGAACCTTTCATGAGATTGACCTCGATCGGAAGCACTTCGCCTCCGAACTCGGTCCACGCCAGCCCCACCGCATAACCCGGATCGGGCTTCATCTTTATATCCGTCGAAATATACTGCGCCGCACCGAGTAACTCACTGATCTTCCTGACCCCCATTTTGTATTTCTTCCTCCGCGATCCTTCCGCCAGTTTCTGGGCGACCTTGCGAAGTATCGAGGCCAGTTTACGCTCGACCTCTCGAACCCCCGACTCGCGGGTATAACTGCGAATAATCTCGTAAATCGCATCATCGGTCACTTCTATATTGACCGCCCCCAGCCCCATTTCCTTTTTCAGTTTCGGCAGGAGGTACATCTTGGCAATGGCCAGTTTCTCGTGCTCGAGATACCCGGGAAGCCTGATTAACTCCATGCGGTCGATCAGGGCCGGCGGAATTCCTGACAGCGAATTGGCAGTGGTGATAAACAACACCTTGGATAAATCGAAATCAAGCTCGAGATAATTATCGGAAAAGGTCGAATTCTGCTCAGGGTCAAGCACCTCCAGAAGAGCCGATGCCGGGTCGCCGCGAAAGTCAATTCCGATTTTATCGACCTCGTCCAGCAGAAAAACCGGATTAGCCGAACCGCCCTTCTTGATCGATTGAATTATTCTTCCGGGAAGCGATCCTATATACGTCCGCCTGTGCCCGCGAATCTCGGCTTCATCACGTACCCCGCCCAGCGACATCCGGACAAATTTACGGTTCATCGCCCGCGCGATCGATTTGCCGACCGATGTCTTGCCTACCCCCGGAGGCCCGACAAAGCATAAGATCGGGCCGCGTACCTTACCCGCCACTTTAAGCACCGCCAGGTGCTCCAGAATCCTCTTTTTTGCCTTCTCGAGACCGTAGTGATCGCCGTCAAGAATCGACTTTACCTCGCCGAAATCAGACCTATCTTCAGTGTATTTTCTCCACGGCAATGCCAGGAGCCATTCAACATAGCCGCGCACCACCGCCGATTCCGCCGAATACGGATGCATCTTCGACAGCTTCTTGAGTTCCTCCTCCGACCGCGCTATGACCTCCTCGGGCGCGTCCAGTTTATCGAGCTTTTCATACAGATCATCGACCTCGTTCGCAATCTCATCCGACTGCCCCAGCTCTTCCTTGATTGCCTTGAGCTGTTTCTGAAGGTAAAACTCCTTCTGATCCCTGGTCAAAGCGTCGCGCACCGTACCATCGATTTTTTGCTCGATACGAAGAATCTCTATCTCGGAACGAAGCAGGCGGGACACCTCGCGATACTGCTTTTTTACCGAATCAAGTTCCAGGATATGTTGCTTATTGGCCATTTTCAGAAGAATGTGGGCCGTAACCGTATCAGCCAGCCGCTGATATTCCTCGATACCCGAAAATGACAGCAGGATCTCATCCGGGATACGCCGGTTAAGATGCACATATTCCGAGAAAAGTTCACGCACCGTCCGTGAAAGAGCCTCTATCTCGCGGTCATGCTCCGATACCGGCGGTATCAATTCAAGACGGGTGGTAAAAAAACCTTTGGTTTTTGTATATGTCTTTATTCTGGCCCGAATCAATCCCTCGACAAGAACTTTCATGGTTCCGTTGGGCAGCTTCATGAGTTGCAATATACGTGCGACAACACCAACCTGGTAAAGATCGTCCCGGGTCGGCATATCCACATCCGGCATTTTCTGGGCACAGAGAAAGATCTGTTTGTCGAGCACCATGGCTTCCTGAAGCGCCGCAATCGTGAACGGCCGTCCGACCAGAAGCGGATAAACCATATGCGGGAAAATAACCACGTCCCGAAGGGGAATAATCGGAAGCACACTGCTGATTTCTATATCTTCATCACCGTATTGCAGTTTCATATTGATCTCTCCTAAAATTAGCGGCACACGATCAAAACGCCTCCTAATTTAAGCAATTTCACAGGGAATGGTTAGACTTTTTTTGCCGCCCTGATAAACCGAAGAAATTCAGCGAAATACAAAATTATAGCTGATCCGCACTGCCGCCTGTATCCGGACAATACTGTCCCGGAGTCAAACGCAAAATATCAATCCCGGCCGAACCTTTTCAGTCCGCCGTTGTATCGTCGTATCTTGTTTGACTGTAAAGAATAAGCCAAAAAGGACTTGCCAAATCAGCCAATCTGTAGTATAGTTTTAGACTTACAAATACTATGAGGAACGAAACAGGCTTCGATCAGTATAAACATCTTAGAAAATACAAATATAAAGAATAAAGGATTTTTGGCTTATGAAAAAGCTATCGGCTTATTTAATTGTCTTTTTAACTCTGGCAGTTGCCGCTTCTTTTTTGACCGGATGCGGTGGTGATGAAGATCTTGTCCTGGCCGATGTCGGCGGCGATAAGATCTACGCGCAGGACCTGGACGACATTTTCGAACGCAACCGCGAGACATTTTTATCATTTGACGAGGAACTCGAGTGGCGTAATACCATTCTGGACAGTCTGATCATTCAGCAATTACTGGTTCAGGAAGCCTACAAGAAGAATATCGACGAATCCGAAGAGGTCAACCGGATTGTCCTCGGCAATCGCGATCAGTTCCTGCTCGATATCCTGTATATGCGTCAGGTCATCGATAAAATCAATGTGACCGAAGAAGAAATCAAAGATTTTTATGCCAAGCTGGAATATAAGATCCAGGCCTCACATATCCTGGTAAGAGATGAAGATACTGCCGGGGCGATTATGGATTCAATTCAGGCCGGCTCGAGTTTCGAAAACCTGGCTATCAAATACTCCGTCGATCCGAGCGCACAGCAAAACCGCGGCGATCTTGGATTTTTCGTTTGGGGCCAGATGGATCAGGTTTTCCAGGAACAGGTCTTCAAAATGAATCCGGGCGAGATATCGGCGCCGTTCGAGACTAAATATGGCTGGCATATAGTGAAAATGGTCGATCGTAGCCCTAATGAATTGCGCGGAACATATGAAAAGATGTATGACCAGATCAGATCCACTATTGAGGGGCAGAAAAGAAATGCAAGGCTGGAGGAGTACAGAAACGAATTGATGGCCAAATACCCGATAACAATCGACTCTATAACATGTCAGTACCTGATGCACAAACGCGAGAGTTTATACCCTCCTTCCCTGCTCGAAACCCTGCCGAAAAATGATTTTGATCTCAACCAGCTTGATCGTGATGAAAAAGAATTGATCCTGGCCAGCTGGGACGGTGGTCAATTGGCGGTCGGACCATATCTGGTCAAGGCCAAAAAATTCCGGGCCGCCATGAAACCGGATTTCGACGATTATGAGGGTTTGGCAGAATTCATATTTAATCTCAGCATGGTTGACATTCTCAGTCTCGAAGCCCGCCGGATTGGACTCGAAGATGACCCCGAATATAAACGGAAGCTTAAACGGTTTAAAGAGCTGGCTATGGCTGATATTATGCAAAATGATTCTCTGCCGATTGCCAGTCAGCCCGATGAAGGCGAAATGAAACAGTATTACGAAGATAATCCGGATGAATTTACCACCCCGGGTAAAGTGCATCTATATGAAGTATTGTTCAACGACTTTCGGACAGCCAAGACTTATGCATTGAAAACGCGTAACCTTGAGAAATTTAAGGCGCTGGCTTCGCAATACACCGAGCGTTCCGGAAAACGCGCCAGCGGCGGTGATCTCGGATGGATCAATGAACGTATGTACCCCCGTCTATATAAGGCGGCGGAGCGCGCCGCTATTGGCGATGTTATCGGTCCTATCCCGATGGGCGAAAAACATTCCATCATTTATGTGGCCGATAAGGAACCGCCGATTCTGCAGGATTTCCAGGTTGTCAAACAATCGATCAAGGAAACACTGGAAAAATTGCGCCGAAGCCAGTCATTTGAAAAATGGGTGCAGGATCAAAAAGAGAATACCTCAATCAAAATATATGAAAACAATATCCGGGCCAGCATCAATAAAGCCAAATACGCCGACATTGATGATAGCGGCGACACCGAAGTCGATTCAACCGAAGGTTAACGAGTCATTATGATTATGAAACATACTGCCCTATTTATGATTATCTGGCTGTTCACCGCGATGCTGGTTGCGCCCGGTCTGAACGGCGCCGAGCCGATCGAGAGAATTGTCGCCATTGTCGGTCTGGAGCCGATAATGGCATCGGAGTTGGCGGCACAGATTCAGCTGTATGCCGTGCAGACCAGGAGTCAGCCGAAAAACCAACAGGAACTGGATAAACTCCAGGAAAATATTCTCAACCAGATGATCAATGAGCGGCTCTTCCTGTTTGAGGCGCGCAAGGATACACTTATAAAGGTCACCGATGAGGAAATCGACCAGGCGCTGGATGAGCAGATTGCCCGGATTGCATCCCAGTTTGATTCCGAGGAAGCATTTCTTGACCAGATTGCGCTCGAGGGAATGACTTTACGGGAGTATAAAAAACGCCTGCGGCCCGAAATCGAAAATCAACGGCTTAAACAAAAACTCATTAACAGCAGACTTTCTCAAATATCAATATCCCGGCAGGAAGTCTATGACTTTTATGAAACCTTCAAAGATTCCCTGCCCGATCAGCCCGAAGCGGTAAAACTGGCGCACATTCTCATAACCTTCCAGCCCTCGGGCGGCACCGAAGATTCCATCAAACTCCAGGCTGACAGGATTCGTGAGCAGGCTGTCTCCGGTGTCGATTTCGGCATCCTGGCGGCCAAGTATTCAAACGGTCCCAGTGCCTTGAACGGCGGCGATCTTGGGTTCATATCAAAGGAGGATGTTGTCCCGGATTTCGGGCGGGTCGCTTTTAATCTCAGACCCGGAGATATCTCTGCCCCGGTCAGGACACAATTCGGAATTCATATCATAAAGTGTGAGGAGGTCAAGGACAAACAGGCGCATCTGAGGCATATCCTGCTGGAGGTCAAACCGACCCCTGCCGATTCTATGCTTTCCTACCATTTGGTGGACTCGCTTATCGCCGAAATAAAAAATGGAGTCGATTTCCGGGAAGTGGCCAAAATTTATTCGGCCGATGACGATTCACGTAAGCAGGGGGGTG
>Ga0209834_10001209_pt1 | contig 14681 bp, 10 predicted proteins | sample Mar14236cmmetaG_FD_184134 | JGI IMG/M metagenome (GOLD analysis project Ga0209834, IMG submission 184134) | Marine hydrothermal vent microbial communities from Guaymas Basin, Gulf of California to study Microbial Dark Matter (Phase II) - Marker... ...
GCGCTGAAAGCCAGTTATGCTACCATGCGGCAGTATATCCAGTTGCTTACTTTCAGTGGTATCGGCCTTCCTGCCGACCTGTGGCTGCCGACCACCGGGAAAGTCAAACCACAGGACTCATGGCAGGTGGCTGCCGGAGCAGCTACAACACTGGATAATATGTATGAGGTGAGCCTGGAAGGGTATTACAAAGAGATGAACAAAGTGATTTCCTATAAGGAAGGAGCCGGAATGATGCAGTTCAATGACTGGCAGGAACGCGTTACCCAGGGCTGGGGCCAGGCATATGGTGCTGAGTTGTTCTTGAATAAAAAGAAAGGCCGCTGGACAGGATGGATCGGGTATACCCTTGCCTGGTCATGGCGGAGATTCGCAGATCTTAACTTCGGAAAGAAATATCATTACAAATATGACCGGCGCCATGATATATCGGTGGTGTCCGTATTTAAAGTCAACGATCATATCCATCTCTCCGGCACCTGGGTCTATGGTACAGGCAACACTTATACGCTTGCCAATTCAACCTATTACGGCTTTTTCCCGACAGATGAGGAATGTGATATGGAGACGGAGGTGAACTATTACGAGCAGAAAAACAATTACCGTATGAAACCCTATCACCGGCTCGACCTGGGAGTGGATTTCCTCAGACAAAGAAAACACTTCACCCGGAAGTTTTCTATAGGCGCCTATAATGTCTATTCCAGAAATAATCCCTTGTTTATGAATATAGAATCGGATTATTCCGATACCGCCGGCAAAGAATCTCTCAGGATAAAAAAAGACCTGGTACAATACAGCTTGTTTCCCATCATTCCATACTTTAATCTAAGTTTTAAGTTCTGACCGTTATGAAGCTACTGAAATATATTATCGGCATATTGATGTTGGGCACCTTTGTTTCATGTGAAGATTTTTTTTATACCAGTGTTAAGGTGGAGCCTCCTCCTTATAAAAAAAGTATAGTGGTAAACATGTATATCACGGATAATGACAGTGTACTCAGAGCCAGCGTAAGCCGGAATATCGGGGCACTTGAGGCAGTTGACAAGATGGATCTTTTGCTTTATGATGCAACTGTTGTTGTCAAGGATGAAACCGGAGAGGTACTTGGTGTAATGGATACCATTACCCCGGAGCAAGGGAGCGTTGTGAATTATTCCCTGGTCCTGGATTCTGCTTTCGGGGGAAACGGTAAGTGCTTTACACTTGAGATAACACACCCGGATTTTGGAAAAGCTACGGCTACCCAGATTATGCCGCAGAAACCACTTATATCACATCCTGTCTATAAGCTGAACGGAGGGGTGGATATCAATGGAGATCCGTTTAACCAGGTGAGCTTTATCCTTCATGATCAGGCAGGGGAGGAGAATTTTTACCAGATAAAACTATTGTATAAAAACAAACAGGAAGGATATACCTGCCCTATCGACATTGATACAGATGACCCGGTATATGCCCGGTCGTATGATTATACCGCTTTACTGTTGCAGGATAAGACTTTTGAAGGGGTAGATTTTCCGGTGAAACTGAAAGCGTATTACCCGGATTATGACAAAGGGGAAGAAAACGGAGATATTATTAATCAGGCGGGAGATATTCCGGGACAAATATTCGTTGAAATCAAAGGGATTACCAAAGATTATTATCTCTATGCCCGGTCTCTGCAAAGGGCTGAAAACGCTGAGGAGTTCGGTCTTTTTAGAGAGCCTGTACCCGTCTACAATAATATTGAGAACGGTCTTGGGATCTTTGGTTTATGTGCCGAAAGAGTGGAGTTGGCAGAGAAGGAATACTGACCAATAATCTGCAATATATCAAAAGCCAAAACATATAAAATCCTTTGTCGTTCCGTAATAGAAAGCATTTTGGGTTTTCTGTTGAGGAATTTGGGATAAACAAAATTCCCAAAATAATTATCATAAAAATGAGTCCTTTTTGTCTTCCTGTATTTATTCGTTTAACCACACTAAATCTTATATTGCAGGTTAACAAAGATGAAGGAACGGTTTTTAAGATTTTGGGAATAAGGATACCAGTCTCTGTAATCCAATGCTATGTTTACCTTCGTGACCGGACTGAACTGAATACCCAGGATCAGTGAACTGCCGTCGTGGACATAGTTCCAGCCATATATGTCGTTATTAATCTTTGAAGAAATGAGCCAGTCCCATCGTCCGAATACCTGCCATTTTTTTTCAAAATTATATAAGGCGTAAGCAGAATAACCCCATTTGTCCTTGTCTTTCTCATTATTTGTGTTGAATTGATAATTGAATTCGCCTCCTGCTTTTATATTCTGGAAAGTGTAGCCGGCAAACAGGGCGATGGTGTTTTGAAAGATATCTTTTTTATTGATAAAGCTGTAATAGGTTCTGAAAAATATTTTTTTAGACGGGGTCAGAGAAATTCCGATACCTGTTTTGTACGCGTTGTCAATTTGCAGTTTAGAGTGTCCCTCGCCATTGGAAAAAGTCAGATCACCTGTTATCCGGTCGTTAAACCGGTAAATGACCTGAGCTCCTATGTCGGCTGATGATCCGAAACGATATTCGTCCAGAAAAGATTTGTAGATATATCTGTGTGCCCAGAATTTTTCCTGTACCTTGAACTGAAGCATATCAATGATCCCGAAGTTAATAGCCAGTTGATCTTTTTTATATTTCAGTGCAGCATTTTTAAAATAGGCATACCTCTTTATTCCGGAATATTCAGATATGTCCTCAGGACTTCCTATATCCAGTTTTAAAACAACGGAAAAATACCTGGAAATATGGGAGTCGAACCCGAGATAGACCCGGGTAACGTCAAAAGCGGTTTCGTCAGAGTTCAATGAAGTTCTGAAATGACTGAAAACCGTGCCAATAAAATCAGTCTTTTGTACAAAACCAGATGAGTCTGCCGGCTGTGCCATACCGGCTATTGCCCTGGCAAAAAGCAGAATTACCAGAAGAAACACGGATGTTTTCATCTTTGAAGGTCGGTTGGTAAATAATTTTGCAATCTAAAAAAACCAGTTTAAAACATGCAAATAAAATAATAATAAATGGCAGTTATGTTAGAAAAATGTTAAAAACCAAATAAAACATATTTGAATAAATGACAAAAATATAATATCATTGCAATATTGTAATAGTATCATAAATATTTCTATCATGAAAACAGAGAAAAGTTTCAATCCGATGTCCGGGTATCTGGCGTTATTAATCATGCTGGTGATTATTGCCGGAATTGTCCTGAGTGCCATTGCCGGAATTACATGGCTGATAATAGTTGCTTCCGTGTTATTGTTTCTTTGGATAATCGGGTTTACCGTTGTAAATCCGAATGAGTCCAGAGTTCTGGTTTTATTTGGTGCCTACAAGGGCTCTATAAAGAAGAATGGTTTTTTCTGGGTGAATCCTTTTTTTGTTCGTAAGAGGATTTCGTTGCGTGCCCGTAACTTCGACAGTGAAACGATCAAGGTGAATGACAAGATCGGCAATCCGATCATGCTCGGGATGGTGTTGGTGTGGAAAGTGGAGGATACTTACAAGGCTGCTTTTGAGGTGGATGAGTATGAGCATTTTGTGGTGGTTCAGAGTGAGGCGGCCCTTCGCAAGCTTGCGGGTCTGTATCCTTATGACAACTTCGAGGATCACGATGCGGTAATCACCCTTCGCTCCGGGGGTGAGGAGGTAAATCATGAGTTGGAGAACGAGATCCGGGAGCGTTTGTCTATGGCGGGTATCCATGTGATCGAGGCCAGGATTAATTATATTGCCTATGCTTCCGAGATCGCCCAGGCGATGCTGAAACGCCAGCAGGCAACAGCCATTGTGGCTGCCCGTTTCAAGATCGTGGAGGGAGCTGTCAGCATGGTGCAGATGGCTCTTGAACAATTAAAGGATAAGGATATCATCGAGATGGATGAAGAGAAAAAAGCAGCTATGGTGAGTAATCTGATGGTGGTGTTGTGCAGCGATAAAGATGCTGCACCCATCGTAAATGCAGGCACATTACATCAATAGTACATGAAGAAAAAGAGTTTTGTTTTGCGGATTGATCCGGAAAAAATGGAAGCCCTCGAGAAATGGGCAGCTGACGAGTTCCGGAGCATCAACGGTCAAATAGAGTGGATCATTGACCAGGCACTGAGGAAAAACGGCCGCCTGAAAAAACAAAAGAAAAAAACTGATTGATTAGACACAATGTGAATAATGCTGATTCTGTCATGGAACACATTGTGCCAAGGGCGATTTGGGGCTGAAAAAGAAGTCAAAAAAACCCGCTTGAAAGGAGGTGGTTAAGAAATGTTTGTTTCATATAAATATGGTTTTGGTTTGAGATCAGAACTTATGAATATCACTGTTTTTCACTTCTGTTAAGAAACAGGAATTTCAGTAAAAGTATTGCTTTGAGCAATGCTTTGATTTTTGAGCACCTACGTAGTATTCTACGTAGAAACTTTATAAATATCTTTCCCGGTGAAGTTTATGATGAATTTTTTTTTCATGTGATTATAAAATTTTTTTTATAAAATGAAGAAAATAAAGATTTTCTTCACACATGTAGACGGTTACTCACAGTGAAACTGTTCGTGAGCTCGCTGTGCTCGGTTCACTCTCACAGGAATTTTTTCACTCAATTTCCTGTGAAAATTTTTGAATGAATCTCCCCACTGCAAGGAGTCAGGGTATCATTATGGGATTGTTAATAATATTTACGCCGCTAGCGGCGTAAAATTCACCCCTACTTTGTCCGTCACCTGACGGATTGTCTGCCTTTTGGCGAATTAAAAAAATTCATGTTCATTTCATGTTCTTTTTTTGTTAGTTTACAGATGATTTTGTATTTTAGAAATTTATAATGCCATAATAATTATGAAAAAAATTTTTTCCGTATTGTTTGTTTTCCTGGCAGTATCTTTTGCTTTTGCGAGGGAATACCATGTTTCTGTGCATGGAAACGACACGAATAACGGAACCATTGCAGCTCCATTCCGTACGATCTCACATGCTGCCCGGGAGGCTATGGCCGGCGATGTGATTGTTGTACATGAGGGGGTGTACCGCGAATGGGTTAAACCGCCACGCGGCGGAGAGTCCGATGAAAAAAGGATTGTTTACCGGGCCGGCGACCGGGAGAAAGTGGTGATCAAAGGGTCGGAAGTGATCAAAGGATGGAAAAAGTTCAAGGGCGATGTATGGAAAGTGATCCTTCCGAATACTTTTTTCGGGGATTTTAATCCGTACAAAGAGATCCTGCATGGTGACTGGTTTTATGATCATGGCAGGGTTCATCACTCCGGAGAAGTTTATCTCAACGGAAAATCACTGTACGAATCGGCTACCCTGGAAAATCTGTTCAAGGCAAAAACGTTGGAAGTAAATGGGAAAAAACTTTACCCATGGTATTGTGAAACAGATAAGAATAACACATACATCTATGCCTGCTTCCATGGATTCAATCCCAACAGGGAAAATGTGGAAATCAATGTGCGCCGGGCATGTTTCTATCCTGATAAATCCGGTGTGAATTATATCACGGTGAAAGGTTTTATCATGCAACAGGCTGCTACTCCCTGGGCGCCCCCTACGGCCGAACAGATCGGTTTACTGGGGACGCACTGGAGCAAAGGCTGGATCATTGAGGATAATGTGATAAGTGATTCCAAATGTGCAGGGATCACCCTTGGGAAGGATCGGAAAAGTGGTCAGAATGTCTGGTCGAAGAATCCCTGTATAGATGGCGCTACTCACTATAATGAAGTAATCTTTAAGGCACTGAAAGAAGGTTGGTCGAAAGAAAAGATCGGATCCCATATTGTCCGGAACAATGTTATTTTCAACTGCGAACAGGCAGGGATCGTCGGGAGTCTTGGAGCTGTTTTCAGTCAGGTCTATGACAATCATATTTATAATATCTGGACAAAAAGACTATTCTCAGGAGCCGAAATTGCCGGGATCAAGATACATGCTGCCATAGATGTGCTGATCAGGCACAACCGTATCCACAATACGGGAAGGGGCATCTGGCTCGACTGGATGGCCCAGGGAACACGTGTTTCAGGAAACCTGCTTTATGACAATACCGAAGAAGACCTTTTCGTGGAAGTGGATCACGGACCTTTTCTTGTGGATAACAACCTATTTCTTTCTCCTAAAAGTCTGAGAAATTGGAGTGAAGGAGCAGCCTTTGTCCATAACCTGATGGCCGGATATCTGGAGGTGTATGAAGAGAGAAACCGGTATACCCCCTATATGTTTGCTCATTCGACCCAGGTGGCCGGATTACGGAATATACATGACGGTCAGCAGAGGTACTACAATAATATTTTTATGATACCTGCCGCACGTAAATCTTTTAAAATTTCCGACAACAGGCATTACATGTGGTTCGCATGGGGTCTGGCAGTGTACGATTTATCTTCCCATAAAATGATGCTGGCCGGGAATGTATACCTGAACGGAACGAAACCATACAGGTTGGAACCCGCTTATCTGGCAGAATCGGGTTTTGATCCTGAGATAAATATAGAGGATAAGGGGGAACATGTATATTTAAGTTTAACTTTACCGGACTCATTGAAAAATATGGAAAATCCGTTTATTACTACAGCGTTTCTGGGAAGGACAAAAATTTCCCGGTTGCCTTTTGAAAATCCGGACGCAACATCGTTGCAGATTGATACCGACTATTTCGATAATATGAGAAATGATAAGAATCCGACTCCGGGACCTTTTGAAGATATTACAACGGGGAAAGTAAGGCTGGAAGTATGGTAAAAGGAAGAAGTGCCGAAAAGCGTAGTTTGTAATTTTTGTAATTAAAGTAACTGATTATCTATTGTTGAAAGAATCGTTTTATTCTTTATCTTTAAACGAAATTATTAATAAAAAAATGAATAGAGAAAGATTTTTTTCATTCGACTTGCTATTTGTCGTATGGGGGATTGTTTTGATCATTGTTTTTTTTACTTTTTCCTCATGTCACCCGAAAACCGCGGAGAAATCGGTAAAAAAACCGAACATCGTTTTCATTTTTGCCGATGATCTGAATTATGACATGATACATGCGCTGGGCAATCCGGAGATCATAACGCCCAATCTGGATAAGCTGGTGCAAGAGGGTGTATCCATTACCAATGCTTATAATATGGGATCATGGTCACCTGCTGTTTGTGTTGCCAGCCGTGGGATGTTGAATACAGGCCGGTCATTGTGGGAAGCTCATAAGATGGTGCCGCAGGAAAAAAAATTGGCTGAAGAGGGTGAATTATGGGCAAAGATGATGAAAAAGGCAGGGTATGAGACATATATGACGGGGAAATGGCATGTAAAGGTAAAACCTCAGCTGGTTTTTGACCATGTGATTCATGAGCGACCCGGGATGCCCAATCAGACGCCCCAGGGATATAACCGTCCCAAAAGTCCGCAGGATACAGTATGGGAGCCGTGGCATACTATTTATGGCGGGTACTGGAAAGGTGGAAAGCACTGGAGTGAGGTGCTGGGCGATGATGCCGTTCATTTCCTGCAAGAAGCTGCTCAAAAAGATAAACCGTTCTTTATGTATCTGGCCTTTAATGCTTCGCATGACCCACGCCAGTCGCCACGGAAATTTGTGGAGATGTATGATGTGGACCGGATATCCCTGCCGAAGAGTTTTCTGCCGGAATATCCTTATGGGGAAAAAATCGGTTCCGGGAGAAAACTGCGCGACGAACGCCTGATGCCTTTTCCCAGAACCCCTTATGCTGTAAAAGTAAACCGGCTGGAGTACAATGCTATCACCACGCATATGGATGTACAGATCGGAAGAATTCTGGAAGCCCTGAAAGAGACAGGGAAAATGGATAATACTTACATCTTTTTCACCGCTGATCATGGTTTATCCGTAGGAGCACACGGACTGTCCGGGAAACAAAATCTGTATGATATCAGCATCCGGGTGCCTTTCATTGTAGTTGGACCGGAAGTCCCTCAAAACAAGAAAATACATACTGATATCTATCTGCAGGATGTGATGGCTACTGCCTTGGATCTGGCAGGGATGCAGAAACCGGACTTTGTATTCTTTCATAGTATTCTGCCAATTATTAAAGGTGAGCGAAAGACCAGCTATTACCCGGCAATCTATGGAGCTTATCTGAACTATCAGAGGATGATCCGGAAAGACGGGTATAAGCTGATCGTTTACCCGCAGGTACCGGTCGTCCTGTTGTATGATCTGAAAAAAGATCCTGATGAGGTCAATGATCTGGCCGGGAAAGCAGAATACCGCGGGAAAGTGAAAGAACTGTTTAACGAACTGGAAGAACTGCAGAAAGAAATGAAAGATACACTTGATCTGGGAAGGTTCTTCCCCGGTCTGGCAGGGAGTACAAAATGACAAATGATATCAATAATTCAAAATAAAAACCCCAAAATAATAAACTATGAAAAAATTTATGTTTGCCTTGTTGACAACAGCTTTCCTTCTAACTCCCGCATGTAAAAACGCCGGGAAAAAAGAGATGACGAAACAAAACACCTCACAACCTGCGGATAAGATGCAATGGTGGAAAGATGCCAAGTTCGGCATGTTTATCCACTGGGGCGTATATTCTGTGCCAGCCGGTGTGTATAAAGGCCATAAGGTCAAAGGAATCGGTGAGTGGATCATGAACAGGGGCAAGATCCCCGTAGCCGAATACAGGGAATATGCCAAATCCTTTAACCCGGTGAAATACGACCCGGAAGCCTGGGTGAAACTGGCCAAAGAAGCCGGGATGAAGTATATGGTGATTACCTCCAAGCATCATGACGGTTTTGGTATGTTCGACTCGAAAGTAACGGACTGGGATATTGTCGATGCTACGCCTTATCAAAAGGATGTATTGGCTCCACTGGTAAAAGCATGCCGAAAACAGGGTATGCATATTGGTTTTTATTATTCTCAGGCCCAGGACTGGAATCATCCCGGAGGAGCTGCCTTCAGGGTCCTTGCCCGTGCCGGCTGGGAGAACCCGGATTCTGCTCGCATTGACAAATATACGGCTGAGCATGATGGTCACTGGGATCCTGCCCAATTAGGCAGTTTCGACGAATACCTCGACAAAATCGCCGTCCCTCAGGTAAAGGAGATCCTTTCCAACTATGGTCCGATAGATATTCTGTGGTGGGACACCCCGAAAAATATGACTCCTGAACGGGCAAAAAAGTTTTTGCCGATTATTGCAAAATATCCGAAACTGATCACTAATAACCGGCTGGGTGGGGGTATAAAGGGGGACCTTGAAACGCCGGAACAGTACATCCCGGCTACCGGCTTTCCCGGCCGTAACTGGGAGGTGTGCATGACCATGAATGACACTTGGGGCTATAAATCCTGGGATCATAATTGGAAATCAGGAAAAGACTTGCTGCTGAAGCTTTCAGAGATCGTTTCCAAAGGAGGAAATTTTCTGCTGAATGTAGGTCCGACATCAGAAGGACTTATTCCGCAGGCCAGTATTGACCGGCTGAGGTATGTTGGCAGATGGATGAAGAAAAACAGTGAGGCCATTTATGGCACCACTGCCAATCCTTTTTCTTGGCTACCATGGGGAAGAGCTACGCTTAAAGGAAATAAATTGTATCTGCATGTGTATGACTGGCCTCGGGACGGAATGTTAAAACTTCCATTGAGAAACAAAGTTAATAAAGCATATTTGTTGGTAGATCCTGAAAATCAACTCAAGGTAGAAAGCAATAAAGAGCATGTGGAAATATCTGTTCCTGCCGAAGCCCCGGATTCGGTAATATCCATTGTGACCCTTGAGTTTGAAGGTACTCTGGATGTTTTGCCGTTGCCTTCAGCCGGAAAAGAGGGAAAAGCTTCTTCGGTGGATGATATGACCAAAGTAGAGAATCTCTTTAATGGTAATCCGAAAGACAAATGGATGCCTGCAGCAGGGGACAAGAACCCCTGGATAGAGGTTGATTTGGGTGAACCCATTGCCATCGGACATTTTTCCATTGTGGAGCCCTGGCATCCTTGGAACCATAAATACCAGAAGTTTGAACTGCAGGTGAAAAAAGGAGATAAATGGATGACGGTTGTGAAAGGAACTACCGAAGGTTCCGGTCATTCCGAATCCTTTGAACCGGTAACAGGTCAGTATTTCCGTCTACTAATGACTGGTCCCGATGGTGACAGACCCGTCTTGAATGAATGGGTGCTGCACAGGGCGTTGTAGAAATTTAATGGTATATGGAGAAGTTCAAAATCTTGAACTTCTCCATTTTTTTATCAAAACAGATCCCTTTTTATCCGATCATTCCCATCATCGTTTTAACCGTAATATCGGCATCGTTGGCAATATCTGCAATGGTGGCATCAAGCATGTAACAGGGGGACGTGACCACTTTATATTTCTTGTCTACCGCAACCTCTCCGTGGCTGGTCTCCACATGATGTGCACCCATGGCTTCTATGGCTTCGGCCGTGGCTTTGTCCTTTCCGATGGTCACCTCCACGTCTCGCAGCACACAAGCAATGATCGCCGGTGAGATGCACAAAGCCCCAACAGGCTTGCCTGTCTGCACCATCGTTTTGATTGCTTCGGCCACCTCTTCATGGACCGTGCATCCGGTCCCCTTGAAAGCAAAATCACTCAGGTTTTTGGCTGCGCCATATCCTCCCGGCATGAGCAAAGCATCAAAATCTTTTGCATTGAATTCACTCAACGGACGTATTTTCCCCCGCGCAATACGTGCCGCCTCAACCAACACATTGCGTGTTTCTTTCATCTCCTCACCCGTCAGGTGGTTGATCACGTGATACTGGGGAATATCCGGTGCGAAAATTTCGTAAACGCCACCGTTCTTTACAACGGCATACATGGCCATCGTGGCTTCATGGATCTCTGAACCGTCCATGACCCCACTTCCGGCTAAAATTATTGCAAATTTTTTCTTACCTTCCATGGCTGAATAGTTTATGTTTTGGGTTTATAAAGTTAGTAAATTTTCGTTCTTGTTTTATTTATGAAACGCATATTTTTAGCCATCCCGGTGGGGCAGGATGACAAACTGATCCATTACTATAAGAAAATCCGGGATATGCTGCAAGAAGAAAAAATTAAATGGGTAAAACCGGAGAATCTGCATCTGACCCTTCATTTTTTCGGGGACACGGGAGAGGAGGATATCGGAAGGCTGAACAGCCTGCTTTCTGTTCGTATGAAAGATCTTACAGGCTTCGATCTGGTTTTCAATGGTGCAGGTGTTTTCCCCGGGGTGCACAGACCCCGGGTGTTATGGTTTAGGGTTACTCCTTCGGAAGCGTTGAACGAACTGGTCAATGCAGTGGAGGAGGTGCTGATAAAAGGGGATTTTGATTTACCCGACAAGCCTTTCTCACCCCATCTGACCATCGGTCGCATCAGGTGGCTCGAAAACCGGCAGCGTTTTGTGCGAATCCTCGGAGAATACCGGGAAAAAGAAATCGCCAGGCTGACCATACAGGAACTGTATCTCTATGAGAGCATCCTGAAACCCGGGGGACCGGAGTACCATGTGTTGCACAGGTATATATTGGAATGAGCGAATACGTCCCCGTTCGCCTGCCTACCTGAAGGCAGGTAAACCTCCCGTCAGATAGGATCCGCTTTGGCCGGGCGGAAAAAATCTGATTTCCGACACTTTTTATTACTTTCCTTTTCCTTTCAGTACGGTTATCAGGGTATGTAACAGGATTTTCATATCTACATACAGGGACATGTTCTCGATATAGATAAGGTCGTATTGCATGCGCTCGATCATCTCCTCCACATTTTCGGCATAGCCGTATTTCACTTGTCCCCACGAAGTGATACCGGGTTTTACTTTTTGCAGGTGGATATAATGAGGGACTTTATCCAGGATCTGATCCACAAAATGTTTCCTCTCGGGACGGGGTCCCACCAGTGACATTTCTCCTTTCAGAACATTGATAAAATTGGGTATTTCATCCATACGGGTACGTCGCAGAAAGCGACCCACAGAAGTAATCCTGGGATCGTTTCTGGAAGAGAGGGCAGGCCCTTCTTTTTCCGCATCTTTGTACATGGTCCTGAACTTGTAGATCATAAATGGTTTTCCGTGGCGTCCAACCCGTTCTTGTCTGAAAAATACCGGGCCCTCCGAAGTGAGCTTGATAGCGATAGTAATGATCAATATTGAGGGGACAGATAAAATCAACAGGGTCAGGGCTGCTGTGTAATCTATAAGTGTTTTGACCACTATCTGCCAGGCTGGCATCAGCTCGTGGGTGATCTCAATGAGTGGTGTGCCCAGAAAAGAAGTCATTCGTACCCTGCCGGCCAGTATGTCATACAGCTCGGGGATAGCCTGGAGGTGTGCCGGTGCGTTGAAAAGCTGGTTGAGAATGTATCCAATCTCTTTTTTCTCAGATTCTTCAATGGCCAGGATGATCTCCTGCACCTGCTTGCCGTCTGAAAGGATCTTTCTTGCTTTTTTCAGATTGCCAAGGTACGGAAGATGATTCTCCAGGGGACCTTTTCCTTCCGGGTTTAACGACACAAAACCGGTGAATTTATACCCTGCCTTGCCATTATTTTCTTTGAGACGTTTATAAATATTCAGAGCTTTCAGGTTATTGCCTATGATTACGGTATTGAAGACAATCTTGCCGGTATGAATCCGGTAATTGGTGACGGAGGTGATTAAAAGACGTGGAAGATAGGTGAATATGAACTGCAAGGCGAACAATACCACAACAGAATGATAGTAATTTTTATAGGAGACGATGACATCGTTCAGGATGATCATGAAAAAAAGAACTATCACCCCTACCAGGGTTACCACAAAGGTTTGTGCCAGTTCCTGAAGCCTGGATTTCCGGTATATGTTCCGGTAATAACCGGAAAGATAATGCAGAAACACCCACCCAATGGGTATAAAAAAAAGGCCCAGGATGAAATTCTTATCTGCTTGAAAAGGAACGGAATACCCAAATTTGGTCGATTCAATATAAATCTTGCGGTATGTAAAAAATAAGACCCACGTGGTCACTGAGGCAAGGTAGTCCGATATTAGGTATTTCAGGACCTGTTTTTTCGGGTTCATTAGAGGGTAACATGGTACATCCGGATTTTTAACGTAAAAACAGGAAGAATATTTTTGAAAACAGGAATTATTGCAGATTTTTTACAGCATGTCGGGGCATAAGGGAATTATGACGCACCTTATCCCGGATATATTGCTGGATCCGTGTGGTAGTAAGCCGATCTTCCATAAAAATGTTTTTTTCCTTTTCTTCTGACAGTAAAAATTGCCAGCTTCGGAAAAGGGAATGATTGTTATCAGGCAACAAGGCGGAGCCGGCATCGTATAATCCTTCGGGTTTTATCAGCGAGTGATGAACCTCCCCGGCCTTGAAATCATATTTTATCAGATGACCGGATTGTATCAACCGGAAGTAATATTCCCGGGATTGCGATAACCCTTCGTATCTGAACAAAGCCATTGCACGATTATCAAAATCAAGGCGTACATGGATCATATCTGTCCGGACCAGGCTTGAAGAATATATATTGACAACCGGTTTTTTCGGGAAAGCATGGAAAATGCGTAGAATGGATTCAAGGGAAAATAACAAATGATCAAGGGCTTTTTCCGTTTTGAACTGCAAAGGTGGCAAAGAGTAAATCATTTCGGCGTAAAAAGGGTTTGAAACAACGACAGGAATTTTACCGGAGGTAAAATGAGTCCATATCGGATTAAAACAAACCGCAGGTGTTTCTGCTTCTCCGGATAGTCTGACGATTTCGTTCATATTTTCAGGTGTCAGGTTGCCGGTATTTATGAAAAAAAGAGGCGTTGACTCACAAAGGGCATGCCTGATGAAAGGCATATCGCCGGAAGAAGGATCAGAAAAAATCACTCTGTCGGAACGGGAAATCAGATCAACAGGATCAGTGGAAGAGAAAAGATTGTGTTCCTGGGGGGAGTAGTCAGACGGCATGCCATGGGTAAAAAACAATATCTGCGTATTCTTTGTCTTCCGCTGTATTTTCCGGATCAGATCGATTGCTTTTCCGGAAAGACCGAAAACCCCGATTTTTATCATATTTTTGTAGCAATTTTTGCAAACATATAATTTTTACCGGGAAGATTTCCTGGTTTTCAGGGCAAGTTATTAACGGGCTGATGTTGATAAGTATATGGGAGATAGCCAGATAAATTAACTGATATGGAATATGTAAAATATGATTGAATTATACCGTAATATTATAGTAATTGTAAATGATGAAACAAAAGAACCTGGAAGACAATTATCTGCATAAAGGATTGCGGAAAAAACTATTGGAAGAACTTCGAAATAAGGGGATCAAGTCGGAGGCTGTACTGGATGCCATTAATAAAGTGCCGCGTCATTTATTTATGGACACAAGCTTTTTGAATTATGCATATAAAGACCAGGCTTTCCCAATCGGCGCCGGACAGACAATTTCGCAGCCTTATACGGTAGCCTTTCAAACCGAATTACTGGATATCCATAAAGGAGAAAAGATACTGGAGATTGGTACGGGCTCTGGATACCAGACTGCCGTATTGCTGGAGATGGGAGCACGTGTGTTTACCATAGAACGGCAGAAAGAATTGTTTCTTAACTCACAGGCCTTACTCACCCGTCTGGGTTATCATCCGAGATTTTTTTACGGCGACGGC
>Ga0209834_10001211_pt1 | contig 14662 bp, 12 predicted proteins | sample Mar14236cmmetaG_FD_184134 | JGI IMG/M metagenome (GOLD analysis project Ga0209834, IMG submission 184134) | Marine hydrothermal vent microbial communities from Guaymas Basin, Gulf of California to study Microbial Dark Matter (Phase II) - Marker... ...
TCTTTTAACTTACAAAAAAAGACCTCTTGCAATCTGTGAGGTGGAGGATATCTTCTTTTATGACAAAATTAAGATGGCAGAGGCTGTTCTTGGGACAACCTCTGAAAAGCATCCTGGTATGAGAATATTTAAAAACATGAAAGATACATTTATTGGAGGAAAAATCACTCTTGTAAACAAGCCAAAATTTAACATGCCTTATGACAGGTTCTGGTATACACCAAAAAAGCTAAGGGAAGAGTTTGAAAAAAGAGGATGGAAGAAAATAGTTGCCCATCAGACAAGAAATGTTCCTCACACAGGTCATGAGTGGCTCATGAAAGGAGCCTGGTTTTCTGCAAATAACTGCCTTCCTGTGGAAAAGCTTCAAACAGGTATTCTTGTAAGCTGTATAATTGGACCAAAAAGGGAAGGTGACTATATAGATGAGGCAATTTTATTATCTCACAAAGCTTTGCAGGAGGCAGGATACTTCAGAGAGGATATACATATGGTAAGTTTTGTCCTGTGGGATATGAGGTATGCAGGACCAAAGGAGGCAATATTTCATGCTATCTTAAGAGAAAATATGGGTTGTACCCACCATATGTTTGGAAGAGACCATGCAGGAGTTGGAAGTTTTTATGACCCTTATGATGCCCACAGGATATTTGACAGAATTCCCCAAGAAAGTCTTAATATAAAACCTGTAAGAGTTCTTGAATGGTGGTACTGTCCTGTCTGCAGGGAGGTAACCTACTCAGGACTTTGTGGTCACAGAGATAAAAGACAAAACTTCAGTGGCACCATGATAAGAAGTATGATTCAAGATAAGGTAAAACCCACTCCTCTTGTTTTAAGACCTGAGGTATTTGAAGTTGTGCAGGAGTGTGCACAAAAGTATGGATTTGGTTCTCCTTTCTGCACAAAGGAATACCTTGAGAAAAGGCAGCCTGTATTTGAACTTGAAAGCTTTTAGCAAAAGAGGTGAAAATGAAAAAATATAAAGTTAACATATGGGTTAATGAGGAAAGATACAGGAGGTTAAAGGAAAAAGGTCTTTATCATCTTGCAAAAGATGTTCTTGCAGGAATGAAGGTAATTGAGCTCTTTTGCACAGAAGAGGAGAAGGAGAAAATTTTAAAACTTTTCCCCACAGCAAAACTTGATACCTCCACAACAAAGAGCATTGAACTTCTCCCACCAGAGGTAAAAAACAGGCTCTTTGAGCTTATCTTAAAAAGAAAAAGTCTTGATGTTGTGGGAGAGTTTCTGGAGGAAGAGGAAAAGAAAAAATAAAAGGAGTTTTTAAATGACAGATGTCAAAGGATACAAACAAAAAGCAAAAAATCTTCTTTGTGAATGGAAAAAAGAAAAGTATGCCTTTGGTATTGGTTGTCTTGAAAGGGTAGGGGATTTTGCAGAGAAAGAGGGAAAATCCTGCATGCTCTGTATTACAGGATGGGGTGAGGAAAAGTGGATTGAACCCTTTGTTGATGAGATTAAGGCATCTATTGAGAAAAAAGGTGTTGCTATTCTGGATATTATAAGAGGTGCAAGACCTAATGCACCAAGAGAGGATGTTTTCAGAATTGCCAATCAGATAGGGAAAAAAAGACCTGCAAGCATTATTGCTGTGGGAGGAGGAAGTACCATAGATGCTGTGAAGGCTGCAAGCATCCTTGCAACACTTGATCCTGATGATGTTGAGCCTTATTTTGGAATGGGACTTGTAACAGAGAGATTAAAAAAAGAAGAAAAAAAGCTTTTCCCAATAGTAGCAGTTCAAACTGCTGCAAGCTCAGGTGCACATCTTACAAAATATTCAAACATCACCGATCCTCTAACAGGACAAAAAAAACTTATTATAGATGAGGCAATTGTTCCTCCCTGGGCAGTGTTTGATTACAGAACAACAATAGGAGCCCCTTACGGGATTACAGCAGACGGTGCACTTGATGGAATAGCACACTGTCTTGAAGTTGTGTATGGCGCAACAGGAAAGCCATTTTTTGAAAAAACAATGCAGATAGCAGAGGCTGGTATCAGTTTAATTGTGAATAGTTTACCAAAAGCTATAGAGGAACCTGGAGATGAGGAAGCAAGGATATCTCTTGGTCTTGGCACAGATCTTGGTGGGTATGCTATTATGGTTGGAGGGACAAATTACGGTCATCTTTTCAGCTTCTCGGTTGTAAACAAACTCACTCACGGAAGAGCCTGTGCTATAGTTAATCCTTATGCTACAGTATTTTTTGCTCCTGCAATTGAAGTTCAACTTAAGATGGTAGGCAGAATTTTTAAAGAGGCAGGATATATAAAAGAGGATATGGAAAAGTTAAGTGGGAAGGATCTCGGTATGGCTGTTGCAGAAGGTATGATGAATCTCTTAAAGAAAATAAACTTCCCAACAAGCTTTGGAGAAGTAGGAGTGGATGAAGAGGATAAAAAAAGAATACTCACTGCTGCCAAAAATCCCCAACTGTGGAGCAAATTGGAGCAGGCGCCTGTGTCTTTAATTGAAAGAGATAAAGATGGCAACATTGACGCCAGAAAAACAGAGGAAAATATTGACATCTACATGGGTGCGCTGGTTGATGCTATAATAACAGGTGATTTTAGCAAAATAAAAAATAAGCCCCTTTAGAAGACGTATGAAGATAAGAAACTGGAAAGAAATTGAAGTTGAATACGGGAGGGACTTTTTTTCTGTAAAGGTTCCTCCCTGGTGTGAAGTTTTAAGCATGAGACATGTTCCTCCCTTATCTTTTCCCCAGGAGGAAATAGAAAAAGCTCTCTCAAATCCTGTAGGAACATTGCCAATTGAAAGTATTATTGCCTCTTCTAAAAAAGATCCTTCCATAATAAAAGTTGCCATAGCTGTTTCTGATAATACAAGACCTGTCCCTTACAGTGCAGATAAAAAAGACGGTATACTTTTACCTCTTTTGAAGAGAATTGAAAAAGCCGGGGTAAAAAGAGAAAATATAATAATAGTTATTGCAACAGGTACCCATCTTCCCACAACTTGTGCGTGGAAAAAAGAGGCTTTTGGAGAGTTTATAAAAAATAACTACAAGATAATAGATCATGATTCAACATCAAAAGATCTTATTTCTATAGGAGAAGTTGAAGGAATTGAAGTTAAGGTGAATAAAGTTTTCCTGGAGTCTGACATCCATATTGTAACAGGTCTTGTTGAACCTCACTTTATGGCAGGAGTATCAGGTGGAAGAAAAGCAATTTGCCCTGGTCTTATAAACATTGATGCAACCTATATTTTTCATGGGCCGGAGTTTATGGACAATCCCTGTGCCACAAATCTTGTTTTAGAAGGTAATCCCTGCCACCAGTTTGCCTTAAAAGTTGCTCGCAAAGTGAGGGTAGATTTTAGTGTAAATGTTACTATAAATGGAGAAGGAAAGTTGACAGGAGTTTTTACAGGTGAACTTGAGAAAGCCCATCTTGAAGCTGTAAAGAAGTTAAAAGAGTATGTGGTTATTCCCTGTGATAGTGAATATGAGATAGTTTTAACTCAGGGAGGAAAAGTTGCTGTAAATCACTATCAAGCAGCAAAGGCAGCTTACGGGGTTATACCCATTATTAAGAAAGGAGGAACAGTTATTTTAGTGGCTCACAATGGTGATGAGGAACCCATAGGCAAAGATGAATACAAAAAAGTTTTAAAGGTTCTAAAAGAAAAAGGACCTCGGAAATTCACAGAGTTTATTAAAAGCAAAGACTGGAGATTTGTTCCTGACCAATGGCAGGTGCAAAAATGGGATCAGTTTTTTAAGAAAATAGGTTCATTTGATAATTTAATTTATTGCACAACCAACATCCCACCACAAGATTTAAAAAACCTTCCAGGAAAAAGTGGGTATGATTTTGTCGGTGAGGAAGAAAAGGTAAAAATTGAAAAAATAGTTCAAAATGCTATAATTTACACGGTAAAGGAGAAACAGAGGGCTTTAAAGAAAAAACCGGCTATGGCTCTTGTTAAAGAAGGGCCTTACGCTGTTCCTTTACCAAGAAAAGATTTGCAGTAGCTTCAATTCCATTTTAATTATAAGAAGTCCTTCTTTTAAAAAATTATTTTTAACGCATAATAAGGGAGATCAATAATTTATTAATCTTAAAAGCATAAAGGGAGGACCATGATGCTTATAGTGGGGGAAAAGATAAACACAAGTCTTAAAAAAGCAAAGGATATTGTTGAGAGAAAGGATAAAAAAGCATTGCAAGATCTTGCCAGGATGCAGGTTGAGGCAGGAGCACAGATTATAGATGTCAATGTTGGCACAAGAATTAAAACAGAGGTGGAAGATATTAGATGGGCGATTGAATCTATCCAGGAAGTACTTGATGTTCCCTGTTGTATAGATTCTCCAAATCCCAAAGCTTTAAAAGCAGGTCTTGAGGTTCACAAAGGAATACCTCTTGTCAATTCCACCACAGCAGAGAAAAAAAGGCTGGAGGAATTTATTTCTGTGGTTAAAGGCTATAATTGTAAGGTTGTTGCTTTAACTATGGATGATGAGGGAATACCCGAAGGGGTTGATAAAAGATGTGAGATTGCTGAAAGCCTTATAAAAAGACTTACAAAAGAAGGTTTTTCAATTGAAGATATTTATATTGATCCTTTAATAAGACCGGTGTCCACAGATTCTAACATTGGCAAAGTTGTGCTTCAAGCAATAGAGAAAATATCCTCTTCTTTCCCTGGGGTTCACATTATCTGTGGTTTAAGTAATATTTCCTTTGGTCTTCCCAGGAGGACTCTTTTAAACAGGGTTTTTCTTTCTATGGCTATGGCAAGAGGACTTGATGCTGCAATTTTAGATCCTTTAGATAAAGACCTTATGGCTACAGTTTTTGCAGCTCAAGCTCTTTTGGGTGAGGATGAGTTCTGTGCGAATTATATTTCAAGCTTCCGTCAGGGAAAACTTTAAAGTTTCTCATGGTTAAAAGAACTTCTTTTATTCTGTATTTTCTTCCCTTTCTTTTAGATTTTATGATGGGAGGTATTGGCATAGCTTGCCCTCTTCTTGCCATAATGCTTGGTGCCTCTTCTTTTTCTCTTGGTATTCTGGGATTTTCTCCGGGCATAGCTTACATATCCTTGTGTTTTGTTTTTGGGAAAAAAGCAGAATCCTGGGAAAAAAGAAATCTCCTTGCGGCTGGTGTGGCTTTATACGTAGTTTCCTCCTTAATTTTTATTTTTCCTTCAAAAATTTATCAGCTTTACCTTGCTATGATACTTATTGGTATTGGAGCAGCTATGTTCTGGCCCACTGTTGAGGCGTGGATTGCTGAGATTGAAGATAAAAGGGTGCTTGCTGAAAGGATGGGTCTTTTTAATGTATCCTGGAGCACAGGACTAACTCTCGGTCCTCTCATAGGAGGGATGCTTTTTGGGATAAGCCTTAAGTTGCCCTTTGTCTTTTTTTTCTTTGTGGGTCTTTTTAGCCTTTTTTTTGTTTTTAAGATTGAAGGAGAAAGTAAGAAAGAGAAAACAGAAAAACTTACTTTTTCTTCTTCTAATAGAAGTTCTCATCACACCATTGTTTCGCGAATAGCTAACCTGACCTTGTGGTTCTCGGTGGGAATTATAAGATATATTTTTCCCAAACTTGCTACAAACCTGGGAATTTCTTCTTTTATTCTGGGTCTTTTAATGTTTTCTCTTTTTGCCTCTCAAACTTTTACCTTTTATGGACTTGGTAAATTTTCCTTGTGGCAATATAGAACCTTTCCCCTCTTATTATTTCAGGTTATTTCTTTCTTTGGTCTTTTAATAATTTTTTTTACCGATTACCCCTTATTACTTTTTATTGCTTTTGTTCTTATAGGAGCAGGTGTAGGAATGACTCATTCCTCAAGTCTTTTTCACAGCGTTAATGTGAGATTCAATAAAGGTTCTCGAGCTGCAATTCACGAGATTTTTCTCGCAACAGGAGGACTTCTGGGTCCTTTGATAGGGGGAGTTGTTGCTCAGGAAATTTCTCTGCGAGCACCTTATCTTCTGGCTTGTTTTGTAATAGGAGGAGGCATGATCTCTGAAGTTTTGATAAGTAAATTTCACTCCTCTAAAATCTGAATTTTTTGAGATAAAGCATTTTTCCAGATATTATAAGTTTTCTTTAAATCACGGGAAATCAGAGTTTTGTTGTTATTTTTAATTACAAAATCTTTCTCTATTACTTCGCCTAAAACTTTGACAGGTACATTTTTCTCCCTTGCTTTTTTCTCAATAATGGATAGATTTTCAGGAGAGCAGGATATAACAATCTGAGATTGAACTTCTCCAAAAAGCAAAATATCCTCTCTTTCCTTTTCCTTTAAATCTATATTCACCCCTAAGATTTTTTCTTCATTTAAGATACAACATTCAAAAATGCAAATAGCAAGTCCTCCATCAGAGAGATCATGGGCGGATTTTATAAGTTTTTCGTTTATAAGCTCAAGACAAAAATCTTGCACGTTTTTTTCTTTTTCAAGGTTTATTTGTGGAGGTTTTCCTTTTTTTAGGTGATGAATATGATAAAGATACTCACTTCCTCCCAGGGTTTTTTCTCCTTCTCCCAGGAGCAAAATTATATCTCCTTTTTCTTTAAACCAGGAAGTTAGGATAAGATCTGTGTCTTCAATCAGTCCCATCATTCCCACAACCGGTGTTGGGTCAATTGCTCCTTTCGGGTTTTCGTTGTAAAAGCTGACATTTCCTCCTGTCACAGGTGTTCCAAGCACTCTGCAGGCCTCTGCCATTCCCTCAACACACTTTGTGAATTGCCAGAATATCTCAGGGTCAGTGGGTGTCCCAAAGTTAAGACAATTGGTTATAGCACAAGGTTTTGCTCCCACACAGACAACATTTCTTGCTGCTTCTGCAACAGCAATTTTCCCTCCCTCATAAGGATCAAGGTAACAATAGCGTCCATTACCGTCACAGCTTAAGGCGATAGCTTTTTTTGTTTCCTTTATTCTTACAACTGCACTATCTGAGCCTGGTAGAAGAATAGTATTTGTTCCAACCATATGATCGTACTGTTCAAATATCCAGCTTTTATTTGCTATATTGGGAGAAGATATCATTTTATCAAAAATTCTGTTAAAATCGTCTGGTAGAGGTATGCCTGACAGGTTAAGTTGGTTTGCTTCATTAAGATATTCTGGTTTTTTATATCTCCTTCTGTAAACCGGTGCATCAGTTGTCAGTGCTTTAACAGGAATATTTGCAACAACTTTATTTCTTTCTTTTACTTTGAGCATTCCATCACCTGTAACTTTTCCAATGGGAACAGCGTGCAGGTCCCATTTTTTAAAGATTTTTTCAGCTTCCTTTTCCCTTCCCTTTTTTACTATAATGAGCATTCTTTCCTGGGATTCAGAGAGCATAACCTCATAAGGAGTCATTCCTTCCTCTCTTCTTGGAACAAGCGATATATCTATCTCAATACCCGTTCCTCCTCGGGAGGCTGTTTCCACACTTGATGAGGTAAGTCCTGCTGCCCCCATATCCTGCATCCCAACGACAATCCCCGTTTCTACAAGTTCCAAAGTTGCCTCAAGAAGTAGCTTTTCCATAAAAGGGTCTCCTATCTGCACAGAAGGTCTGTCCTCGTGGGACTTGTCTGTTAGTTCTCTTGAGGCAAAACTTGCTCCTCCAAGTCCATCTCTGCCAGTTGATGAACCCACATAAAAAACCGTATTTCCTTCCCCCTCTGCTCTTGCTTTTACTATTTTATCTTTTTTAACTATTCCAAGACAGAGAACGTTAACAAGAGGATTTGCTTTATAGGATCTATCAAAGAAAGTTTCTCCTCCTACAGTGGGAATCCCGATGCAGTTTCCATAGAAAGCTATTCCCTCAACCACTCCCTTTAGAAGATATCTTGATCTGGGATCCTCTAAAGGGCCAAATCTCAAAGAGTCCATAAGAGCAACAGGACGCGCTCCCATGGTGAATATGTCCCTTATTATACCCCCTACTCCTGTTGCTGCACCTTGGAAAGGTTCTATTGCTGAAGGGTGATTATGAGATTCCATTTTAAATACACAGGCAAGCCCGTCTCCTATGTCAACTACTCCTGCATTTTCCTCTCCTGCTCCAACGATGATTTTTTCCCCTTTTGTTGGGAACTTCTTTAATACAGGTTTCGAGCTTTTATAACTGCAGTGCTCACTCCACATAACAGAGAAAATACCAAGCTCGGTAAGGTTAGGTTCTCTTTTGAGTATTTTTTTTATTTTTTCGTATTCCTCTTCAGTTAATCCATGAGCTTTTACAAGTTCCATGTCTATTTTATCAAGCTTTTTTTTCATTTTATCCTCTCTGCCCGCTCTTTTGCCAGGCTTATCTTTATGCTCTCCCATATAAGTTTTCCATCCTCGGATCCAAGGATAGCCTCGGAGCATCTTTCTGGATGAGGCATCATTCCAAGCACATTTTTCCCTTTGTTGCATATTCCAGCAATTGCTTCAACAGAGCCGTTGGGGTTGCTATCTTCTGTTATTTTCCCCTCTTTGTTACAGTATCTGAAGATAATTTGGTTATTTTTTTTCATCTCTGAAAGGGTTTTTTCGTCAACATAATAGTTTCCTTCAAAATGAGCGATGGGTATTTTTGCAACTTCTCCTTTCTTAAACAGCTTTGTGAAGGGAGTTAAATTATTTTCAACCTTGATGTAGGTATACTTACAGATAAAAAGAAGATTTTTGTTCTTTCTCATTGCTCCAGGCAAAAGTCCTGCTTCAAGAAGAATTTGAAAGCCATTACATATACCTATAACAAGACCACCTTTTTGAGCAAACTCTTTAACTTTTCTCATAACAGGGCTAAATCTTGCAATAGCTCCTGCACGGAGGTAATCTCCATAGGAAAATCCTCCAGGAAGAACAATACAATCAAATTCTTCAATGTTTTCTTCTTTGTGCCATATAAAATCAACCTTCTCCCCTGTAACCTTTTTTATTGCCCACCAGCAATCATAATCACAGTTTGAGCCAGGAAAGACAACAACTCCGAATTTCATTCTTTAATTTCCTCTATCTTGTAGGTATAGTTTTCTATAACCGGATTTACAAGAATTTTTTTACACATATCTTCAATTTCTTCTTTTACTCTTTCTTTGTCATTAATTTCAAGTTCTACCTGCAGGTATTTCCCCGTTTTTACTTTTTTTACCCCTTTATAACCAAGAGAATCAAGGGCGTGCTTTATAGTCACTCCCTGAGGGTCAGATACTCCTTCTTTTAAACTTATGTATATCTTGGCATTAAACATTTTCCACCTCTTTTTGTTATTCCCATTCTATGGTAGCAGGAGGCTTGGAAGTTATATCATAAACAACTCTGTTTACCCCCTTTACTTCGTTAACTACTCTACAGGAAATTTTATCAAGCAGTTCGTGAGGAAGTTTTGCCCAGTCTGCAGTCATCCCATCCTGACTTGTAACAGCTCTAAGGCAAATTGTATATTCATAGGTTCTTGCATCTCCCATCACCCCTACACTTCTCACAGGTAAAAGCACAGCAAAGGATTGCCATATTCTGGATATTTCCTCGTATTTCTCCATTTCTTCCTGAACAATTTTGTCTGCCTGACGCAAAACTTTAAGACGTCTTTTCGTAATCTCTCCTATAACTCTTATAGCCAGTCCAGGACCGGGAAAAGGCTGGCGATTCACTATTCTTTCTGGAAGTCCAAGTTCTCTTCCCACCATTCTCACTTCATCTTTAAAAAGTTCTCTTAAAGGTTCTATTAATTTAAGCTTCATTATAGAAGGAAGTCCTCCCACATTGTGATGGGACTTTATAGTAGCAGAAGGTCCCCCTTTTGCTGAGAGAGATTCAATAACATCAGGATACAAAGTTCCCTGAGCTAAAAAGTCTACTTTACCAAGTTTGTCTGCCTCCTCTGTAAATACTTTAATAAACTCCTCACCAATTATTTTTCTTTTTTTTTCAGGATCTTTTATTCCTTTGAGTTTTTCCAGAAATCTTTGCTCTGCGTCAACGTATCTTATATTCAAATGAAAGTGGTCTCTAAATGTGCTTAAAACCTCATCTGCCTCTCCTTCCCGTAAAAGCCCATTATTGACAAAAATACAGGTGAGATTTTTACCTATTGCTTTGTTAACAAGCATCGCTGTCACCGAGGAATCCACTCCACCACTTAATGCACAAATTACCTTACCTTTCCCCACTTTTTTTCTAATCCATTCCACAGACTGGTTTATGAAAGAAGTTATAGTCCACTCCCCCTTACATTTGCAAACGCGAAACAAAAAGTTCTGTATTATTTCTTTTCCCTGTGGAGTATGAGCAACCTCTGGGTGAAATTGAACTCCATAAAAATTTCTTTTCTTATCTACTATTGTAGCATAAGGGCAATTTTCAGTGTGAGCTATTGGTTCAAATCCTGAAGGAAGCTTTATTACTCTATCTCCGTGACTCATCCATACAAGAAGTTTCCTGGGTAAGTTGTAAAAGAGATCATTTTCTCTGTCCACCAGAAGCTGGCTTGGTCCGTATTCCCTCTTTTCAGCTGGGGCAACTTTTCCTCCAAGAAGCTTAACCATAATCTGCATTCCATAACAGATGCCAAGTACGGGAACGCCCATATTAAAAATTTGAAGAGGAGGTTTTGGGGCGTCTTTCTCAATGACACTTGCAGGTCCCCCGGAAAGAATAATTCCTTTTGGTTTTAATTTTCTTATTCTGGAGATAGGGGCATTAAAAGGAAGGAGTTCAGAATAAACCCTGTTTTCTCTCACCCTTCTCAGTATAAGCTGATTATATTGAGAACCAAAATCTAAAATAAGAACAAGTTCATCATGTTTGTAATTCAACATTTCCTCCTTAGATTCTAACCACAATCCCTTTTTTTGCAAGATAGTTTTTTGTTTCCTTTATGCTGTATTTTCTGTAATGGAATATAGAGGCAGCAAGGGCAGCATCAGCATTTGCTATTTTAAAGACCTCCAGAATGTGTTCAGGATTGCCAGCACCTCCTGAAGCAATAACGGGTATATTAACCTCTTCTGCGATTTTTTTTGTGAGTTCTATATCATAGCCCTCTTCTGTGCCATCTTTATCCATACTGGTTAGGAGAATTTCTCCTGCTCCGAGTTTTTCAACTTTTTTTGCCCACTTGACAGCATCTATTCCCGTGGGATGTCTTCCTCCATGGGTGTACACCTCCCACCTTCCAGAGTTAGTTTTTTTAGCATCAATAGCTACCACTATGCACTGACTTCCAAATTTTCTTGCAGATTTTTCCACCAGAGAAGGGTCCTTTACAGCAGCAGTATTTATGGAGACCTTGTCTGCTCCTGCTTTTAAAAGACAGCGTATATCTTCAAGACTTCTTATCCCTCCTCCTACTGTAAAAGGCATAAATATCTCTTTTGCCGTTTTTTTGACAACATCAATCATTATTTTTCTTTCCTCGTGTGATGCGGTTATGTCAAGAAAAACAAGTTCATCAGCTCCCTCTTTTTCGTAAATTCGGGCATTTTCCACAGGGTCCCCTGCATCTCGAAGTCTGACAAAATTTATCCCTTTAACCACTCTTCCTCTCATTACATCAAGACAGGGAATTATTCTCTTAGCAAGCATTTTCAACAATCTCTTTAAAATTTTTTAAAAGTTCAAGTCCCACTTTCTGAGACTTTTCAGGGTGGAATTGACAGGCAAATACATTTTCTCTCCATATACTTGATGCGAATTCCTCTCCGTACTCTGTCGTTGTGGCAATTATATTTTTGTCCTCAGGGATTACATAATAGGAGTGCACAAAGTAAAAATAAGAATTGTCAGGAATATTTTTTAAGTGAGGAGTTCTTTTTTTTATTCTTATGCTGTTCCATCCCATATGGGGAATTTTCAAACCCTTTTCTCTTGGAAAATGAACCACCCTGCCTTTAAATATACCAAGTCCTCTTGTATATCCAAATTCTTCACTTTCTGTAAAGAGAACCTGCATTCCCAGACATATACCAAGAAAAGGGCGCCCTGAGCTTATAAAATCACATAAAGGATGTATGAGATTATTTTTCTTTAAATTTTCTATACAGTCCTTAAATGAACCTACTCCCGGCAGGACAATTGCCCTTGCCTTTTTTATTGCAGAGGGTTTGTTTGTAACCTCAACCTCGCATTCTATTTTTTTCAAGGCATTTTTAACGTTCATAAGATTACCCATTCCATAATCAATAATAACCACTTTTGAGCTTTTCACATTCATAAAAATTCCTTTTAAACGAACTTATATTTTATAATTTTTCACCTATATTTCAATGTTTTATCTGACCTTTACAGGCCTTTACACAGATACCACAGATGTAATGAGAGATGTTATACTCCTTTCTGAATTTTTTCATCGTCTCAAAGCAGGCAATATGGTCAAATTCTTCTTTTTTTTCTTTTATAGCCTGAGCAGGACAGACCTGGATACAGGCTTTACAGGAGTCACAATCCTTTTTTAACCTTCTGTCAGTTTTTAAGGGGAGGTTTGTAAGTACAGTAACAAGTCTTACTCTTGCTCCCCACTCAGGTGTTACAAGCAGGTTATTTCTGCCTATCCATCCAAGCCCTGCCTCTTGAGCAACCAGTTTGTGAGAAAGATGCCCTTTCTGATTTTCCCAGTCTATTACCTGGGATGCAGGAATGGGAAGAGCATCATATCCTCTTTTTTGAATATTATCTGCTATAAGAAGGGCTACTCTGTCAAGAAGGTAGTTAACCTGACGATAATGATGGAGGTAAAGTTGTGTTGGGTGGTCTTTTATATCCTCAATAACCTTGTCAGATAATCTGAATGCAAGCGATATTGCAAAAGGTAGACTTTCTATAACCTCAGGTGATATTCCCATAATTTTTTCCTTGAAACTGTCTATTCGACAAACTCCAAAAAGCGATATACCGCAGGATAAGGCCACATCTTTCAGGAGGGAGTAGTTTTCCTCTTCCAATTTTTATCTTCCTCCTTTTTTATTTTTCCTCTTAAGGTAAATCATTAAGATGGAAATTGCTGCCGGAGTGATGCCGGAGATCCTGGAGGCCTGTCCTAAGGATAAAGGTCTTATGAGAGATAATTTTTCTCTTACCTCTTTTGAAAGACCCGGAATACTGGTAAAATCAAAATCAGGGGGAATTGCTATTTTTTCTATTTCTTTAAATTTTTCCACCTCCTGATTTTGTCTTTTAATATATCCTTCATACTTTACCTCAATTTCTACTTGCTTTGCAATATCCTCTCCCTTTTCTTCAAAGGAAGGCAGAATATCCTTCAGGTCTTTATAACTTACCTCTGGACGCTTTAGTATATCTTTTAAAGAGACAGGAGATTTAATAGGGCTTGAATTTAATTTTATAAGCTTTTCGTTAACCTCAGGGGTAGGGAAGAGCCTGGTAGAAGATAATCTTTTTATCTCCTTTTTAATAATCTCTTTTTTCTCTTTTATCTTTTCATATCTTTCCCTTGGGATAAGCCCTATCTTAAATCCCAGTTCTGCTAATCTTAAATCAGCGTTGTCTTCTCTTAAAATCAAGCGGTATTCAACTCTTGAAGTGAACATTCTGTAAGGCTCATTTGTTCCCTTTGTAACGAGGTCATCTATTAAAACTCCTATGTATCCTTGAGATCTGTCAATGATAAAAGGAGGGAGTTTTTTTACCTTTAGAGCTGCGTTTATTCCAGCTATAAGTCCCTGAGCTGCTGCTTCTTCATAGCCTGTTGTTCCATTAATCTGTCCAGCAAGAAAAAGGCCGGAGATTTTCTTTGTTTCAAGAGTTGGTTTTAACTCAGTGGGATCTACATAATCATGCTCTATTCCGTAGCCTGGTCTTATTATTTTAGCATTTTCAAGTCCTTCTATACTGTGTAAAATCTCAAGTTGAACATCCACAGGAAGGCTTGTGGAAAGCCCATTGGGGTAAAACTCAAAAGTCTCTCTTCCCTCAGGCTCAAGAAATATCTGATGTCTTTCTTTTTCAGGGAATTTTACCACCTTATCTTCAACCGAGGGACAGTATCTTACTCCAGTGGATTTTATCACTCCAGTGTATAGAGGGGATCTATCAAGGTTTTTTTGAATTATCTGATGAGTCTTTTTGTTGGTATAGGTGATGTAACAGGGCATCTGGTTTATCGTGACTTTTTCATTAGAAAAAGAAAAGGGTAGGGGATGTTTTTCTCCTTCCTGAGGTTGCAGTTTGAAGAAATCAAGACTTTTTCCATCAACTCGTGGGCAGGTCCCTGTCTTGAATCTTCCCATTCTGAAGCCAAGAGCTCTTATGCTTTCTGAAAGTTCTTGTGAAGGAAAATCAGCCATTCTTCCTCCAGGGAAATTTATAAGGCCTATGTGGATAAGCCCGTTGAGAAAAGTTCCCGGCGTTATTACAAGACACCTGCATCTATAAATCTCATCTAAATTTGTTTTAACTCCTTTTACTTTACCTCTTTCCACGAGTATTTCATCCACTCTTGCTTGTTTCAAATCAAGATTTGGCTCGTTTTCCAGGACTTTTTTCATATAGATTCTGTAGCTCTGACGGTCAACCTGAGCTCGTGTTGACCTTACTGCAGGCCCTTTTTTTGTGTTAAGGATTCTGTACTGAATGGCAGTTGCATCCGTTGCCTTTGCCATCTGACCACCAAGAACATCAATTTCTTTTA
>Ga0209834_10001213_pt1 | contig 14647 bp, 15 predicted proteins | sample Mar14236cmmetaG_FD_184134 | JGI IMG/M metagenome (GOLD analysis project Ga0209834, IMG submission 184134) | Marine hydrothermal vent microbial communities from Guaymas Basin, Gulf of California to study Microbial Dark Matter (Phase II) - Marker... ...
GTGTTTGGCAGGCATTTGCAGATATGTACACACTGGGTACGATTATTATTTGTATGAACCTGTTCTTATTGCTTGGACTGCTTGGCTCCTATGTAGATAGTTTTATAAAAACCAGGTCTAACTTTTTGCTTGGCCTGGTGTTGTTTTTAGGTGTGCTCCTTGTGCAGTCTCTTCTTAGTTTGCCAGTTTTCCATGTTTTGCTTGGTCAACCTAGTTTTCAACTTCGACTTATCAATATTCTTCCAAACTTTTTTGAAACAGCTGCTCTGATTATATTGTTCTATCTGAGTATGGAATGATTTGGGAATGTCTTGGTAATATTTTGGGCAGAAATCTGGTAAATCGATATAAATTTTAGAATGACATATTTTAATTTGAGGTGATATGAATGAAAAAAACATTTGGCATATTGATTGTTGTTGGGCTGTTGCTTGCTACAGCACTGGTTTCAGCAGTAGCATATCCTATCAAAAAGCCAGGTGTAGATGGAATGTTGCATGTGAAAGCAGGGTCTAGAGAGAGAAATAGACAACAGTTTTTAGTAACAGTAGAGAAGCTACCAACTGATCATCCAAAGAAGAGAGGAGCAGAGGTTAAAGGTATTTGGGGGTATGCTGGGGAGAATGAATCTAGTGGATACCTCGCCGGTAGAATAGTAAAAAATCGTCGTGTCAGCATTTTTAGAGGAGTCTTTAACACTACAGACAATGAGAGCAAGGGAAAAATTAATGGTATCATGAAACATGGGTACTTTAATGGTAGAGTGATAATGGAAAATGGTACCAAGTATCGTTTAACTGGTCTCTACGATATCAACAGGGAAAACAGAACTTTGAGAATACGTTGGATGACATTGCATAGAATCGGTTGGGCAATGGCTAAGATAATAATTCCAGAATAAAAAATCTTGTTATCTCTCTTTTTTTTAATATTTTTTATATCTAGAAACAAGTGATTTACTCTGGAGAGAAGAACAATGTTTCTTAAATCTAATAAAAGAAAAATAAAAAAGATATTTTTCAAAAAAATGTATTTTTATGGTGGTAGTATATAAAAGACTCCTGCAGCATCAAGCAGTAAAGCTACATAAGACCAACCAAATGTTGCCAGGAGAGCCACAATAGCAACAAAGCTTAAAATACATGCCAGAACATAGCTAACAATGTTTGGTGGCGTAACAGCTAACATCTCCATTAAACCCACACTACCCCAACATATTACATTACAAGCTATAGCACCTATCCATGGGACTATTGAAATAACAATGAGTAATACACCCAATATAGCATCTACGAAAAGTGTTGGTTTTGGATTATTCTGTAAAACATTTATCAATGAGGAGAGTTTTTCATAGGCATCTTTTAGCTTTGATATAGAAAGTGATATCCTGATTTTTTCTTTTAGTGATTTTATGTTTATCTTTTCTAAAAAGTTTTCACCATATTTCTCTCTTAGCAGCATTCTTATTTTGGATATCTGTTTTTTGAAGGTTTCATTGTTTAGAAATTGTTTAATCTTTGAAAATAGTTTAGTGAAAGGTTTTTGATTAACAATTTTGTTCTCTAGTATTTTTTTCTTTATTGAATTGATCCGTTGAATCTGGCTTAGCTTTTTTATTGCTATTGCTCCATGGGTTTGTGACACTGCTGTTGCTGATAAAATCATTAACAACGCAATAGAAATAGCTCCGAATATCAGAGAACTTTTTTTCCAACTTTTTCTCATTTTAACCACGCTTTCAAGGTTAATATAAAATAATATAAATTTTATTGTACAAGTGTTACCAGAAAAAGTATAGCATAAAAGTTTTTTTCAATAGATTTGTTTCAATCCCTTATAGGTATCCTATGAACTCTACCCTTTTGTCAAAGGTAAACTCTATTGTAAGACGCGCTAGAATAATAAAAAAACTTTCTTTATAAAGACTTTGTCTATATGCTCCTTTTAAGAGTAAAATATATGTACAATCCCCTTAGCCTATCTAAAAGAGTTGAGAGCATTGTCACCAGTGGAAATCTTAGAAAATATTATCGATTCCGTGCTACAAGATTCTATGGTGGCATAGCAACTGCAGATACAGTTGGCTGCAACCTCAGATGTAAATTCTGCTGGTCTGGCAACAGCGTATGGAATGCAAAAAACACTGGTAAATTCTACACACCACAACAGGTAGCAGAAACACTCAATAGAATAGCAAAGGAAAAAGGCTACAACCAGGTAAGAGTCTCAGGAGGAGAACCAACCATTGGGAGAAAACACCTGATAGAACTTCTAGAGAACATTGACAAAAAATTTCTTTTCATCCTAGAAACTAATGGCATACTTCTAGGTTTGGACAGAACATATGTAAAAGAACTATCCAGATTTAGAAATCTACATGTCAGGGTATGCCTAAAAGGATGCACACCAGAGGAGTTTTCATGGCTCACAGGTGCAGAAAAAAATGGTTTTGAATATCAGCTAAAAGCTCTTGAGTATTTGAGAGATGAAAAATTGAGTTCCAACATAGCATTAGTATCAACAAAAAAGGATAAGCAAAATCTTTTCAACAAGTTAATAGAGATGGGTCTAGGAAAAATATTTATAGAAATAGAAGAAGTGAAATTATATCCCTCAGTAAAAAGAAGATTAGAAAGAGAGGGGATGCTCAAGTATTTTCAGAAAGAAAGCATTTAGAAAATCTTCCATACTATCCGCTTAGCTTCAAGGAAATATTTATTGTTTATAGATGCAACTACCTTTAGTAGATGTCTAGAAAATGATGGTTTATTCCACTCCCATTCATAAGGAGGTTTTTCATCCACATACTGGAGTTTTTCATCCAGGTAGAACTCTACATAGTCTACATCATCTTGTGCATCATTCACCTGTGCTTCAACAGTTATGTTTCCTACCACGAGTGTTATTGGTATCGCGTAAATATACTTCCAAGTTATCTTAAACGATTTCTCCTTTCCATTTACATAACACATATGCTCTCTAGGCTTGGTTATGACTATAGATGGTTTAGCATATTTTTTTCCAATAGCTACAAAATCAATTCCATTATTAGTAGCACCAGAGTATCTGTTATTTGAGAAAATGTCAACATTGGTATCCCAGTGCTCATGAACACCTAGGCTTTTTGATAGAAACGTGCCATCTTTCTCTGGATCATAAACATTTTTTGGTGGTTCAGCCGCCTGGTGTAAATAGTTTTGCGAACCTTCTATCGGTTTAGGGCCCTCTGTGTATAGGAAATCATACATTACAGAGTCTATAGCCACTGGATCCTGTGAGAAAAACAAACTGTTTGTCCAGTCATTGTTAAAAGGGTACATGTGAAATTTCATTATAGTGCGATGATCAAACAATGTTCCATATGTTCCATCTCCAATATATAGAATGGTTTTTCCTCCAAGATGTTTATGAGCCAATAGATCCACTTGAGGCGCTGGATTGCCCATTGTTTGACCAGATATGTGATATGGGTGAAGATCAACCACAGGCTCAATGAAGGTGCCAAATAGGTTTTTACCAGAAAGTGTTACACCATTGTTTATAGGATGTTTCTTAAGCAATGGCATGTTTATAAAATACTTTGCCTCAACCACACAGGTTGGCAATGTTCTAACAGTTCCATCTACAAAATATATTTTTTCTGAGCTAGGTTGAACTTTTTCTCTACCAGGTGCACCACCCATGCAGTCAACATAATGAACATTGGGAAACTCATCTGCTACTCTATCATAAAACCAGTTTGGTATAGGTCTCGATGCATCGAACACTATTATATCCTCCTGAGGCACACCAACAACATAAACCAGTTGCTTTAGCAAGGATTTAACCACAAAAGGGTTAGCATCTCTATCATTGTCCTTTTTCACATACCCATACCATCTACTTGGATAGCCGTAACAATTGTTCAGGTTTATCTTTATAGCTATCTTCTCTCCAGGTTGATAACCTACATCTCCATAGCCATGCTGCCTGTTAAAAAATTTAAACAGGGCATTCCATGCTTCAAAATCATTGTGTTTACCAGTTAAATTTTGTATGCCCTGAGAAAACATTTTATCCAAAACACTTTGATTGTTATTTTCTTCAAGCCACCAGAACCCTTTTAACTCAGATCTAGTGGCATTTGGATTCCATACCCAAACTACTCTACCAGGATTAATACCCTTTGGAACACCTATAGGATCCTTGCAGATTGGTTTCCAGTTTTTTGATGTTTGTCTCACAGATAATTGCTTATAACTTAATACACCTTCGCCCAATGAATACAACAGGAGAAGAACCAGTAGAAACGCAGGTATAGCTCTCATAGTTTTTCTCTTAGCCTTTCTCATCCAGATAAAAAAACCTTGGAAGATTAAAACCCAAAAACCAATATATGCAGTCGCAACGGCTAGGGAAAATTGTTGACATGGATAACGTGTTCTATGAGGAGCCGTACCACTTCTTAGCAAAAACCAAATTGTACATGCTATACCTAAAATATGAAACCAAACCCTGTTATTTTTAAATCTTTCATACAATCTTTTTTTACATATTTTCAAGTTAAAAGCCCCTAATAATATAATAAAATTTGTTTATAAAAAATTTTTTACTAATAATCGTATCCTTTAACTTCATCTTCTGAAAAACTTACACCCAATCCCAATGCGATGCGATTTACAAAATTAAAATAGCTTGCTATAAGATTTATATCCAGTATATCTCTATCATCAAAACCAGCCTCTCTAAGCTCATCTATATCCTTTTTTCTTACACTGCTTGGCCTCTTTGTTACTTTTAAAACATAATTTATCATGGTTCTTTTCTTTTGAGGGAGATCAACTGATTGAAAATCTCTAATTAATTTTGTGATTAGATTCCTATTTTTCCAGTAATGGTTCAACGCCTCTGCATGATGATTTACACAATAGCTACAATTATTTGCCGAGGAAACAATAACAGCTATAAGTTCTCTCTCCTCTCTTGACAACTTTGATCTGCCAAACATAAGTGAGATGTATAATTCCAAATGTTTTTCCATGGCATCAGGGTTTAAACTATGTACTTTCATTATGTTTGAAATTTTTCCTCTTTTACATTTTATTTTATCATAAATCTCTTTTAATTTCCCTGTGGCTTGTGTTTCATCTATGAGTTTAATCCATGACATATTCATCACCTAATCTACTTTACTTCAAAAACAAACCTATATCTGTCTTTTCCAACTCTTTTTAAACTAAGTATTCTAAATTCTCCTATCTGAGAGGTGTTATCAACATGTGGATCTTTACAAGGTCTTTTATCAAATCCAACTATTTCTACTATCCTGATATCCCTAACATTTTTTGGGACTTTACTAAGATTTACTTCTTTTTCTGCTTCATCTCGATTTTTAACATATTTATTAACAGCTAGGTTTTTACTTATAACTTTATTAACTTCGTTTTGAATCTCATTCTGATCTAATGTTCTTAAATCCACTTTTGTAATAATTTCTAATATCCCAGACTCATCAGAGAACTTGGCAATCCCTACCTTGGCATCTTCTATTTTGGTTTCAATTATCTTTGCAAGAATATGCTCTGCTGTTTGTAATCTTCCCTCGATTGGTTTCATAGCTAGTGAATCCATGTTTTGATATAAAAGAGGTTGTTGTTTAAAATATTTTGATAAAAGTCGACACAATGTTAAAATAACAATTCTCTATCGTCCAAGTTGTGAGGTAGAGAGAATTGCTAATAACACCCTCATTTGCAGCTATCATTGAAGTATGCTCTAAGGGATGGCTCGCCACTAATTTTTGAAATGTTCAGCAAAAACAAAGTGCATTTAGCAATAGTTTTGCATTTCGTTTGTTTAGCATAGTCTTGTAAAAACAACTATTGTATTTATAAATAGATTCGTAATTACCTTCTTTTTGGAGGGAAATGAAATGGTTCTTGTGGCTCCTTCGATTCTTTCAGCTGATTTTTCAAAGCTTGGGGAAGAGATCAAAGCTGTTGAAATGGCTGGAGCAGATTGGATTCATATTGATGTTATGGATGGGCATTTTGTACCAAATCTAACAATTGGCCCTGTTGTTGTGAAATCTATAAGAAAAACCACTGACTTACCATTTGATGTTCATTTAATGATTTCAAACCCAGAAAAATATATAGAAAGATTTGTTGATGCAGGGGCAGATATTTTAACAGTGCACATTGAAACAGTTAAAGACCCTTTAGAAAGTATAAAGAAAATAAGAGATTTAGGATGCAAAGCTGGATTGACATTAAACCCTGATACTCCTTTTAAAAAAATATCAGAATTTGTACCAGAAGTAGATCTTGTTTTGATTATGACAGTTTATCCTGGTTTTAGTGGTCAAAAATTTAAAGAAGAAGTGATTCCTAAAATATCAGAGGCTAGAAAAAAAATAGATAGCATTGGGAAAGATATTTATTTGGAAGTAGATGGTGGCATAAACGATAAAACTTCTATTCTTGCTAAAAAGGCAGGTGCAGATGTTTTAGTTGCTGGCAATCATGTGTTTAAGAGTAAAAACTATGAGAAGGCGATATCACTGTTGAAAAAACACTAGTCTAATTCTATTTTAAACCTGATATTAAATCTCGTAATACCTTTTCCTTATCCTGAGCTTTTACGACCCCACTTGCCAGAAGAACGCCATCTGTGCCAAGTTCTATAGCCTTTTCAACATCTTTTCCATTTTTCACGCCAGCGCCACATAATATTCCTATGTTTTTACTTATTTTTCTAACTTCTTCAACAGTGCCTTTGACAATTTCTGGATTTGCAGTGGTAACAGATATGTCTCCGCCGATTAGCTCTGGTGGTTCAACGGCAACAAAGTCTGGTTCTAAGGCAGCTATTGCCTTTGATGTTTCGATATTGTTACTACATACTACAGTTGTTAGTTTATTCTCCTCCGCTCTCCTTATACAAGTATCTATATCCGCAAGTTTTAATCTATGCTCACTATGGTTTATCAGTGTACCATTAGCTCCTGCTTCTTTTACCGCCTCTGGTAGCACCCAACCAGTATGGCTTCCTGGGGAAATAGGATCAATATGCTGTGCCAATACTGGGATATCCACAGAATCTGCAACTTTTTGAATATCAGCATGCTGAACTGCTATGGCTAAGCTAGCACTAGTTTCCTTGGCTAGTTTATCCATTATCTTTGCTAATTCTACAGCCTTTCTACCTGTGGCCTCCGAGTAGGTTTTAACATTCACTATTATTATCGGCGTATCAAACATACAACATCGGTTTTTGTTATATCAACGTGGTTATATATCTTTTCTTAAATACTCTGCTTCTGGATTATGCAATAAATAATTTTTATATTTTAAGAAAAATATTTATATTAGCGTGGGGGTAAACTATAATAATGAGACATGAGAAAATCAAAAACTAAGATCATATTATTGATAACACTGACTTTGTTATCCTCAACTATTTTCTCAAATGTGTACAGCAAAGATGGCAAGCAAGATAACTCAATTGTAATAACATTGAAAAGTAATAGCTATTCTGTTAAAACATTAGAGAATGGTTTTTCGGAAATATTGATGGATGATTTTGGTTATGATATAACTCCTGGTAAGTCAAAGTTGCCTGCTAAAACATTTTTTATTGGTCTACCCCCAGATGCTAAGGTTTCTCAGATCAGTATTGTAGAGGATGATAAGATTTCTATTCCTGGTGAATATAAGATAGTAAAGGTACCAGGTTTTGTCTCATTTGATGGAAAAACAGTAGTTAAAGAATTAGACAGCATCACCAGTTTGAAAACCAATGTAAAAAGTAGCGATAAAAATGTTTTTAGATATCTCGGCATGGGAAAAATTAGAGGATATTCCTATGCAAGGATAAGATTCTATCCGTTCACATATAAAAACAATAGACTGACTCTTCATACAAGGGTAACTATCAAAATATATTATACAAAGCAAAATAAAACAGTAGCATTTGATAGTTTAATGGATGATGAACTATCAAGAGTTATTTACAATTATAATGAAATAAAAAGCTTTTATACCTATAAGCCTAGGAATATATCCGAGCTTTCACCTCATTATGATTATGTTATTATCACGTCAGATAACCTAGTGGATGCATTGAGTGATTTTAAAAACTATAAGGAGGGTCTTGGTTACTCTGTGAAAATTGTTACAACCTCTTGGATATATGAAAATTATAAAGATAATGGGGAGGATAAGGCTAAAGCCATCAGAGATTTTCTTCAGGATAAGTACCTCTATAATAATGGCTGGGGTATTGAGTATGTTTTGTTGGTAGGTAGCAAAAAAACTATACCCATGAGATATTGTAATCCTTTATCTGATAACACAGATCTACGAACACCTACAGATATGTATTATGCGGATCTATCTGGCGGTTGGGATTCTGATGGTGATGGTCTCTATGGTGAATGTTGGGATGATGACCCTCATTTTACAGCAGAAGTATACGTGGGCAGGATACCATTTGACAATGCTAATATGGTAAAAAGTATATGTGATAAAATTAAAGATTTCGAAGAAGATGGAGGGGAGTGGAAGGAGAGAGCACTGCTTTTAGGTGCAATATTGGCATATGATAATGAGAACAATGATAGTGGCTATCTAAAGACCGATGGTGCTGTTTTAATGGAGAGATGCAAAAACAACCTTTTCAAAAAAGCAGGGTATTCTGTGAAAACAATGTATGAAAAAGATGGTCTCAGTCCCTCCGATTATAGCTGTGACAAACCGCTAACAAAATCTAATGTGATAAAAGAGTGGAAAAAAGGATATGGTATAGTAAACTGGCAAGCACATGGTAAAAACACATCGGCTTTACGAAAGGTTTGGTTACAAGATGATGGAAATGGCGTTCCAGAGGAATTTGAGATGGAATATAAACAGTTCATAAGCTCTGAGGATACATCTGATCTAAACAATGGGATGCCTTCTATAGTATATGCATGCTCCTGCAATAATGCTAATCCAGATGATAGCTCCAATCTTGGTTACAGATTACTTAAAAATGGAGCCGTAGCATTCATCGGTGCAACAGGTATAACATTTGGGATTATTGATTGGAGAAACAAAAACGATGGTGGTATATCTTCCCTGGATTATTATTTCTTTGAAAGGTTTTTAGGTGTTTATCCCAGGATAGGAAAAGCATTTTATGAGGCAAAGGTTGAATATGATTGGAATTTTAACCCGTTTCCTGGACATTGGGCTGAGTATCAAAACCTCTACAGCTTCTGTTTATATGGAGATCCCTCTCTAAAAAGGTTAAAAACTGAGAATCCAAAAGTAGAGATAATTAGACCTTTAAACTATCTTTATATTAGGAATACTCAGACTGTTCCAACATTTATAATGCCAGTAGTAATTGGAAACTGGATAACTGCACAAGCAAAAATAACATTTAAAGACAGAGGGGCAAGGATAGAAAATGTTATGTTTTGTATAGATGATGAACCAATAGGTTGGGATTGTGGAGATAAGGAAATTTATGAATATGACCTCGGCAGGCCAATGAAGGGTGTTCATACAATAAAGGTGGTAGCATCTGATAGCATGGGTGGCAAAGGAGTAGATGAAATAAAGGTGCTAGCTTTCATAACATAAAATAGTATATTTAATAAGGTTGTTTACAATTTTGTTTTTGCTAAAAAATGGATATTTCAAATATTCTACCAGCTAGCAGTTTATTCTTGGGAGTAATACCTGCCCTAGTAATATTATACTTTACCATAAAGGGATATGAAGATTATTTTAAGGATAAAAAGATTTTTTTGAGTTTTGTTGCAGGATTATTAGCTGGTTTCTTCTCAGTACTTTTCGAAAGCTTTGTAAGAAACGCAGGAGTAGTTTCTTTAATTGTTTTGATACCATTTTTTGAGCAGATTGTAAAAACTTCGATTCTAAACAGTAGGTTGGCTAGAGGAACTGAGGGTGCCCCAATATATGGTGCAACACTTGGGCTAGGTTTTGGCTCCATCTTCATACCGTTTTCCATGGTTATCTACGCATCCAGGTGGAGTGGACTTGACATTGTTGGTCTTTCTATTGTTACACTTGGTGCAATAGGTTTTATCTTCTTCCATGGTGCGACTGGTATCTATATTGGGTATGGTGTTAAGTCAGATAGAGTGTGGAGATATTTCATCTACGCTGTATTGTTTCAAATTCCTCTGATGGTGGTTTCTCTATTAAGTGATGAATACAACCTAGAGTTTCTACAAATTTTAATCGTAGTATATAGCATCATTCTTTATTGGTATGCTACAAAGAAGGTTTTGATAATGACTTTGCCAAAAAGCAAAAGAAGAAAAATAATCAAAGAATAATTTTTCAGTAGACAACTCCTTCTTTTCCACAGCTTGGGCATTTTACCCAGGTTGGACCCTTTGGATTTTTAACATATGTAAAAACTGTTGAACAAGCTGGGCATTTTACCTTTTTAACCTCTCCCTGAGTTTTTTGAGTTTCTATCTCAACCTGTGCTGATCGTGCCTCCATCCTAGGTTGCGGTGAAGGAGGTGTGTATGCTGGCTGTGGTGTAGGTTGCGGAGGAGGGGTTACAGGTTTTGTAACGGGTTGTGGCGGTGGTACATATTGCTGCTGCGGAGCCGGTTGAGCAGCTGGCGTAGGTGTAGGAGCGTATTTAGGTTGTTCTTCTTTTTCCATGGTTTTTTTACTACTGATTTTTAGTTTTATATCTAAAGCCATGAACATCAATATAATGCCAACCAATGAGAATATCACTCCCACAGCACCTATGGCAAAAACTGTTAGTTTGGAATCCTCCAGCAGAAGAAAAGCAATATCTGCTACTACAAAAAATATCAAACCTATCACAAGGATAGCAATTGCAATTTTTATAGTATCTGCCATAGTCTTATCCCCTCTAAATTCTAAATTTTTCTCTCCTCACTTTTCTAGTTAACTAAATATTCTCAATATTTAAGTAGTTTTACATTTTTTAACTCATCAACTATTAGAGAGACAGTCGTAGAACACGCTATTCCTGTAAGAACACCTGTTATCATTCTTATGTAATTTTTACTTTCCCATATTCCAAGTAACTGCATAGTTCCATCTATGATTAAAGGCATCATCAGAAGTATAATGAAAAACACTGTTTTATCTGAAAATGTTATCTTGTTTTGAAAGATAATTGTAATCAACATCCCCAAAGCTAGACCTAGAAAGATACCTGTGCATCTACTACAAAAAGGCATCTGGTTTCCATTTATAAAATATGATCTCTCTGTTTTCTGATGGCATAAAATGTCACCTATTCTATAAATAGTTGACCAAGGTTGAGAAATGTTTATCAACAACTCCTCATTGTCAACTAATCCTACAACTCCTGAAAGGTTTTTAACAGTGTTAGATGGTAACATCAACGGAGTTATCACCTGCAGGGTGAACCAAATTAAAAAGAGAGAAAACAGTATTAGTTTTATTTTACTAGTTTTAAAATTCTTTTGCAATTTCATTTTTAAATTCTTCTCTAGAGAAAAGTATTATTATCAAAGCTATTATGCTACATACCGGACCTATAAATATTATTCCAAATGTAAATATTCCAAATATGGAGCCAAGTATAGCAACAATTATATATTTTCTTAAAAAGCATGCTATTGCGCCAAGTAACGCCAGTATTGCAAATATGATTATCAGAATGGAGCAGATATACCAGCTTTTTACTAACAGGTTTAATAAACCTGCTTCTTCTATCCCCTCTACTCCACTACCCTTGTCAAGGTAGAACTCTTTTTTTATTTTTCCTTCTGAGAACAAATTTTTTAATAAGAATATCTTTGCATGAAGTGTTTTGTAACCACTGGTGGAAATGTTTAACGTCCTGTATCCTACCGGAATGTTTTTCAATTCAAAGGTGCCGTTTTCTGAAAACACGGAAATATTTGTGCCAACTACAGATATAGTAACATTTTTTATGGGTTGTTTTGTAATATTATCCAACACCTTTCCCTCTAGTGTTACTTCTCCAAGAGATGCGAATATACTGTTTAAAAACTCCTCATTGGTTTTCAAAGGTTCTATAGCTATTAACAAGCTAGAAGATGTTATTATAGCTGATATGAAAACTACTATCAGTAGAACACCAGCGATCATTGGCTTATTAGTTCGATCCCTTATAGAGGAGAGAATGGCTTTTCTAGGTTCGCCGACTTCCTCCCATACATGATCCTTGTCTTTTTTAACCAATTTTAGCTTGAATTTGTGATTGCATTTTGGACAGGTAGCCTCATATATATCGCTGATGTCATCTGGTATTTCAAGTACAAAAGATGTTTTACATTTCGGACACGTTGTTTTACCTTTCATAAATATGTTTTTTCACCTTTTTCTGGTATAATATATTTTGATATTAAGTAGATTTCTATAATTTTAAAAATACTTTTTCCTTTGTCTAGTTCCACTCTAACTGAAACAAAAAAGCTGTGCGGTATCTTTAAATATGGATTAGTTATTCATTAGAAAGCATTAAAACAAAGGGGTTTTACAAAAAATGGGAAGGTTCCCAGAGGCAGATGCAAGGTTGCTAAACAAAAAAATTTGTATGAAATGTGGTGCAAGGAACTCGATAAGGGCTACGAGATGCAGGAGATGCAAGTCGAAAGATTTGAGAGTAAAAGCAAGAGAAAGCAGGGGAACATAGAAGGTAAAGGTTTAGATTTTAACGATATATTTTTGTATCAATCTTTTAATTTAAGTTTTAGGTTGGAGCTGTTAGCTGATGCCTGAGACAAAGGTTAAAAAAGATGAGGATTTCAATGAATGGTATAATGAGATTGTCGAACTTGCTGAGCTTTGCGACAAGAGATACCCTATCAAAGGTATGAACGTGTGGCGTCCATATGGCTGGAGTATAATGCAAAACATTGACAATCTTATTAGAGAGGAAATGTCAAGAACTGGGCATCTAGAGGTTTATTTTCCACTTCTAATTCCCGAGTCTCTTTTTAAAAAAGAAGAAGAGCATATAGAGGGTTTTAGCAGCGAGGTTTTTTGGGTGACACATGCTGGAGAAAACCCCTTAGAGGAGAAATGGCTTCTTAGACCAACATCAGAAACTGCGATGTATCCTATCTTTTCATTATGGATTAGATCTCATTCTGATCTCCCACTCAAAACATTTCAAATCGTAAACACGTTTAGGTATGAAACAAAACAAACAAGGGCATTTATAAGAGTTAGAGAAATACATTTCTTCGAAGCTCACACCTGCCACAAAGATTTTGAAGATGCTGAAAAACAAATAAAAGAAGATCTTGAGATAGCTGATAGATTTTTCCAAAAACTTTCTCTACCATACATTCTAAACAAGCGACCGGAATGGGATAAATTCGCTGGTGCCTACTACACAATCAGTATAGATGTTATGATGCCATCTGGTAGAACACTTCAACTTGGATCAATACATCAGTACAGAGACAACTTTGCCAGGCCATACAATATAATCTACGAGGATATAAACGGCGATCATAAATATTGCCATCAAACAACCTATGGCATGAGCGAACGAATACTTGGAGCAATAATTGGAATACATGGTGATAACCGAGGAATAATACTACCACCAGCCGTTGCACCAATCCAAATTGTGATTATACCTATAATATTTAAAGGAAAAGAAGAAATTGTTGAAAATAAATGTAAAAAAATCAAAGAAATACTGGATAAAATTGGTTTGAGAACACTAATTGATTCAAGAGATATAACACCTGGTAGTAAATATTATGATTGGGAGCTAAAAGGTGTGCCACTCAGATTAGAGATAGGTCCAAAAGATGTAGAAAACAAACAAGTCACAGCAGTAAGACGTGACAATTTTGAAAAAATTCAAGTTAAAGAAAATGAAATAAAAGAGATAATACCAGAGATTCTAGGGCTGATAAGTAAAAACCTATTTGACAAGGCAAAAAAACTATTGGATAACAATATCAAAAAATTTGAAAATATTGAGGATGCGAAAAACAAGACTGGCATAATCCAATTGCCATGGTGTGGCAGAGAAGATTGTGCATTAAAAATGGAAGAAGAACTTGATGTTAAAACACTTGGAACGCCTTTTATGGAAGAGCAATGCAACTTAAACTGTCCCATATGTGGTGAAAAAGCAAAAAACTGGGTTAGATTAGCAAAAACCTATTAAAAATATCCACCACTGTTAAAAACATTTATTTTTCGAAGTATGTCCAAAGCTATTATTGTTAATCCATGTAGTCTATTTCCCTCTTACCAAGCAAAACGTTGCATGTCCATCAATGTTAAAGAAATGTGTTGACTCGTTTTCCAAGAACTCTCCATGATATCCAACAAGATGAATATTGCATTTCCCTTTGTAATGCCAGTTATCAACCGTTATGGTTGCATTTGAAAACCACATGTAAAGCCATAATGCAGAGCATCTACTCTCGATCATGTTCACAAAAAATAATAATGCTGAAAAATGACCATAGCCTCTTATAGTAACATGGCAGTTAAAACATATTTTATGCTCACTAGCAGGTTTACTTTGCGTTTTCTCAATGGCCGATACTTTTGATATAGCACCTGTTATAGAAGGAGTTGAAAATGTTGTTATTATAAGCGCAGCGGCTAATAAAATCAAACTTTTTCTCAAAACATAT
>Ga0209834_10001215_pt1 | contig 14643 bp, 16 predicted proteins | sample Mar14236cmmetaG_FD_184134 | JGI IMG/M metagenome (GOLD analysis project Ga0209834, IMG submission 184134) | Marine hydrothermal vent microbial communities from Guaymas Basin, Gulf of California to study Microbial Dark Matter (Phase II) - Marker... ...
GTTCCACTCGACGGCCAAGTTCACGCTCCACGCCGAGGAGTTTGGGGCAAAGCTGGTGGAGTACACCGAGGTCAAGGACTTCGTCATAGAAAACGGCGAGATTAAGGGCCTGAAGACGAGCAGGGGAACCATAAGGACGGGCATTGTCATCAACGCCACCAACGCCTGGGCCAAGCTCATCAACGCAATGGCTGGGATAAGGACGAGGATACCGATAGAGCCCTACAAGCACCAGGCGGTCATAACCCAGCCCATAAAGAAGGGCTCCATAAAGCCGATGGTCATCTCCTTCAAGTACGGCCACGCATACCTCACCCAGACGGCCCACGGCGGTGTCGTCGGCGGCGTCGGCTACGAGCTCGGCCCGACCTACGACCTGAACCCCACCTACGAATTCCTGCGCGAGGTGAGCTACTACTTCACCAAGATAGTCCCGGCCCTGAGGGAGCTCCTTATACTTAGAACTTGGGCGGGCTACTATGCCAAGACCCCAGACAGCAACCCGGCCATTGGAAAAATCGAGGAGCTGAGCGACTACTACATTGCCGCTGGATTCAGCGGGCACGGCTTCATGATGGCACCGGCCGTTGCGGAGATGGTGGCAGACATCATCACGAAGGGCAAGACCGACCTGCCGGTCGAATGGTACGACCCGTACCGCTTCGAGCGCGGAGAACTCCGCGGACAGGCTTTGCAGATGGGCTGATGCCCTCTGCCCTCCACTATTTTCTTACCATTTGGGCAGAAAATTTATAAATACCCCTCCCGGTTCTCCCAGCGATGAGCAGGCGAGAGCTCGTGGTCACCCAGGGAAAGCGCGAAAAGACCCTGAAGCTCAAGAAGCTCCGGGTTAAGCGGAAGAACATCGTCATCCTAGCGGTAGCTATGTTCCTCGCCAACATGGCCTTCGGAATGGCCTTCCCATACCTCAGCGTCTACATGCGCCTCCTCGGCGCGAGCATGTTCCTGGTGGGTCTTCTGAGCGTCGCCTTTAACGCCACGTCAACGGTCTTTCAATACCCCTTCGGCTGGCTCTCCGACTCGACCGGCAACAGAAAGGGCTTCATAGCCTTCGGTCTGGCCTCTACAGGTGTCTTCTATGCTGCCATGGCATTTGTGGGTTCCGCGACCAGCGTCTTAATCCTCAGGACGCTCCAGGGGACGTTTGGGTCCGCGATGACGCCGGCGCACTCGGCGCTCATCTCCGAGCTCTCGACCAGGGCGGGCTCGATATTCGGCCTCTTCAACTCCATCGAAAACGCCGGCTACATGGTGGGCAACTTCCTCGGCTCCATCATAGTCCAGTACCTCGGCATCAGAAAGCTGTTCATAATTTCCGGCATCCTGCTCCTTATTTCGGCCGGGATAGCCCTCTTGATCCGCGAGCGCCCAACGGGAAGGCGTTCCCTCCTCGGCATGATCCTTGTCCAGGAGGGCAGGGAGAGCTGGCGGGCGACGGTCAAGGGTTCAGCCTTCAAGAAGCTCATGCGCGGGCACCTCGGGCTGTTCTACGTGACGGTATTCCTCGTGATGGTGGCGAGCGGGCAGTTCTACAGCGTCTCCTCAGTCTACTTCGAGGAGGCCTTTGGCGGGTGGAGCGTGGGAGTGATTTTCGGTATCGAGAGCCTTGCAGCCGCCCTGACCGGCTACTTCCTCGGAAAGCTGATAGACAGGTATGGGGCAAGGAAGTTCTACCTCATAGCCATAGCTGGCTATGGGTTAGCGTTCCTGCTCTACGCGCTCGTTAGAAACGTCTGGCTCGTGTTCGGTGTGGCTTTCCTCTCCGGCGTCAAATGGATCCTCACCATAAACTCAACGTCCACCTACGTCGCCCAGAACGTCAAGGTCAGCGAGAGAGCCCAGGGAATGGGCCTCCTCAACGCCATGATGAGCCTCGGCTGGGTGGTAGGGCCCCTCATCGGCGGCTACCTCTCGGGAATAAGCTTCACACTGAACTTCCTCAGCACGCTGATACCGCTCGGGCTGGCCTTCATCCTGGCGCTCAAACTGCCAGAGTGATGCACTCCGGTGGAACTCTCTCCACTATCCTCACGTTCTTTCCGGCCTTATAGACCATCAGCCCCTTCTTCCTCAGGCAGTCCGCGTCGATAATAAGGAGCACAACGTCCTTCCCGTGCCGTCTGCCGGTCTCTATAGCCTCGCTCCTGCTCGTGCTTAGGTGGACGAACTGCCGCTTCATAGGCGTCAGCCCCTCGCGCATGATGCTCTCAAGGTTTCGCCTCGGCATGCCGGGGTAGAGTACCCTCGACTCCCCGTCCTCCTCGTGGTTCAGGCCCACAGGAAAGCTGTGGCCGTAGCGGGCCCGGATTTTGTCGCATCTAATCTCGTAGCGGCCCTTTGCGTCGCGAGAGACTATCTCACGCACGAACTCCTCTGTGACGTCTGGATAAACCGTCTGGAGGGCCTTTACGAAGAATGATGCAGCGCATTACCCAAAATAAAAAATTAGGGGCTCGGAGCCTTCGAAAGTCTGTAGAGGGCCCACACCAGGGGCCCGTAGACTATCAGCACCACGAACAGGGCTATCAGATAGACCGCGTCCATTTGATCACCCCAGCAGGAACTGTGAGACGTATATGACCGCTATCACTACCGGGTACAGGTACTTTACCCACGGCTTCCAGAGCTCCGGTACCTCTATAAGGGCCCCTTTCCTGAGTTCCTCGTATGCCCTGTCCACTCCAAGCTTTATTAGAGCTAAAGCGGCTATCAAAGCCCCGAGCGGCCCTATGTACACCGTGGAGATGTTGATCAGCCAGTCGAAGTAAGATGGGTTCACTGCGGAGGGTGCCCCTACAAGGAAGGTTAGCAGCCCAAGGAGGATCGAAGCGTTTCTTCTGCTCATGTTGAGCTTTGTCATGGCGGAGTCCACGTAGACTTCGAGCATCGAGACCGTTGAAGAGAGCCCTGCGAATATCAGCAGGAGGAAGAACAACGCCCCAAAGAACGCTCCCCCAGGCATTTTCTGGAATACCGCCGGCAGCGTCACAAACACCAGACCTGGGCCGGCCGCAGGCTCGAAGCCAAGCGAGAAAACTGCCGGAAATACCAGGAATCCTGCCGTAACGGCCACCGCAGTGTCCCCAAAGGCCGCCGCTATTGCCGATAACGGGATATCGTCTTCGTCCTTCAGGTAGCTACCGTAAACCACCATCGTCGTCCCCAGGACGCTCAGGGAGAAGAACATCTGGGATAAAGCTACCATCCAGGTTTTTCCGCTCATCAATTTGCTCCAGTCAGGAAGGAGGTAGAACTTCAGCCCCTCGTAGGCGTTTGGCAGTGTAACGCTCCTTATCGCCAATACCACCAAAAGCACGAACAAAGCGGGCATCATGATTTTATTGGCCCTTTCAATTCCCCTCTTGACGCCCATGGCAACTATTGCTACCGTCATCGCTATCATGATAAACTGCCACAGGAGGGCCTCTTTGCTGAACGCCAAGCTATCGAAGAACGCTCCCGGGTTAATCCTTGTTAGTTCTCCCGTGAGGGACGCTATGAAGTACCTGAGTATCCAGCCAAGCACCAGGGAGTAAAAGGCGAATATCATGACCATTATCCCGTTCACGAGTATTCCAAGGTACTTTCCTCCAGGCAACGTTTTGGCGAACGCCTCTATCGGCCCGCCTCTGGTAGCCCTTCCCAGAGTCCACTCAACGGTAAGTCCAACGACCCCTATCGCAAAAAGCAATATCAGATATGGAACGAGGAATGCCGCCCCACCGTAGAGGCCGGCTCTCATCGGGAACATCCAGATGTTCCCCAGCCCCACTGCGCTTCCTATAGCCGCCGCAACAAAACCTACCCTACTTCCCCAGGTTTCCCTTGCCACAAGGTACACCTCCAAAAAGTTCCATCGAATCAGAGCCAAAAACAGCCCTTCCTTGGGTTAACCCGAGAAGAGCTTCACGGCATATGCTGCCAAAAACACTCACTCCTGGACACCATAGGACATCAACGCACTAGGAGTTCTTCTTGGTATATAAGTTTTTCCACCTTCTGCTGGTCATTACGGCAAAAGAACCCGAATTTTAGGGGAATTTTGGCCACCATGAGTGCGGGTAAAAGAAAGAGAAAAACAGGCATCATTTGAGCCTTCTCAGCGCCATTTCAGCCGCGACCGTAATTGGGTCTATCGTCGGGCTCACCGGCGGGGCGTAGGCGGTCTCAAGGTAGACGACGTCATCAACGGTGGCGCCCTTCTGGGCAAGCGCAGACAGCGTCATTATCCTGCCCCATACGCGCTCTCCACCGACGATCTGGGCACCGACAAGCTTCCTGTCGGACTTCCTGAAGATGGCCTTGACGGTTATCGGCTTTCCACCGGGGTAGTATTCGGGCTTGGTGGAGCCCTTGAACTTACCGACCGCTATCTCGATGCCCGCCTTCTTCGCGCGCTCCTCGGTTATGCCGAAGGTACCTATCTCAAGGCCGAACAGCTCGGTTATGGCGGTGTTGAATACCGGCCTGAAGGAGACGTCCTTTCCGGCTATGTGCTCCGCTGCAACCTTCGCCATCCTCACCGCAGTCGTTCCGAGCTGGCTGAGCGTCCTCTCGCCGGTCACTGCGTCAATTACCTCAGCACAGTCGCCTATCGCGTAGACCTCCGGGTCGCTCGTCTGGAGGTGCTCGTTCACCACTATGCCGCGGTTGACTTCAAGGCCAGCTTCCCTGGCGAGGTCAACGTTTGCCCTTACACCAGTTGCTACGAGAACCAAATCCGCCTCAACCTCCTCGTCCCCGATTTTGATGGCCTTAACGGGGCTTCCGATTATCTCGTTCACACCGACTCCGAAGCGGAAGGAGACGCCGTGCTTCTCCATTTTCTCCTGGACGAGCTTGGCGGTGTCCTTGTCGAGCATCGTCGGCATGAGCCTGTCCATGAGCTCGACGACCAGAACTTCCATACCGAGCTTGGCAAAGGCCTCGGCTCCCTCAAGGCCTATCAGGCCGGCACCTATGACGACGGCCTTCTTGGGCTTCCTCTCGGCTATGTAGGCCTTAATCTTCCTCACGTCGTCGAGGCTCTTGAGGGTGAAAACTCCCTCGTTCTCAACGCCCTTTATCGGCGGGACAAAGGCCTTTGAACCGACGGCCAGAACGAGCTTGTCGTAGGGGACTTCCCCTTTGTCGGTGATTACGACCTTCCTCTCGCGGTCTATGGATTTAACCTCCGTGCCGAGCATGAGCTTTATCTTCTGCTTCTCATAGAACTCGTTCGGGAAGACGATGACGTCCTCGGGCTTCTCTATGGTGCCGCTGATGACGTGCGGCAGGGCGCAGGGCGAGTACTGCATGGTTGGCTCCTTACCGATGACGGTTATCTCGGCCTTTCTATCGAGCTTTCTCATAAACAGGGCAAAGTTGCTTCCTGCTGTACCAGAACCAACAACCACGACTTTCATGAGCACCACCGGAGGGAGAAGGGCAAGGAGGTATAAAAAGTTGGCTTTAACCTTAGGTTGTCAGCGATAGGCCCTTTCGCGGGGTTCAACCTTCAGGATAACAATGGTGTCCTCATCCCAGCGTACGGTATAGAGGACCCTGTAATTGCCGAGTCTAACTCGGTAAGCCCTTTCAGGACCGCGCATCTTCTTGACGTCAAAACTTTCCACTGGAACGGGGTTAATTTTCAGGGTCTCAACGAGCTCGGCAAAACGCTTTAGATGGGCTGGAGGGAGACTTCGTATTCCCTTCTCAGCCCTTTTGCCGATGATGACCTTGAAGCTCATAGTCCAAGCTCCCTCTTCAGCTCTTCCCACTCCTTCCCGCTCTCAAGGGCCTCTCTTTCGAGGGCTTCTATTTCCTCGGGGCTTTCACCCTCTTCCTCCTCAATGAGCCTCGCCTTGAGCATCAGGAGGGCCTTTTCCATCTCGTCGAGTCTTTTCCTCATCTCGCGAATATCGTAGAGGAGAACGTTTATCGGGTCGGCTTCCATGTTCTCACCGCCTTTGGATAGGCAGGAGAATATAAAAGGGTTAAGCTCAAGGCTCAACCACAGTCCCGCCGTGCTTTCCTCTCACGACATCGAAGAGGTGGTAGGCGTCCTTCTTGCCGACGATGTAGGTCTTTATCCTTCCGCGCTGGATGAACTTGGCCGCCAAAGCGTCAACGACGCCGCTTCCCCCCGCTTTGCTCTCGGCCTCCATCGCTATCTCGACGAGCTGTTCTGGAGTTATCCTGTCGAGCTTCTTCGCGTTCGGGTTCTTCCTCGGGTCGGAGTCGTAGACGCCGTCCACGTTGGTGACAACGACAAGAAGGTCCGCCTGCAGGTACTCCGCGAGAAGTGCCGCTACCGCATCGGTCGTGTGGCCGGGGTGCGTTCCGCCCATTATCGGTATCTTCTTGAGCTGAATGACCTCCCAGGCCTTGCGGAAGTCCTGGATGATGAACGGGTACGCCTTCTCTCCGAGCGCCGCTATGAGGAGCATCGCGTTTGCCCTCGTTATGTGGATTCCGATGTAGTCCTTGAAAGTCTCGTTGGGAGTAAATGCCTTGGCAGCCTGAATGTACTTGCGCGCAACCTTTCCGCCGCCGACCACAACGGCCACTTCGTGGTCCTCGCTTATCTTGGTGAGCTCGTACGCTATCGCCTTGATGAACTCGACGTCCGGATCCTCGGGAACAAGAACTGAACCACCTATATCAAAGACTATCCTCATGATGACCCTCACGGTGCTAATCGGAGCCCCTTTATAACCTTTTTCTTGCCGCTGTAGTGTTAAAAAGAATAGGAGGGGAGAAAACCCTCAGCCAATCTGGAAAGCCGAGGCCCTCAGCTCACCGCGCTCAAACCTGTACGGGTCGTACCACTCCCAGTCGAGCGGCACTTTGCTCCTTCCTCTGGCAATGAATTCAGCCATAGCCTCCCCAACGGCCGGCGCCATCATGAAGCCGTGACCGCTGAAGCCAGCGGCAATGTAGAAGTTGTCGAGGAGCTTCCCAATGGCAGGATTCTTGTCGGGCGTTTTGGCGTAGAAGCCCGCCCACTGGCGGACGATGTGGGCGTAGCGCAGCGGCGGGGCGATTCTGACGGCGTACTCCAGAACACCGCGGAGGAAGTCGTAGGTCGGCTCGTAGTCGTTGAGGCTCCTGGCTTTATACTCTATCCCCGCACCGCAGATTATTCCGCCGTCCTCACCGTCCTGGATTATGTATGCGTCGTCCCAGGCCGGCGGGCAGACCAGGGGCTCGGCCTGTCCGGGCTCCAGCGGCTCGGTCTTGACAAGCTGGTGCTTGTACGCGGTGATGGGAACGAGGTCGCGCTTTAGGCCGGCCATCTCGTTGACGAACGGTGCCCACGAGTTGGCCGCGTTCAGGACGGCATCCACCTTAACGCTCTCGACCTTTCCGTTGCTCCTGAATTTGACGGCGGTTATCTCGTCCCCCTCCCGCTCGAAGCCGATTACCTCCGTGTGCTCCCTCGCATCGACGCCGAGCTCCTTGGCCTTAAAGAGGTAGGCGAAGAGCGTCTTGAAGGGGTTCGCCTTGCCGTCCTTAGGGTTCCAAGCCCCAGCCAAGAAGGGCTCAGTGTTGAGGATGGGCACTATTTCCCTCGCCTCGTCCATGTCGATGAGCCTCGTGGGGACACCAAAGTGGTTCTGGAGCTTTATGTTGTTCTTAAAGGCCTCGACTTCCTCCTCGCTCGTGGCGAGGAACAGGTAGCCCGTCTGCTTGAAGTTTACATCGAAGCCGAGCTCCTCCTCAAGCTTCTCCCACCGCTCGACGGAGTACTTCATGAGCCTGATGTTGGCCTCGTCCGTGAACTGGGCGCGGATTCCGGTTGCACAGCGGAAGGTAGAACCCGAGCCGAAGTAGTTCTTCTCGAAGAGAATGACCTCCTCGCCGAGCTTCGCCAGCTCGTAGGCGGTGGCAACGCCCGTTATCCCGCCGCCGATGACCGCTATTTTACTCATCGTCACCACCCACTATGACCTCTACGCGAACGGGCCGAATCGGAACCCTTGCCTTCGGAAGCGGTATCTCCTCCTGCCTCCTTCCTGTCTTCCTGGCCAGTATGCCGAGGACTATCGGGACGCACGTCCTCCCCTGGCAGGGGCCCATCCCTATGCGGAGGAGCCTCTTGAGCTCCTCGATGTCGGTAACGCCGGAATCGATGAGTGCCTCCACATCCTCAACTGTGACATCGTTACAGCGGCAGACGATTTTCTTTCCCATATCACTCACCCCTCTCGACCTTAACGGCCCTTACCTCCCAGGCGAGCTCGATCGGCACCTCGACCGTGATGATCGGTGTATCCCCCTTGCTCTTCTCCCTGGGGACTACCGTGATGACTTTGCCCCTGCCGACGGGTTCCCCGACGCGGTTAAGGAGAACGACTTCCTCTCCCCTCTCCGGCACGGGGAGAAGTTCGTAGGGCATCGTTATTCTCGCCCTGTCGCCGACGTAGTGCACCATGAAGAAGGCCAGGCCGGGGCATATCTGGACGCAGAGGGAGCAGCCGATACACTTTTCGTAGTCAACCATTGGCAGGTCGTTTGGAGTTGGCATGCTTATGGCTCCGCTGGGGCATATCTCCCTGCACGGGGCGCAGGGTATCTCCTGAGGGCACTCCGGAACGGCGACGGGTTTTGCCCTCAGCCTCTCCTCGCTCGGCTTTGGGATTATCTTAAAGAGTTCCTCCGGCGTTATGTAGCCGTTTCTGAGGTAAGCGGGAATCTCACTCACCGGAAACACCCCCTGCGAGGGCCTTCTTTATGCCCTCGAGCACGTGCCTGCCGAACGGCCCGGAGCGGAACTCCAGGAGGTCTTTCTGAGCCTTCTCCATCTCCTTGAGCCAATCCTCGTCCGCTATGCCGAGCCTCAGGGCGGCGGCTATGCCCGCCACCTTCCCTTCGAGCATGGCGGTGGTGGCCTCCTCTATCCCTGCAGAATCGCCGGCAACGAATATTCCCCTCACTGTGGTCTCCATCCACTCGTCGCGAACGGCCACGTGGCCGCTGAGCTCGCGGACGAACTTTATTTGACACCCTGCCTGGTGGAGGAGCTCGATGCTGGGCCTCAGGCCCACGGCGAGGGCTATGACATCGACCTCGAAGACCTTCTCGGTTCCGGGGATTGGCCTCCAGTTCTCGTCTAACTGGGCCACAACGGCTCGTTCGACCTTTTCCCTGCCCTCAGCGCGCAGGATTGTGTGCCCCGTAAGTATCGGAATCCCTAGGCGCCTGACCTTGGCGGCATGGACGAAGTAGCCGCCGATCTTGGGCATGGCCTCCACTATGGCCTTGACCTCAACGCCGGCCTGAAGGAGCTGGTAAGCGAGAATAAGCCCCACGTTTCCGGCTCCAACTATTAGAACCCTGTCGCCGGGCTTGACGCCGTAGGTGTTCATGAGGGTCTGAATCGCACCGGCGCCGTAGATTCCCGGCAGGTCGTTGTTTTCAAAGGGGATCATCTTCTCCATGGCGCCGGTGGCAACGATAACCGCCCTCCCTCTGAACTCAATCAGCTCGCGGTTGTCCCTTACGGCCAGAACGAGCTTCTCGTCGCCCTCCTGGAAGATGCCGACTGCAGAAGTCTCAAGGAATATCTCGACGTTCTCCCTCCTCCGGGCTTCATCTTCAAGGATTTTCGCTATTTCCACGCCCCTGACTCCCGCAAACTGCTCCCTCTTCCCGAAGAACTTGTGAGTCTGCTTGACGAGCTGGCCGCCAAGCATGGGGTTCTCGTCGAGAAGAACGACTCTGGCTCCGGCATCGGCCGCGTGGATGGCCGCCATCAGGCCCGCGGGCCCACCGCCGATCACCACGATGTCAGCCTTTACGACCTTTGCATTCTTGAACTCAGGGGGCTTTGCGCCCTTTGGCAGTTTGGCCTTTCCGTGCTGAGGCTCTACGGTCATGCCGTCCTCAACAAGGGTTATGCACGTCCTGACGTTGGGAACCCCGTTGACGACCATCAGGCAGGAGGAGCACTTGCCTATTGCACAGAAGAGGCCCCTCGGACGTTTCTCGTTGGCGGAATAGTTGAGAACCCTTATCCCCGCGGCGTGCAGTGCCGTCGCGATGGTTTCCCCTTCGTACGCCTTGACTGGCTGGCCCCTAAAATATATTGTAACCTCCTTGCCGCGATCAAAACGCAGAACAGGATGTTCAGTTAAGCGCACGACATATCACCCATGCACTTATTCGTTCATGAATTTATGAAAATTTTTCAACCCAATGGTGGGCAACCTTTGGTTATTGGGGCCCCCGTCTACCAAAGCTTTATATATCTGGCGGCGGATAAGTTAGCTGGCGGCGGGCTAGGCCGGGGGGTTCGGCGTCCCCTGTAACCGGAAACCGTCGATATGCCGGGGCCGAAGCCCGGGGGGCGGTTCCCAAAGCCGTTCCCGGAAGCCGGGGCACAACGGTGATCCCTCGTCCCACGGGGCCGGCGGTGGGCGGGGTCCGGCTGGAGGGCCGGATTAACGCCCTTTGCCCGCCGAACCCCGCCAGGCCCGGAAGGGAGCAGCGGTAGGCGGGACGTTCGGCGCTCGTGGGGTAGCGGGGGTGAGCGAGCCCCGGTGGAAGGGAACGGTGGAGGGTTCCCACCCCCGGGCGCGCCCACCGCCACTAACGGCAATTCTAGATATGGGGGCACCAATGTGCTTAAAGAATGCAAAACCTTAATAGTCCAGTACCGTCTTTTGCCTCCGAGGTGTCAACATGGTGAGCCTTGAGGTCAAGCTTTTTGGAATACGCTTCGAGAACCCTCTAATTCTGGCATCTGGAATCAATGACAAGGTTCCCGAGCAGTGGATACGCGCCCACGAGGAAGGCGCCGGTGGGGTCGTTACCAAGTCAATAGGAATCGAGCCGAGAAAAGGCTACGACAACCCCACCATCGTCGAGCTCCCCTACGGCCTGATAAACGCGATGGGGCTCCCAAACCCAGGGTGGAAGGGCTTTCTAGAGATGGTCGAGGGCTATACCTTCGACTTCCCGCTGATAGTCTCGATATTCGGAGGAACGCCGGAGGAGTTCGCCTTCCTGGCCGAGAAGCTGAGTGATGTTGCCGATGCCTTCGAGCTTAACCTCAGCTGCCCCCACGCGAAGGGCTACGGCATGGAGATAGGTCAGAGACCGGAGAACGTCTACGAGGTGGTGAAAGCCGTTAATGACGCCACCGACAGGCCGGTAATCGCGAAGCTGACGCCTAACACAGACGACATCACGAAGCTCGGCCTGGCCGCAGAGAAGGCCGGTGCCGATGCAGTCTCGGCCATAAACACGCTGAAGGCCATAGCCATAGACGTCTACGCCAGGAGGCCTGTACTGAGCAACCGCGTCGGGGGCTACTCGGGCCCCGGTGTGAAGCCGGTCGCATTGAGGGCAGTCTACGACCTCGCGAGGACGCTTGAAATCCCGGTCATTGGAATAGGCGGCATAACCACGTGGCAGGACGCGGTGGAGTTCCTCCTCGCCGGAGCCTCGGCACTGCAGATCGGAACCGCCGTCTCGCTCCGCGGGTGGAAGGTCTTCAGGGAGATAAACGAAGGAATAGCGAGATACCTTGAGGAGGAGGGCTTTGAGAGCATTGAAGAGATAGTTGGACTGGCGCTGGAGTAGATTTTTAACTCTCCTTTCTCCTTAATCTGGTGGTGATAACATGAAGCGAGCGGTAGTTTTGTTCTCCGGCGGGCTTGATTCCACGGCCTGCCTACACTGGGCGAAGAAGAACTACGACGAGGTCATAATGCTCACCGTTAACTACGGAAGCAACGAAGAGCGCGTCATGAACAGGGTCGCAGAGTTCTTCTCGAAGGAGCTGGGCGTTCCGCTGAAGATAGTGCAGCTGGACTTCCTTGAGGAGTTTTCAAAGCTGAGGGGAACGACCCTCGTTGGGGGAGAGACCCCGAGGGTGAGCGCCGAGGAGCTTGAGGACGAGAACGTTGCACGGGAAACCGCAAAGAGCGTCTGGGTTCCTGCTAGGAATCTCGTCCTGATAAGCGTTGCCGCTTCGCTTCTCGATGCCCTCGGTGGAGGAGATATAGTGGTAGGCTTTAACGCGGAGGAAGGGGCCACCTTCCCTGACAACACGCCCGAGTTCGTCGAGAGGATGAACGAGATGCTGAAGTACGGGGCGATGGCAGATGTTAAAGTGGTGGCCCCGCTCATAGACCTCGACAAGAAGGGCATTGCGAAGCTCCTGAAGGGACTGGGTGCGAAGTATGAGTACTCAAACTCCTGCTACATGCCCAAGGACTTCACGGAGGACGGCAAGCCGATACACTGCGGCGAGTGCGAGAGCTGCGTAAGGCGCCACCGCGGCCTTATTGAGGCCATAGGAGAGGACAGGACGGTCTACGCTGTTGAGCCGAAGATTTGAACAGTGTTTTTGTTCTTTCCAAACATTTTTAATATAAAGTGAAGTATATCCCAAGGGGTGAAAAAAATGAACATCGTGAAGGCACGGGCCATCCTCTCAACGGTTCTGCTTGTGGTATTCCTTGGCGTTCTGTTTGTCACGGTGGGAGTGCTCTACACGACCAAAACCGGCCATCCATTCCTTGGTATGGATAAGAATCAGCTCTTTAACATCAGAAACGTCTTAGGGCCGCTGATGAACGCGCTGATAATAATCCACCTCGGGCTGAACTGGGGCATGTATAAAAGTGAGTTAAAAGTTCTTTTCAGAAAGTGAGCCCTGAAACCTGAATCTCCCAACGAGAGGTAGCGTCGTCTCCCCACCGCAAGATTTATAAATCTCTACCTGCCCCATATCTTTGGGCGTGGGGCGGTAGCTCAGCCTGGGAGAGCGCCGGACTGAAGATCCGGGTGTCGGGGGTTCAAATCCCCCTCGCCCCACCACTTTCTCTCAATGCGGTGGTAGTCTAGCCTGGTCTAGGACACCGGCCTTCCAAGCCGGTGACCCGGGTTCAAATCCCGGCCACCGCACCACACCAGTTTTACAACGATTTCTAAGGCTTCTTCACTCGACTACTTCAGCGGAAATACGAGCATTTTCAGGTTTCTAAGAAAGCGTTCAAAGTCCCTCAAAAATCACTCCAACCAGAGAGCCATACAGAATAAGAGAGTGGAGGCCGGAAATCCGGCCAAATTTGCTACGGGTACATTTCAAGATGTTTTAGCCCTCATGTGGTCGAGGCTTCCTCGTCGTTGTAGAGCTCATCGCCAACCGTAATCCTGTCCTCGAAGCCCTTTGAGCCCTCAAGCGTCTGAATTCTGAACATGTAGCTCTTGTACCAGTTGTAGGACGGCTTGACCTTGACCGGGAGGAGCTTCCAGGCGCGGGTCTCCTCCTCGTAGCCCCAGTTGACGTACTCGTTGAAGTTCCTGATGATGTCGGTTATGACGACGCCGAACTCGTTGAGGAGGAGCCTCTGAATGTCGCGCCACTTGTCGAGGGAGCTCTCCCTCCTCGTTATGCCAAAGTAGCCGGCGCAGCCCGGGCCCTTGAGGGTTGCTATGCCCCTGCCGACGAAGGCCCTTATGGCGTCAACGGTCTCGGGCGGGTCGGTGATGAAGGTGTCGAACTTGTGGAGCGCGTAGTCAGGGAGGGGCTCGCGGAGGTCGAAGGTGAACATCTCGATGTTGTCGTAGCCAAGCTCGTCTGCGGTCTTTTCGATGAACTTGACAAGGCGCTCGTCTATGTCGAGGACAGCAATCCTCTTCGGAAGGCCTGAGAGCATCAGTGCTATGCTGGTGAGGTCGTCATCGCCCAGGACAAAGACCTCTTTGTTCTCAAGGTCGCCCCTCGTGTGCATAAGGGCAATCCTCGCCACGGTGGTTTCGGGCGTAACGTAGGCCTGGTCGAAGTCGTGCTTGGGCTGCGGGCGGTCCTTGACTATCTCCTTGAACTGCTCAAGGAGGTCGCTGAAGGCTGAAAGCTCGACGGTCTTGCCCTGGCAGTGGGCGCAGGTGTAGTCCCTCCTTGGACCAATTCCATACTTCTCCACCAGCTTCTTCCCGCTCCGGGTAAGGACGACGTTTGAACCGTCAAAGGCAACGTAACCCATCTCGTGGAGGGCGGTAACAACGGCAACAACGAGCGGAAGCGGCTCCTCGCTGAGGTCAACTATCCTCCAGACGTCCCCGCTCGCCTGGATGGCACCAAGAACGTTTTCGATGGTCCTCTCATAAACCGGGATGCTCGTCTTCTCCCTAACCTTCTCCACTATCTCCCGCATTTCAAGCACCTCCAGAAGCATTTTTGTTCGTGGACGGGGTTAAGGTGGGCCTCTTTTAAGGTTTTCTCAAAAAGACTATGCTTATAAAAACACTAAAAATATATTTTCGAGGGGTGCGACAAAATGTTTAGAAGCATTATCGAGAAGTTAATATACCTTCAGGCACCTACCACACGTAAACTTAAGATTCCTCTTGCGGGCGTGAGTGCATTCGAAGCTGTCTTAAAATCTGAGGAGATTTCAAGCTCTGCACTCGCTATTGAGATTGCCGTGGCAGAATTCTCCAAATATTCTAAAGGGAACCCTCAGGTAATTTCTGATTTCAAGAAAATTCTTATTAGGGAGTTTTCAGGGTTAGACACTCCCAAATTGATCAAGAAAAAAGCTAAGGTTCTCAAAGAAATATGGGAAATTGAAGCTAGAACGTTAGCTGCCAAAAACAAGCGGAATAAGTGGTTATCAATACGCG
>Ga0209834_10001217_pt1 | contig 14640 bp, 11 predicted proteins | sample Mar14236cmmetaG_FD_184134 | JGI IMG/M metagenome (GOLD analysis project Ga0209834, IMG submission 184134) | Marine hydrothermal vent microbial communities from Guaymas Basin, Gulf of California to study Microbial Dark Matter (Phase II) - Marker... ...
ATCAAAAAAGGGGTCTTACAAGAAGTCGGGAAGTAATTGGTTGTTATTGCGAACTTTTATGGGGATCAAATAGGGTTAACGGTTAAACTCCTGTTTAAGAAGATGCTTCGAACCGGTGCGCCGGGTCTCTATGGCTGGAGGACCGTTCTTTCCGGCACTTTTCTTCCGGCCAGACCTATAGCCAGGGCCTTTCCGGATCTGGTACGCCAGATTGCATCCGAAGGCCACGAGGTCATTGTCCACGCATGGGACCACAGACGCTGGCAGGATCATTTGCACCACATGACAGGAGAGGAGATCAAAGGGGAATTCGACAAATCATTTTCATCCTTTGAGGATATCCTGGGCAGAAGACCCTTGGCTGTTGCCGCACCCGGATGGCAGGCAACAGCAAACAGCCTCGCCGTCCAGGATCAACTTGACTTGCTGTATGCAAGTGACCTAAGAGAAGGCCCTCCCTGCTTCCTCCAGTGCAAGGGACAGGAATTCCATACCCTTCAAATACCGACCACCGGTCCCTGCCTGGAAGAGTTGTTGACCGTGGGGGTCAGGGACGAAGGCAATCTTGCCCAAGGCCTTCTGAAGCCCCTGCGAGAGGCAGCGCAGCCTGTGCTTGCGGTCCATGCCGAGGTGGAGGGCGGTCCTTATAGGACCTTTTTCGACAGGCTCCTTCCCAGCTTACTGAAGGACCATAAGGAGATCCTCTGCCTGGAAGACGTGGCCCGGCTCATACTTTCAGAAACAGGCTCCATCCCCCGGCGGGAGCTCATGTATATTTCTTTGCCCGGGCGTGCCGGGACCATAGCGTCTTCTGCCTGAGATGAGCATATGGTATGATGCCTCCTTTTCTACCAGACATGTGACCCAGTATCTGTCATGAAACCGCTGAAAATCAATGCCTGATTCTTTCAGTATATTACAGAGGCCATGGGCCTCCTTCTTATCTATAAATAAAAATTTCTTGACAGCCTGGTTTTTCCTATTATAGTTGCGTCTGATTTGCAATAAATTTAAAGAAGTGCGTCCAACTGGCTTTGGACAAGGGAATTTATGTAAGAAATGCTCTGTTCGTAGCGTCTAAGTTGGAGTTATTGATTTCCATTTTAGGCGAAGGCCGATCCTGAGGCCGCGTTGGCTGAAGCTGAGAAAAGCGCAGAGTGAATAGCCGGCGACCAGGCCTCTTTTGAAAGGGAGGTTTCCTGGGTGACGGCCGAGGTAAAAAGACTTAACGCCGACATCAAGGGCATGATCGGCAAGCTTGAAAAGCTGCAAAAAAAGGGGGAGTTCAGCAGAATCATAGAGGGAAAGGCGGCCTTTCCGGCAAAGAGTGAAGCCGCCTTTCCGGTCGGAAGCAGGCCCGGTTAGTGCCCTAACCGGACCGCCCCTCAGTTCTCTTTTCTACCAGGGCTGGGGGTTAGTGTCAATTCTCATGCTATAAAAGAGGAAGGAGAACTTAATAATGAGACAGTTTAGATTGGTATTGTGCTTATTAACTTTAATTCTTTCTTCTGCCCTGCTGGCACATGCGCAGGAAGCGGTAGAGCTCGAGAAAACCGTGGTTACAGCCACCAGGATTGAGACTGCGGTAGAGGATCTTCCCATGAGCGTTGAGATAATTACCAGAGAAGAACTGGATAACATGCACGTAAAGACCGTGGACGATGCCTTGAGCAGGGTGGCAGGAATCAGGGTGAAACGCTCGAGGGGGCTTATAACTTCAGGTGGTCATACCATAATTATGATGAGGGGAATGAGCAGTACCAAGCAAATAGTAGTGTTAAAGGATGGCATCCCCTTGAATATGACCTATTCCGGTGGATCGGTTCAGCCCTGGAGTGAGATGTCAACAGAGGACATAGAAAGGATTGAAGTAGTTAGAGGAGCATCATCTGCCCTTTATGGGTCATATGGCATGGGAGGGGTAATTAACATCATTACCAGAGCCCCCAAGGAAAAAAGGGTTGCCGGAGGCTTAAGCTACGAATATGGCGACCGGATGGACAGCCAGATCTACAATCTAAACCTGAGGGGAATGGCCTCTGACTGGCTGGGCTTGCGCCTTTCTGCCGGAGGAAGCAACACCCATGGCTATAAATATAAAAAAGGCGACAAGTGGAAAGATTACTACAAAAAACACGACTTTGATCGGTATAACATCTCTCCCGAAATAGACCTTAAGCTGGGTAAATCTGACCTTAAGCTACAGTATGAGCACTTTGATGATGAATATACCTCGGCCACATATACTGCTTACGATATGGAGTCGGAGATTGATAAGTATACCGTAAATTATACCCTACCCGTAGGAATGGCAGACTTAAATGCAAAATTTTACTACTTTGACTATGATAGTTACTTAAATGCCCGCAAATATAATAAAAAAACGGGAAAGCACGACAAATTTTACTATGAGAATGACATCCCCAAGGATGATTATGGTCTTATGCTCCAGGCAACCAGGGAGATAAAAGGGACGGTATTTACCATTGGTTCTGACCTCAAATGGGGGGAATGCGAATCTGACTATGATTATGCTAAAGGCCCCCGATACTTTGAGGGCAAGCAAAAACAGTATTCGGGATTCTTGAATGCCGAGCTCCCCCTGTTTCAGGACAGGTTAATTCTCAGTGCCGGAGTGCGCTATGACTGGTGGAAGAACTACGATGGTGAGTTTTATGATAATACCACCGGCAAGTTAATAGAAATTGACTACCCCACCAATACCAAAGACCATTGGTCTCCACGGGCAGGACTGGCCTATAAACTCACCGGGAGTACCAAACTTCGGGCTTCCTTTGGCACCGGCTTCCGTGCTCCGGGGCTTTATGACCTTTACAAATCCGGACCCCATGGTTCTTCCCTCTTTGAGATTGGCAACCCGGACCTTGAACCCGAGGAGATGACCTTTTCCTTTGATTGCGGATTTGATACCAGGCCTCTTTATGAAATTTTTAAGCTTGCCGAAGGCCTTGAACTGTCATTCACCTTTTATCACAGCAATTACGAGGATTTCATCTACTCCAAGATCCTGGAGCCAGGGGAGGTACCCTCATTTTTTACCCCGGATCCGGGTATGGATGTAAAGCAGAAAGTAAATGTGGGGGAGGTTCACGTCGATGGGATAGAGACAGAACTGGATTATACCTTCAACGCCCTTTATGGAGAGTGGCATACCTTCGCCAACTATACCTGGAACCGCTCCAAGATCCATGAGAATAATTTGGAGCCAGAGCTTGAGGGCACTTATCTTCGCTATGTTCCCCGGAGAATGGCAAATATAGGGATTAGTTATGATCATCCCAGGTGGTTTACCGTCAGTTGTTATATTAGGAATGTCGGGCCGATTTATTACGATGAAGAAAACACCAGGAAGATGGGAGGATACACAGTGGGAGACCTGAAAGTGTCTCTTAAGTTACCATGGATACCGGGTGCTGAGGCATTTTTAAACGTGGATAATTTTACCAACAAGCAATACAAGGAGTACTGGTATGACTATGCACCGGGCTGCGTGGTCTATACCGGGATGAAGTACACCTTTTAGGTGAACGTTCAGCGATCAGCCATCAAGTGTAATCGTTATTGGCATTGATCCAGAAGCCGAAAGTTTACCGCTGGTGGCTAAATATTTACTAAAGGTATGGTGCATCATGGCCCTGATTTTGGGATATTGTTTCCCAGCCTTTCCTGAAAATGAAATCCCCGAAAATGGGAAGGAATCCCCTGCCATCAGAGATGAGACCTTTACCGTTATCACCCGGGAGGACATCAAATCCTTAGGGGTGCATAGTATTATGGAGCTGCTTAACCAGGTAGCTGGAGTTAAGGCTACTGAGACCTCGGTAAGCCTTCGGGGGACAGCATCCAAGCAGGTAGTTGTCTTTCTGGATGGCAGGCCCCTCAATAACCCTCTGACCGGAAGTGTGAACTTGTGGACAGTCTCTATTCACAACATTGAAAAAATCGAGATCTCTAAGGGCACGGGGTCAGCACTGTATGGAGCCGGTACCGGCGGGATCATCAAGATCACCACGAAAAGGATTACAAAAAGGCCTGAAGGTAAGGCGGAGGTCTCTTATGGAAAATTTGATACTCAGAAATACGATCTTAATTATCACCAAAAGATAGGGGAGTTTGGGTGTTTAATTGCCGGGAGCTTTGATAAGAGCCATGGCTACAGAAAAAATAGTGACTCAGATAAAAAGGCCGGAACATTAAAATTGAATTACCGGCTGAAAGAAGAATCGAATCTCTCCCTTTCTCTCAATTATTCTAAAAAGGAGAGTGAAAGTCCGGGCAGGATTGATCATCCAACCCCAAACGCCAGCTATAATAAAGAAGAGTGGGGAACCATTATTGATTATCAGCGGAAAGATTGGGAAACCGAAATTTACTGCAGCGGTTACGACAAGAGGACGAAAAATCCCGACATATCTCTTGACTACCTCATGAAGAGTAACCTTTTGGGAGTAGATATTAAAAATGTATTTGATATTCCCTATCTGGGAGATTTTATACTGGGGACAGAAGTAAGAAGAAGTAAAGTGGATGCAAGCAAGATTGGAGATCATGAAGAAGATGAATTTGCCCTCTATGGAGAAAAGGAGTTTAGGTTTGGGAACTTTCCTTTATCCTTGAGTCTTGGTTTAAGAGGGAGATACCACACTGATTACGATTTTGCCTTAAGTCCTCAGCTTACGATAAGCTACCCATTGGGAAAAGGGAAGGCTGACTTCTCGGTAAACAGGGCGGCTACCATTCCTACTTTTTATGAAAGGTACTATAAGAGCACCTTTGTCCAGGGAAATCTCAATCTTAAAGAAGAGGAGGCAACAAATTATAACCTGACAGTAGGATACAGGTTTAATGAATCCTTAAAGGGTAACCTTTCCTTTTTCTTTAGTGACATCGATGACCTTATTACCAACCAGGAGGGAAAAGACCTGGTCTGGAGATATATCAATCTGAAAGACACCTCCCGAAAGGGAACGGAATTGGAAACCGAGATCGACCTTTTTGAGAAGATTAAATTAACCGTGGCCTATACCTATCTTATTGCTAAAAACGATGATACCGGAAAGTACATCATCAATAGGCCCAAACACGAGATGAATATTCGGCTGAGGTATTCCCTTTTTGATAAATTTATCTTCTATCTCAATGACAGATACACAAGCAAACGATTTACCGACCATGAGGATACTGAATATCTAGCTGAGTATAACCTGCTGGATTTTGAGGTAAATTACTTTATAAAAAAGAACAAACTATTCTTTAAGGTTGATAATATCTTAGGGGAAGAATATCAGGTCCATAAGAAATACCCACAGCCAAAAACTACTTATACCCTGGGAATGACCTGTGAATTTTGAAAGGAGAAAAAGGACAATGGCAAAGAGCGATAAGAAAAGCAGGAATATTATAGGAATAGTCTTGGTGGTGCTTATAGGCCTAGTTGTCTGGTCAATGTTACGCGTTGTAACCGCTGAGTCAAAATCTAAATATAAACATTTAGGAATAACAGAGTATGAAAAAGGAAATTACCAGGAAGCCATCGAGCTATACAACAAGGGGATAAACAATAACCCGGATGACGCGTGCTTGTTCAATAACCGCGGGTTAGCCTACTATAGTCTGGAACAGTATAAAAAGGCCATTTCCGACTACGACAAGGCAATAGAACTAAAACCTGATTTTACAGATGCCTATTATAATAGAGGTCTTGCATATTTCAGAAAGGGCTCTTATTACAATTTTGAACCACATAAGAAGGCAATTGAAGATTTTACAAAGGCCATAGAACTAAAGCCTGACTTTGTGGATGCCTATTATAACCGAGCTGTTACCTATACTGAGCAGATTCACTATCACCATAAATATACTACCATTCCTCCTAAATTCCCTTCTGAAGATATGGATAACTATAATAAAGCTCTTGCAGACTACACAAAGGTGCTCGAATTAGACCCTTCCTATGTCCTCGCATATCAAGGAAGGGGAAACCTTTTCTACAGGCATGGCGATTGGGACCTGGTAAACAAAGAGTATGATATTGCCCTAAGTCGTCAAAAGGAAATATTAATGAAGGTGGGAGATGTCGGTTTAGCCGGAGTATTAAACAGCAGGGGAAGAAACGAACTGGCGTGGGGAAAATTGGAAGAGGCGATTTCTGATTTTACAAAGGCAATTGAGTATTACAAAAAAGGAGTAATTAACAAAGATGTGGGGTTAAGCAAAGATGTTACAAATGCACTTGCCCATAGAACAGTGGCTTCCTGGGAGCTGGGAAGATGGGAAGATACAATCAAATTTGCCAATGAGACTATAGAAGTAAAGGAAAAAAATCCAAAAAAATACGGCAAGTCAACATTCTATTATTTTACCAAAGGTAGGTGCTACTATCACCTTGGCAAGTATGATCAGGCTATTAACAATCTTGAAAAGGCACTAACTGAATCAAAGTATGGAATGGATGCAAAGACAAGATTATGGCTGGGCAGGATATATAAAGCAAAAGGTGATAATGAAAAGGCAAAGCAGAAACTGAAAGATGCCTTAAAGTTCTGTAAAAAAGACGTTGAAAAGGCGGATGAAAACAGGCTTCACAAGGCATATCTTCTAAGAGGATTGTGTTATTTGGAACTTGATGAGTATGCAAAAGCGATCTCAGACTTTGAAGAGACAATAAAGCGGAGGGTAATGGCGGATCGGCCCGTCAACCATACAAGTTATTATTTAGATGCCCATAAATACATCGGCATAGCTTACATGAAAGCCGGAAATAAGGATAAAGCAAAGGAATATTTTCAAAAGACAATTGAGTTGGCAAAGAAACGCGGCTTCCAGGAAGCAGTAAAAGAGGCAGAGGATCTTTTGACCACAGTATAACTAAAATGATCGGTTCCGGGTTCCGGGTTCAGGGTTGACAACCTTTGAACCTATGAACCTTGAACGGTGAACCTTCTTTATTGACGAGTTATCCTTTTGTTGACAGACAGTTAGGGCTTTTCAACTGGGAACCGTGAACGTTGAACCGCTCAACCTAGATATAAGTTGCAAGGAGTCAAATTATGTGTGTTCCGATAAGCGTACTCACAAAAGGAAGAACCAGTGGTTGCACGGGACTGTGCGGATTATGGACTCACATCGGCGCTTTGGCTGTCCTTTGCGCCGGTCTGGTATGGAACTTTGTCCGTGAAAGATTTTCCAGGAAAAAGGATGAAGCAGCTTGAAAAATAAATGAATTGGTTATATCCCCGTTCAACTCTGCAGATTGAGCCTACTCGCAGGTGCAACCTCAACTGCAAGATATGCATGCGTCCAAGTCTGGACGAAACTTCTGCCTTACTTTCCTTAGAAGACTTTAAAAAGATATTCGCTTCCTCGTTCTGTCTTAGACATATCGCTTTGCACGGATGGGGTGAACCGTTATTGAATCCTCAATTATTTCAGATGGTGAAATACGCTGAGTCACAAGGGATTTCCACTGAAGTTACTACCAATGCTACATTGCTTCAAACAAACACAGAAAGAATATTTGCGAGTGGTTTGAGCAACATTGTATTTGGGATACACAACAAAGAGAATCTGCCCGTTATTATGCCTCAGATTGGAGAGCTGATAGCCCAGCGTAGTATGGAGAGATCGAGAAAACCTAAAGCCTACATTGATATTGTCATATATCATGGAAATCAGAATCACATTGCAGACATAATAGAAGCTGCGGCTGAAGTGAGTATAGATACAGTCGTTCTGCACAGGGTTTTTGACATACGACAGTCAGGTCCTGAGACAGGATATATTTCTGCTCAGGACGAAAAAATGCTTTTTGCAAGGGTAAAAAATCTGGCAAGGAAACTGAAGTTGAAGCTCTATCTGCCTCCCGAGCCATCCATACCATGCAGGGCGATCAAACAGAGTCTCTTTGTTACGTGTGAGGGAAAGATCACTCCATGTCCTTACCTCCCGGGACTTTGCTTGGGAGGCGCGCTTAACGGAGGTCTAAAAGAGGTTATCTCTTCGGACAGATATCGAGGTTTTGTCAAAAATATGAAAAATCATCCTGTCTGCAGCAAGTGTCCACTGGGTTCAACAAGCGGCAACTTCTATACCTCGGGAAGTGGTTTTGAATATGTGTTTTGAAGTTAATTCAAGGAAAATACCCTGTGCCCAAAACCATATACATAATAAGGTCGCTGGCCTATGAGTTTCAGGGTAAGCGTTCACATGGCCACCGCATCTGCTTTGTTGTCGGGCACTTGAAGTACAGGGAGTACGTCTGCGTACCCTCCGCCTCGCATCTGCAGCACCCTATAAACGCTCACAGTTCTCTGGGCTGCGTAAAACGGGCGTTGTAATCCCGTGAACGGTTACGTTTCAGGAAAGGAGTGCGAAAGTGATAACCTATTTTTGGGCAGCAGGTATTGCCTTTACTGTTTTTATCTTTGCAGGCAAGGCGGGGCTGGTGGCAGGCACGACCAATGTCAAGGCGCTGAAGATATTGGGATTGGCCTTTGTCTATGGCGTTTTAGCCTTTTTGATGGGCCTTCTTTTAAAGGTCTTTAACCCTCTCGATTATTTTCAGTTTTTCCAAAAATTCATGTCATATGGTGTAATACTCCATCTTTTTCTATCAATGGGCCTGCTGGCCTGGGGAGTTTATACCATAAAATCGTACGTCAACCAGAAATTAGACCGCATGTCAAAGACAGGCTATCTTTTAATCTTTCCCTGCCCTGTATGCCTCTCGGCGATGCTTCTGAGCTGTTCCATATTTGTGGCCATAACCGGTATTGATCCTCTGGAGGCAGGAGGTTTGATGGCTCTCCTTTTCATGGTTGTGGTTGCAGGAGTCGCCCTGCTGACGAAACGTCTGATGAGAGCAGATAGGGAGGGGACACCAGGCCCGGTGTTCCTTGGCTTTGTGATGATTCTCGTCGGGCTTTATTTTGCCGTCTCGGTAATAGTTGTACCCGTATATTCTCAATCCGAGGTCTTCTTTTCCACGGCCGGTAGTGTTGTGGCTCCGGGCCTATCTCTTAAAGAAGCAATATGTCTTCTCGCAGTGTCTGGACCGGTTTTCGGTCTTGGTTTTTTAAAAAATAGAAAGGAACAATTAACAATTGATCATTGCTAATTGATCATTAAAAAAGAAGGGTCCATCCGAATGAACATTTTAGGTTACATGCAGTCTACTCTCTATCTGATAATGAATGCCCTGCTCTATCCGGTTATGGGGCTGCTCATTTTTCTGTTTATCCTCATGCTCTTTATCTCAGGTGCTTTTGTCTCTGAGTTTGCCTTTCGCCGGAAGAGGAATCAAGATACCGGTCAGGACAGTGAATGGCTGGCCATGAAGCTTTCAAATGATATGTCGCATGGAAGGTTCAAAGAAGCTGCTGACAAAATCATGGCATATATAAAGAAGCCGTATACAGGGAACCAATTGACGAGGCGTTTTTTGAACGCTCTGTCTGCCCAGATAGGTAAGGGGCTGGATAATCTCGATATCCGGATAGAAAATACCCTTCAAGAGTATGAAATTGAGGTATCCAGATTGCTTGATAAGACCCGGGTTCTGGTCAGGGTTGGTCCCATGTTGGGCCTGATGGGGACATTGATCCCTATGGGAGTTGCCCTTCTGGCCCTGTCACAGGGTGACCTGGCCCAGATGTCCAATTGTCTCATCATCGCTTTTGGCACCACCGTGGCAGGATTGGCCATCGGAGTTCTTGCCTATGTAATCTCTGTTGTCAGAGAACGCTGGTATGCTGAGGATACAAAGGATATGGCATATATTGCCGAGCTTTTGATGAGAAATATGGAGACAAGTCCAAAAGCATCACAAAAAACAGAAAAAAGCAAGAATCCAACCTAATAAACCCATGGAGAGAAAAAATGAAATTCATGAGAAGAGAGGGGAAAAGGAACGGCCTTAAGCGGTATCCCATCCACAAACAGGACCCTATGAGCGGGGTGGCAAATCTGTTTGACGTGGCCATGGTATTTGCTGTCGGGCTGATGGTGGCCATAGTCAGCGCATATCATCTTAGCGAGATCTTTTCCGCAGATGACCTGACCATGATCAAGAATCCGAACCAGCCAGGAAAGATGGAGATCATTACCAAGAAGGGCAAAGAGATCAAGGTGCAGAAGCTGACCAAAGAGATGGCTCAGGGCCAGGGAATGAGGCTGGGGATAGCTTACAAGTTAAGGGATGGCAGGGTGGTCTATGTGCCGGAGGAAGAGGAGAGATAGCAGGGGAATATCATGGCATGGAATAAACGATTCTTAGTAGTTATTTTAAACGTATGTTTTATCCTGATATTGACGGTTCCGGCTAATGCCGGTGCATTGACCAAAAAAAGCTGGCTTTCTTAATCCCTGAGACTTCAACTAAAGTCATGGCGGAAGGGATATCGAAGTTTAAGGAGGAATATCCTGCACTGGCTAAAAAAGTAGATGTGGTGGTCTATCCTGGCAGGGATCTGGAGGAAAAGTCGGTAGAGCCTGATCTGTCTGATGCGGATGTCATTTTTTTATGCCATTTGAATTACAAGGTCATGCTCGATATGGAGAATGATCTAAAAATGGCGCGATCTGGAGGGGCCAGGGTTATCGGTCTTGGTGGACACGACGTGTTTCGAGCCAAAGGCTATTATAATGTGGATGTGGCAAACTATCCTGAAATAGTGGCCTACTGGGAATATAGTGGTCCCGAAAACGTGAAACGCCTGATTGCATATCTCTTGCGTGAGTTTGCAGGAATGGCGGATATAACAATTGAACCTCCGATTGAGATGCCTTTAGAAGGTATCTATCATCCTGACGCCCCCGGCTCAAAGGTCTTTGAAACGCTTGAAAGTTACCTGGAGTGGTACAAAAAATCGGGGCACCTGAAAGATGCGTCCTGGGTGGGACTCCTTGCCTATAATACCTTGAAGGCCAATGACAACATGGTTGAGAACGCCATAATCAGGCAGATTGAAAAAGAAGGGCTCAATGTAATCTGTACCATTGGTTATCCTGCCGATGAGATGTTTCAAAAATATCTCTTAACTAAAGACGGTACTCCCCAGGTTGACATTATTGTCTCACTTATGTTTTCTCACCCTAAAGAGAAATCTGTTGAGTTACTGGCTAATGCAAATATCCCTATAATACGGGCGATCTCTCTCTATAATAAGATTGAGGAGTGGGAAGACAGTTCCCAGGGGGTTGAGCCGTTTCAGTTGGCCTCACAAATATTCCTTCCTGAGTTAAGCGGTCTCATTGAGCCAATTGTGGTGGGTGGCAAACGTATCTTTTTTGATGAGAGGACCGGAGTAAAGATAACAGAGCGGGTCCCTGTTAATGAGCGGATTGAAAAATTGGTCAGAAGGACAAAGTCGTGGCTGAGGCTGAAGAATCTAAGTAACAACAAGAAAAAGATTGCTGTCCTCTATTACAATCACCACACAGGAAAACAGAATCTCGGCGCCAGCTACCTTGATCTCTTTGCCAGCCTCCAGGTCCTTCTGGAATCCCTTAAGGGGGCAGGCTATTTTCTGGGAAAAGATATTTCCCTGACCAGGGAAATACTCCAGGACATGATTATTATGCAGGGAAGGAACATTAGCACCAAAGCGCCGGGAGAGTTGGAAAAGCTGGTTAAGACCGGCAGGATCGTCCTGATTCCCATCGAACAGTATAAAGAGTGGTATAGGGAACTCCCGCAGGATTTCAGAAAGGGTGTTGAGCAAAAATGGGGTAGCGTCGACAAGACAACCCTTATGACCTGGGAGGACAAGCAAAAGAAGAAAAAATACATTGTTATCCCGGGGCTTATTTATGGCAATCTATTCCTCGGGCCCCAACCTTTCAGGGGATGGCTTGAAGAATCAGAACACCTTTACCACGACATAACACTCCCACCCCACCACCAGTATCTTGCCTTCTATCTCTGGCTGAAGCACGAGTTCAAAGTAGATGCGGTTATCCACTTTGGCAAGCACGGCACCCTGGAGTGGACCCCTGGCAAGCAGGTAGGATTGTCTGAAAATTGCGCCCCTGATGTATTGATGCAGGACATCCCGGATATCTACCCGTATCTTATGGATGATGTCGGGGAGGGGATCCAGGCCAAGAGACGCGGCTACGGGGTAATCATCGACCACATGATACCGGCCATAAAGATGTCCGGCCTTTACAAAGAATATGCAAAGATAAATGAACTTATTCCTCTTTATGAACAGTCGAAGAACCAGACGCCGGCGGTTGCGGAAAAGTATAAAAAGGAGATATTGAAGCTGGCCAAAGAGCTTGGAATCGGCAAGGATATTGGGATGGAACTCGATAAGGAACATTTCGATGATCTCTTGGATGCGCTCCATGACTATCTCGCTGAGATAAGGAGCCAGAGCATGCCTTACGGTCTCCATATACTGGGAGTTTCTTTAAAAGGCGAGAGCCTTGTCAGCATGGTGATGGCCATGCTGGGCGTGGAGACGGACATCCCGTCCATTCAGGAGATAGTTGCCAGGATCCTGAAGATGGACTGGAAAAATATGAAAAAACATCCGGGTAAATACATTAAGGAGGCGGAAAAGATAGATGCCGTCTGTGAGGTTTTGCTAACGAAAGCCATTCTCGAAAAAATACCATTGGAAAAAGCCTTCCCGGAGACCTTGGGTAAGAATTACACCGGCGCTTCTTCTAAAGAAAAAAGATGGTTAAAAGAGATAATAGACAGAGGAATAAGTTATGCCGAAAAGCTCTGCCAATGTGACCAGGAGATTAAGAGTATTCTTAACGCCCTCAATGCAGGATATATCCCTCCAGGGCCGGGCAATGACCCTATCCGTGCACCGGATGCACTGCCGACCGGCAGAAACTTTTATGGCTTTAACCCGGAAAAGATTCCAGCAAGGGCTGCCTGGAAGGTAGGAAAAAAATTAGCAGATGATCTAATCCAGGGTTATCTGAAAAAGAACGGAAGATATCCGCACAAGACCGCCCTGATCCTTTGGGCTACGGAGACCTTGAGACATCATGGGGTGATGGAATCAAAGGCCCTTTACCTTATGGGTGCAAGACCGGTCTGGGATGGCCGGGGGTATGTAAAGGGCGTGAAATTGATACCGGAATCGGAATTAAAGAGACCCCGTATCGATATCCTGGTTTCTGCCTCCGGGCTGTACAGGGATGTCTTTCCCATCCAGATCGGCCTGATTGACGATGCCGTGCAAATGATTATTCAAGTAGAAAAGGAAAAATATGAGAATTTTGTTCGCCTGCATACCTTAGAGGCAGAACAGGTATTCAAAGAAAAAGGATATTCGGAAAAAGAGGCCGCAGAATTTGCCCGCTACCGTATCTTCGGTGCACCCAATCAGGGCTATGGCACCGGTCTTAATAAGGCAATCCCTGCCAGCGGCACCTGGGAAAAGGATGATAAGCTGGCGAACCTTTACGTTAACCGCATGAATTATGCCTACGGCAGAAACGTTTGGGGGAAAAAGTCCAAGGATGCCTTCAAAGAGGCGTTAAAAGGGACAGACATGATAGTCCACAGCCGTTCCACCAATCTCTTTGGGGTTCTTGATAATGACGATTTTTATCAATACATGGGCGGGCTGGCCATGGCAGTGAGGAATGTTTCGGGGAAAACCCCTGAGTTGTATGTATCCGATGCCAAAGACCCGTCTTCTCCCAAGATGGTAAACTTTGCCAAATTTATGGGGCTTGAGACAAGGGCCCGCTATTTTAATCCCAAATGGATCACGGGAATGAAAGAACACGGCTACTCAGGGGCAAGGGAGATGGCAAAATTTGTCGAGCATCTCTGGGGCTGGCAGGTGACCACTCCTAAAGAGGTATCCAAAGAGATGTGGGAGCAGGCGTACCAGGTATATGTGGAGGACAAATACGGGATGGGGCTGAAGGAGTTTTTCGAAAAAAACAGCCCCCATGCCCTCCAGTCCATTACCGCCAGGATAATGGAAGTGGAAAGAAAGGGTTATCAAAAACTGGATGAAAAATTACTGCAAAAGATTGCCGTGGATTATGTTGCCTCTGTTGCCACCCAGGGAATGGCCTGCTGTGAACATACCTGCAATAATATTGCTTTGAATCAGTTTGCGGCCAATATTCTTTCCATACCGGGTCTTGTGTCGCCTTCGACGATGCTAAAGTTTCAAAATCAGGTCAAATTAACAACTGGTCTTGATATCAAGACGCCTGATTGGGTCAAAGAAGCGGAGGAGAAAGAGGCCGGTGCAGGCATGGCGCCCAGTGAAGTGAAAGATGAGGCCGGTTCTAAAAAGTTGGAGGATGTAAAGGGCTATGAGATGAAAGAGAAAAAAGATGAGACAGCCACGGACCTTCCCACCTCAGGGGTATCGCTTGTAGCCATATTGATTGTGCTCGGTATTGTTGCGATCATAGGGCGAGGCCTGTGGAAGGGGATGAAGCGGTAATGATTTGGGATTGGAGGAGGTAACAGCATTGTGCCACAATGCGTCCTTCCTTTCAAATGAAAAAGATTAAGGAGTGGTAAATATTCGGTGAGCCCGTGGTCCACTGTGGAAGTTGCCATCCGTGCCCTGCCGCAGGAGCGGTTTGCCTTTTGCAGGGTTTTGGGTAGCGGGCCGGATTGCACTG
>Ga0209834_10001220_pt1 | contig 14627 bp, 6 predicted proteins | sample Mar14236cmmetaG_FD_184134 | JGI IMG/M metagenome (GOLD analysis project Ga0209834, IMG submission 184134) | Marine hydrothermal vent microbial communities from Guaymas Basin, Gulf of California to study Microbial Dark Matter (Phase II) - Marker... ...
GCATATTTCAATTAGACAATGCTCCGTTAAAAAATATTGATAAGATTTATCATATACAAATTACAGGTAATTCCCACTCCGAAAATACAAAAAAACACTTTGAATATTTGAGTATTTTCATATATTATTCAAGTCATTCGTACCTAAAAAATATTCAAATCTTTTTACTTACCATATTGGGAGGAAAAATATGCGCGGGAGAAGGCCCTTTTTTGCAGTTCTGGCTATACTTATAATCTCACTCGGAACCGGAGCGGGAGCCTCTGAAAGGTATATTCAGGCCAAAATTACTTTTGAGACTCCTAATGAGATGCTGTCGATAAAGGGCCTGCATCTTGACATAGTCTGGCGCGGCGACCATTCGGTCGATATTGTCACCGATGCCGCTGAAATCGCCGAGCTTCAGCAGCTCGGACTCAAAGTCGACATTATTCATGACGATCTCGAAAAGTTCTACCGGGATCGTATTGCCGCCGGCGATAAAGATTACATCAATTACCTGTCGCTGTCGCAGATAGAGGCCGAATTGATGTTCATGCAGTATCTGTACCCCGATCTTATCACGGACAAGATCAGTATCGGGTTGACCCTCGAAGGCCGGAATATCTGGGCGGTAAAGGTATCGGACAACCCCGATGTCGATGAAGACGAGCCGGAAATTCTGTACACCTCCGCGATACACGCCCGGGAGGGAATCACGCCGCTGGTTCTTCTTACATATATTACCACTCTTCTCGAAAATTACGGTACCGACCCGGAAGTTACATATCTGGTGGACAACCGCGAGATGTGGTTTGTCCTGGTAGTCAACCCGGATGGGTACGCCTATAATGATGCGCAAAATCCCGGCGGCGGGGGAATGTGGCGCAAAAACCGCCGCGACAACGGTGATGGTACATTCGGTGTCGATCTTAACCGGAACTACGGTTATATGTGGGGCTACGACGATGAAGGGTCGTCACCCGTGCCGGATGACCCTACATACCGTGGAACCGGGCCGTTCTCGGAGCCGGAAACTCAGGCCATGCGAGACTTTATCATCGATCATGAATTTGTCATAACAATATATTATCATTCGTATTCAAACCTGATCATCTGGCCCTTTGGTTATGAATATGGTTTGTACACACCCGATGAGCATATCTTCGCGGCTATCGGGGAGGAGATCAAATCATATAATGGATATACACCGGGGCCGGGGTGGATACTCTATACGACCAACGGCGACAGCGATGACTGGGGCTATGGCGAGCAAACGTTGAAAGATAAGAATATCGCCATCACTGTCGAGGTCGGCGGCTATGATGACGGTTTCTGGCCCGAAACTTACCGCATCCCCGATCTTATCGCCGAAAACCAGGCGACCAATTTTTACCTGGCCAATGCGGTCGGCAATATTAACGGTGTCCTGCCGCCCGAGGCTCCGCTTCTTGCCGTCCCCGATTCGGTCGATGCCGTGACTCCATTTGAGGTCAACTGGCGGCATGATGACACGCTTAATCCGGCCATCAAGTACGAATTGTATGAAATGACCGGGTTTAAAACGATTACTGACCCGGCCGATAATTTCGATAACTGGATAAATTCCGGCTTTGTGCATGAAACATATTTTACTCATTCATCCCCGCGGTCCTTCTGGTCGGGTGATGCCAGCACGATGGAACGCTATATTCAGTCGATCACACCCTATACGGTTCAGCCTGACGATACTTTGAAATTCTGGGCCTGGTATGATATCCAGACCAATTTCGATTTTGCCTATGTCGAGATTTCAACCGACGGTATCCATTTCACGCCGATTGACGGTAATCTCAGTACCGATGGAGATCCCTGGTGGCATAACCGCGGTCACGGTATAACCGGTACGTCCGGGGACGAGCCGTGGATGTCAGAATGGGTTGAGGGTCTGTATCCGCTGAATGATTTTGCCGGCGAAGATATTTATGTGCGTTTTTCATATAAGGATCACAGCCTGTACTATGCCTGGTATGGATTCATAGTGGATGATATCCACCCGGTGAATTCCTTCGAGACATTTACCGTCCTTTCGTCCGAGATCACGGACACCTCGTACACGATCGACGGCAAATCCGAAGGCAAATATTATTACAAGGTCCGGGCGTATGATGCCGAAGACCAATGGGGCGGTTATTCGGAAATTCAGCAGGTTGTTGTCGGTAATCCGATCGATTATTATTGCGGCGACGCCAATGGTGATTTGATTATAGACATTCTCGATATTAATTACTTGAATAGTTATATTTTCAATAATGGCCCGGCGCCGGAATATACCGGACAGGGCGATGCCGATAATTGCGGCAGTATCAATATATCAGATGCCGCTTACATCATCAATTACTATTTCGCCGGGGGACCGGCACCCTGCCAGATGACAGCCGACTGCATCCAGCCCGCCGGTGGTAACAGCGTCAATCTTGGATGTCCGGATACCACGGTAGCAAATAAAACGGTCGGGATTCCAATCTATATTACCAACGAGACTCCTCTGACCGCTCTTTCCCTGGGATTCAGTTACAGTTCAGGTGATATAAGTATTTCAGCTATTGACGAGACAGGTTCGATAGCGCCGGGAGACCTTTTCACCGTTATTGATAATGCCAACAGGCAGGTTCAAATCGGATATTCGCAGATCCTGAACGACATTCCGGCGCAAAGCGGCGGTTTGCTGGCTACGCTTATGGTCGATATTCCGGCCGGAACATCGAGCCAGACAATTGATTTCGATTCGGTCTTTGTGGGGCCGGCCGGGGAATTCATCTTTTCTCCAAATACCGGAGGAACCATCTATCCGGCATACAATGACTGCGGTACTTCCGAGATAACCATCATCGATTATGTATGCGGCGATCCCGACGCCAGCGGCGCCATAAATATTCTGGATATTACATATATTGTCAGTTATTTGTATAAGGGCGGCCCGGCACCTGATCCTGTCGAATCGGCCGATGCCGATAACAGCGGCGCCATAAATGTCCTGGATATAACATTTATAATAAATTATTTATATAAAGGTGGTTCGGAGCCATCATGTTAATCGAAGTTGCAGAGAACACCGAAAAATAAGGAGGTATCGACCCGATTATAGCTATAGAGCGTATTACGCCATTTTCTATTTTTGTCAGGAAGACTTGCAATTACTTCAAGGAAAAGCCATGGGTGTTGACTGAGTGAAATTCCCTATGAATATAGGGAACATACCCTATTGACATCTATAGCGACTTTAGTATTTAGTATATATCAAAATTGCGTTCATATTTAGGGGAATTCTTAGGGTCAGTCTGCCAGGAAATACCGGTGCAGGGTCGCTTGGTAACGCATAAGCGGTTGATTCACAAAGGTATAGCGGATGATCATCGATCTGGGTAACATCCCTTATTAATTAGCGGTAAACATCCGATAATGAATATGGGGATACCATTGGGGTTCAGTGCCCGATTATCCGGGCGAAACTTAAGTAAAGAGCACAACGACCGGGGTGTGGAGGCCATGGGCGCTGGCGATCTGTCAATACATATTGACGGTTTGGCGGTAAGCCTGATCCAGGGGTAGATAATGCGGAGAAAAAAAATACTTTGACACCATAACTTTGATATTTGAACCAGGACCACGTTTGATCCGGATTTTTGAATAGGCAGTATCGAAAATGACATCTTCAAGTGATCATAAAAGCGAATACTCAGAAGAAGCGGTGGATATCAATCTCCTGAAGATATTTGAAGGTCTTGGTTATCATTGTGTTCAAACCGATAATGAGCACCGGATATTGCGAATAAGCGGCTCCCTCTCCCGAATCCTCGGGTATAGTTCTCCGGAAAACCTGGTAGGTCGACATATAAGTAAATTATATGCGGATTCCGCCAATCATCAGAACATAATCGAACAAATTGACAACAATGGTCAGGTCCGCGATATCTCTGTGGATTTATGCGGAAAGCGGGGCATCACCATCAACGCCAGGGCGAATTTTAGCTACATTACCAGTGAAGAGAACGGCGTGATAGGAATGATCGGCGCTTTTGCCGATGTCGCCGATCAAAAAACGGCTGAAGAATATCAACGAAGCGGGTTTTCCGGTAATTTGAATTTGGCCTTTGTGGAGATGATTCCGCATGTTGTTTTGAGGCTCGACACCGACGGCCGGATCAGGTTTATAAATCATGTCGGCTTTGAGATGACCGGCTACTCCGAGGCCGAACTCTACAGATTGACTCATTTTTCGTCATTATTTTCTCAGAAGAGCGGCTCACGCATGAAAGATTTTACTCAAATAATCAATAACGGTGGATTTTATGAGTATATAGGCGCTGAAATTCTGGGAAAAGACGGCCGTACAGTGCCTGTCAATCTATACGGTCTGCCGATAATTCAAAACAAACTGCAGGTTGGATATTGGATAATTGCGGTTGATGTCTCGCATCAAAAACGCATGGAAAAAATGATGCGGGTGATTTATGATATTTCCGAGGCGGTCAGCACATCTGAAAATCTGCATTCTTTATATGCCTTTATCCATCGCAGACTGAATGATCTGATATGCTCCAAAAATTTCTTTATTGCGCTTGTCAATCCCGAAAGCGACAGTCTGGAACTGCCTTATCATGTCGATGAGAAAGACCGATTTACGACCTTCCCGGCCGGAAAGACATTTACACGGTACGTTCTGGATACGGAAAAACCATTGCTGGCTACGGAAAAAGTGATAACCGACCTTCTCGAATCCGGACAAGTGGAGCTTGTCTGTCACCGCCCGAAAGTATGGCTGGGCGTTCCCCTGCGGATTGAAGGCAAGATTATAGGTGTCGTGGCCGTTCAGCATTACGAAGATCCACTGGCCTACTCTGAACAGGATGTGAATATCCTCGGGATGGTTTCAGATCACATTGCGGCGGCTATTCAGCGGAAGCAGATCCGGGATGAGCTTCGGTTTTCCGAGGAAAAGTACAGGACCCTTGTCGAAGGCGCCACCGAGTTGATTCTCAATATTGATCGTGACGGGATAATTCTTTATGTCAACAGCAGGGCCGCCGATTTTATCGGACTGCCCGCTAAAGGTATTATCAATAATTCGATATATGAATTCATGCCAATCAGCGAGGCTGATACCAGATTGCATAATCTTCGCGACGCAATCGATAACAATAAAAGATGCACCCGAGAACTGGAAATGAACATCAGAGGGCGCAATTGCTGGTTCAAGGCCAGTGTCAGTCCAATCGTAAATGAACAGGGTACTGCAAGCGCGCTCGTGATCGCTTCCGATATAACCCGCCAAAAAAATTCAGAGATAGAATCTCTCGAAAGCCGGAGAAGATACCAGACCCTGATTAATTCGTCGCCCGACGGTATCCTTGTCGTTGAAAAACAGTCGAAAAAAGCGATTTTTGTCAATCCGGCTTTTATTAGACTGACAGGTTTTTCTGAAGAGGAACTGCTCGAAAGGCGGGTTGGTGATTTATCACCGCCAAAAAGCAGAAAAAAAGCGATCCATGAATTTGAAAGACTCTATACCGGCAAAAGCGAAGTTGCGCAGGAAATGCCGTTAATCCGTAAAGACGGCAGTATCATATATGTCAGTATAAGAGCGGTCCCCGAAGTTTTCGATAACCGGGATGTGGTCATCGGCTTTTTCAGGGACATTACCGAAATAAGAAATAATCGGCTGCTGGTTCAGAAGCAGAGCCGCGAATTGCGAAAGCTCTCAGGTCGCCTGATCGAATCTCACGAAAATTTGTATCGTGATATCGCCCGCGAGATGCATGACTCGGTTATCCAGATGCTGGGAACCGCCAAAGTGAATCTTGAAAACGAGATTCTTGAACTGAATGGGGTGGACACCGCGCGGATAAAAAATGTCTCGTCCCTGATTTCCGAAACCGCCACGGAGATGAGAAATATCTCGACCGGGCTTCGCCCCCGGATACTCGATGAAGAAGGTTTACTTCCCGCCATAAAATGGATCGTCAAGCAGCAGTGTCCCCAGATGAGGACGTCATATTCAATTTCAGGAACGAGTTATGAACTGGATAAATACAGGGAAATAAATGTCTTCCGGATTTTTCAGGAAATTATAAACAATATCGGCAAACATTCCCGGGCCACACGAATAGACATCAAGATAAACTACACGCCGGAATGTCTGCAGTGTACCGTCAATGATAATGGTATCGGATTTAAGACCGGCGAAAGCGAAACCGGCGGCAAAGATTACCGGAGTTTCGGCCTGATCAATATGCAGGAAAGGGTTGAACTGATGAATGGAGAAATCGACATTTGCAGTAACGAAGACCGGGGAACCACTATAAAAATCCTGATACCGACAACGGGAGATGAAGGATGCAAATAAAAGTGTTCATTGTGGATGATCATCAGGTCTTCCGCCAGGGACTGTCCGAGCTGCTGCTTAAAAAAAACAATGTCCTTATTGCAGGCGGAGCTTCAAACGGGCGGGAGGCCTTGGATCAGTTGAAATCGGCAAATCCTGATATCATATTTCTCGATATTTCGATGCCGGAACTCAATGGGATCGACGCCTGCGTTCATATAAAAAGGGTTGTTCCAAAGGCGAAAATCATTATCCTGTCGATGCATGATAAGGGCAAGTATATCAGCGATGCCCTCAGCCAGGGTGTGTGCGGTTATCTTTTGAAGGATATCGATGCCGAAGAATTGTTTCAGGCAATCGATACGGTCATGAACGGCGGTGTGTTCCTGAGCGGAAAAATCAACCAGCAGGTGATAAAAGACTATATCGGCCGGGCCCAGGACAAACAATTCCCGTCACCGGTGGACACCCTAAGTGTTCGCGAGCGGGAAGTATTCCAATTGATGGCCGAAGGATATACCGGAAAAGAAATGGCTAAAAAATTGAATATCAGTCCCAAGACTGTCGAGCATCACCGCTATAAAGTGATGTCGAAACTGTCATGTCACAATACGGCGCAGGTCATACGGCTGGCCATCAAGGAAGGCGTCGTCACTCCATGAGAGGTTTCCGGCAGTAGCTAAATTAAAAGGCGGGCAAAGGGTCTGATATATTATCAATATTTGTTTAATATTTCCATACCATCGATCATCCGAATATTACATCGTTAATATAACAATATAAAATATTAAACGGCGATATTACCTGAAGCATGGTCCAGGGCCGCCTTTGTAGAGGTAGTTTATTATTTGGGTTATATCCAGAAGATTTATCGAACCGTCGCAATTCGTATCGCCGACATTAAGAGGCAGGGGTTCCGGACCGCCCTTGTACAGGTAACCGACCAGATAGGTTACATCCAGGATGTTAACCTCACCTGAATTGTTGACATCGCCGGGTATTATTTCTGCAGGGAAGACTGTGATATAATTCTCTTTTTTACGAATCAGCAGACCATCGGGATCGATTTTAAGTGTAACCGTGTAATTACCCGGCTGGGTGTAGTTGTGAATCGGATTCTTCACAATCGATGTATCACCGTCACCGAAATACCATCTCCAGTAACTGGTCGGCTCGGGATCGGAAAGATCAGTAAATTGAACCGTCAATGATCCGTATCCGACAGTCGTGTCGGCCGTGAAATTGGGTCCCCATTCAAGCGCCGCCCTGACATCAATAATCCCCCAGCCGTATTCGTTGTCGGGACTTGATGCCTGACTGGCTGTCTCTATCAGTGACCTTCTGAGTTGAAGCACCGACATATCGGTATTCGACGATAATAATACTGCGGCGGCTCCCGCAATCAGCGGGGCGGAGTAGGATGTCCCGGCGCCATAGGCATAGCTTGTATCGGTATAGGCAAAGGCGAAATAAACCCCGTCCCCCATAGCGCAGACTTCGGGTTTGATACGGTTATCATAGGTCGGTCCCCTGGATGAAAATTCCGTTATATCCTCAAAAAAATCGACTGCGCCGCAGGATAATATCTTGAAAGCATCCGATGGGGCGGAAAGGGTACCGATATCGGGTCCCCGGTTCCCTATCGAATTGACGACCAGGATGCCCAGCGCATAAGCGGTATTGGCCGCCAGGGTGGTGATACAGGTGGCCCCGTCCATATCCTCGTATGTGTACCAGTCCGAATAAATTAATGATGATGAGATGATATCGGCGCCAAGTGAATCCGCCCACTCCATGGCCGCCACCCAGTTGTCTTCCTCGATCGGAGTCTCGCTGCCGATATCCTCTGTTTTGGCAAGCAGAAACCTTGCTTTATATGCGGGTCCGATAAGATTCCCCGGATCATTCCCCGCCAGCACCGACCAGCATGAAGTCCCGTGATTATGCTGACCGTTGATATCCTCGGCAAGATCATCCTGGGTGTCGTCATCGTCGCGGATAAAATCGTATTCGGCAATGATGCGGTTTGTGGCTTTGGCCGAATCGAAAATCTCATGGCTTTTTTTGAAGCCGGTATCGAGCATGGCGATAATTACATTTTGACCGCAATACCCCATCTGGTGCATCAGCGGGACATTGATCATATTATTCTGGGTGTAGGACATACCGTAATCGAGGGATTGTTTATCGGTGGTATCAATATCGGGAAAAATTACACCGTTATCATATCGGTAAGGCACCGATCGATTATATCCGGCCACCAATGTTATTTTTTTTACGAAGGAGAATTCGGCGATTTCGTAAATGATTTTTTTGTCGATGACAAAACTGGCCGCGTTAAGCCACCTGGAGACTCTCCTCAGACGGGCGCCGTTGTTCGTAAGATTGTCGATATATTCACGACAGACCGGCAAATCGGCGAACGTGACATTTTTGACTCCGTTTCTTTGCCGCCTCTTTCTGGCATGTTCACTTATCCGGCTTTCTACAAGATAAACATCATTCTTATCTATGGCGCCTTTGTCCCTGAAAAACACCCATATCTTCAGGTTTTCACCGGATACGGAATTTAAGCGGCTTTGCGGAATCCGAATAATTCGGGAAACGCATGAATCCTCAGAGACGGGAAATCGCCCCGCCGGGTCAATCGACTTTGAAGAAAGAGGGAATGAAATCAATATTGCGGACAGGAACAGGCATATTTTTGCAATTAATGTCATCTGTAATGACTTGTATCTTTGAATGGCGGGAAACATTCAACAAGCCGGATCCTCTCCGCGATAATGATCGAATGCATTTATCCCGGGGCCAGCACTTGCCCCGAAATTCTTTTTAATCCATATCGGATACTTATTAATCCCAGCAAGGCGCCGGGCCGCTCTTATAGAGACAGTTAATTATATAAGTAACATCCAGAATGTTAATTGACTCACTGCAGTTCGGATCAGCACTCAGGGATGGTATTGGTTCCGGTCCTCCCTTATAAAGATAATTGATAATATGAGTCACATCCAGAATATTAAAAGCTCCGCTGCCGTCGGCATCACCCCTGTAATAAGTCATGAGTGAATTGACATTTGCCGACATGGTATCGTAGCCGATTCTGTTCGTGGCCTTGACCGCCCAGTAATATATCTCCCTGCGCGGAATGAAGTCATCGGGCAGAGTGATTTCCAGCTGATCAACCACGAATGTATCCTTTACAGAATTGGCGGGCAGATTATCGTCAGTGCCGAAATAAATTGTAAACGTGAGTGTGTCGTCCGGTATAACCGAGACCGACTGACTCCAGGCAAGCTGAACACCCTCACCCGAATTCATATTGTAATATACGCCGTCGATCGGACTCAACAGGCTGAATATTCCCGGATTTGCCGCAATAGTCAGGTCGAATCCCCTGGTCAATTCACTGCACCATGTGTGGTAGCCGAGCGTGTTGTACGCCTCGACTTTCCAGTAATAATACGCCGTACTTAAATCCGCGGCGGTCAGAGTATGTACCGTATCTGACAGCGCTCTAACCGTATCCGTCGCTTCCGGCGGAAAATCGGGCGATTGGCTGTAATATAAATTGTATCTAATATAATCGCCCTGGACCTCGGTACCCGACGACGACCAGATCAGTTCAAGGTCGTCTGTTATCGGCACAAGAAGATCCTCGTCCTGGGCGGGATAAATCAGATTGAATCCATCAGGGTAAGAGTACGTGTTAAGCTGAAAATGAAACGTCTCGTCACTCCAGATCGAATGGCCGTACGTATTAATAGCTTTCACTTTCCAGTAATATCTTCCCGTATCCAGCGTGGACACCGGCACAGAAAAATAATTGTTGAAAGTCTCTTCCACCGTGGTATTTCCGGGAGGGAAATCGGGATCAGCGCTGTAAGTCAGCTCGTAGCGCACAAGGTCGTCGGGATAAAAAGAATATGTCATATCCCAGAAAAATGACATATTTTCACCATAGTCAAGGTAAAGATTCTCCTGATGCGGGGGAGTCACCAGGTCAAAATGAGCCGGCGGGGCGTTTATCACGGCGACAGCGCCTGCCGTGTTGACAGTCATCAGTTCATTGGCGCTGTCACGCGCAATGATTTCAAGATTCATGTCAACCACGCCGCCGCTGTCAAGACTGATAAGCGTTATATCGGCCAGCTTTCCGGGGCCGTCGACCGATGCCCCGCCACCGAGGATGACCGATTCCACCAAAAGCTGGGTCGACTCGCCGACCAGAAAGACGTCGAAATAAGAATTGCTATAATAGGTAAGCGGACCCTCCAGGACTTCGATTGTATCAAGAACGAATTTGTTATAACCGATGTAAGCCTCGTATCCCTTCAGGTTCTGGATCTCGCTGTCGACTAAAAGATCAAGTTCGAATTCCACTCCTGCCCCGGTTGTAATATAAATTGTATCTGGCTCAAGATAGAATGTCCCTCCCCAGGAGACACATATACCACCAACACCCCAGATAAGGAAAAGGCAAAAGATTGTAAGCATATTCCTGCAACTTACTCTGTTCATAAAATCCTCCAAATAGCTTTACAAACTCTTTTTTATTTCAGAGAAGCGGGTGAAGTACCCGCTTCTCCGATCTAAGAACCTTTCCCCTAAAAGGTCCCTAAGAAAATAGTTACTTAATCATGACCATCTTCTTCGTGGCTTCAAACGATCCGGCCTTCATCTTATAGAAGTAGACCCCTGAAGCGCAGTCGGAAGCATCCCATGTAATACTAACTATTCCAGCCTCACTATAACCTGAAAATTCGGTGACTCTCTGTCCCGCAACATTGTAAATATCCAGTTTATAGTTGCTGGCAACCGGCAGGGCCAGTTCAATGGTCGTCGCCGGGTTGAACGGGTTAGGATAGTTCTGCCTGAGAGCGAATTCTGTCGGCAGGACCACGACCTTCTCGACGGTAGTGTTGAAGGCCGCTTCCACGTCAACATTATTGTTGTCTCTGACTGTGAACTCAACATCTTCAAGGACGAAATTCGCGATATCGGTTTCGGCCCGGAAGGTTACCTGAGCGATCTCCTGGCTCTCGAAGCCATTCCTGCTGAATATGGCACCGTCGATCAACAGTTCGTTGTCCTTGGTGCTGTTATAGAAGAATGTCTTCTCATTGGTGTTGAACATATCGCCTTTTTCGATCTTGACGACTTCGATATTGTCGCTGTGATCGAAGACCATATGCAGACCCAGGATCTCTGACGGATCGCTGAGGGTGAAGGAGACCGTGATCTCTTCACCGGCCGCGAGACGGTCAGGAATTGTGGCATTGATTGCGACCGGAGCGTGCGGCGCGATTTTGGGCACACCGGCATCCCAGTCATAATCAACCGTGAAGAATCTCTGCGAGGCCTTATCGTTCCAGCCATCAGCATAGTAAGTGTAGTTGATGACAAAATCCATAAGGTCGTAGAGATCGACCACATCATCCGGCTCCGGATACATGAAGTTATCCAGGTGATCCGCGAAATCGCACTCGTTATCCCAGTACGGGCCGCCATCGACCGAGTAGTAGGCCTGGGCGAATCTTTGGAAATCACCTAACTCGCCGTCCTTGGAACTTGTAAATGAAAGTCCGCCGTCAAAGTCAAGGTCACCCAGAATATAACTGGTCGATAAGGCGTCGATTCCCATCCCTGTCAATGGCGTGTGAAGAGTGGCGTTACCGGCGGAGTCGACATTATAGATACCGAATCTGTAAATATCTTCCGTCGGATCGTCTTCATCACCCATCAGGAAGGCGTTGTAACCTTCCGGAATATCGCCAAGATAGAAGCCCTGTGCAGGGGCATCATTCGGCTGAGGCGGTATGACACCTTCATATTCAGGATAGAAGCCCCATCTCAGGTAGTACGCCTTTGAGAAATAATGATCCGGATAATCATTATCCCACCAGACACCGCAATGGGTTCCGTCGCCAAAGCGGACACCTTCGTCTGCCATCGCCCGGAATGGCGGCGGAGCCGTGACATCGACAAAGATATGACCGATGACATAGGTCCAGTTCATGGCCGCATCGCGGAATCCAACTCTGACCGTGTCAAAGGCCATATTATACCAGAAGTCAATATCCCAATCCACGATTTCCTGTGATCCGGGAGCGGTCGGGGCCTGATAAGTCCAGCCGCCCCATACTCCTGCAGGCTGATCCCAGTTCTGGAAAGCCATATAATTACAATCCGCCGGAACTTCAAGGATAAGTTCACAGTGTTTTGTATTGGTGTAGGAATGCGGGTCTCCGAAATAGGCATCAGGATTTTTGGACTTGATAGCGAAGCTTCCAACCGGACCTTCAGTATCGACTGTCACCGTGGCCTCGACCGGACCGGTAACGTTACCGGCCATATCGGCCACCTTGATCCTGACGGTTCTCTCGCCGTCGCCCAGATCCTGCAGATTCACCGTAGGAGCCAGCGTGAATGGCGTTGCGTATGAAGTCAGAGATTGATAACCGGCTTCATAGATCCTGTACGAATAAGGATTATCAGTTGCGCTTCCAATAGTAAACGGAACAGCCGTCAGGTAGTTGACGAACGCGCTTGCCGCGGCGAAATCGGAGATGGCAACAGAGGCCTTGCTCGGGAAGTCGAATTCGATATTATCGTCATCAACACCCGATTCTCTGCCGCCGCAATCGACAACCTTGACATAAAGCGTTCTAACCTCACCGTCGGCCGGTGCGGGATCAAAAGTATAATCGAACTTATAATCACCGCTAACGACCTCGGTAGCATCGCCGACATTGACCGTCGTGACTCCGGTTGTAAAGGTAGCGTCCTCGGAAACCACGAAATCAAAGTCGCCGTTTTCAACCACACCCCAGACATAGACCGAAACTGTACCTTCATTGGTATACTGAGGGTGAATTATAGGGGATCCTCCACCGCCAGGGAAATCAAGGTCGCGCAGTTTCGCATCTGTGAAAAACGGTTTATTGCCGTCAATCCAGATCATGTCGCTCTTGTCATTGCTGTAGTTGAGCAGATTGTCCCTTGCACGGGCGAAGACTGTATAATCATCGTCCGTGGTCCAGGCAAAGGTGAACGTCTTTAAAGTGTCAATATGCCACGCGGTACCGCCTGGATCACCAACGTCGAACCAGGTCGGGCCGGGCAGACTGCTCTGATCTTCGTTCAGATAAATCCAAACGTTGTCATCCAGAGCATCGCCTTTCCACTTGACAACAACCCATGTAACCGCATCATTTGTGCAGTCTGTTCCAAGGTCTGTCCTGTCAAGAACTTTGACCCAGGAAATAACCGGACCGCAGACGTCATATTCATAGGTATCACTGGTAGACACTACATTACCAGCTACATCCATGATACCGAGATAGAGTGTGTATTCACCACAACCGGCATCGGTAAAGGTAAATGACTGCGGCCATGAGCCCGGCCAGGTTGTATTCCAGTTCGGGGATGTGCAGTCATCAAGTTCATCCGGATCTTCGGTGACGAGGAACGCGTAGAAATCGCCACCGCAAGACGAGCCGGCACCTGTCCAGTCGACTGTCAGGGAAGTTCCGTCGTCAGGAACGACATCGAAAACAATCGAGCAATCGGTCTGGTCAAGTGTGATACTCGCGTACGAGTAAGAGGTCGCATTGTCATGCGAGTCTTTTACCTGAACCGCGAAATCATAAAGACCATCGGCTTCAGCAGTCAGATCGACTGCGACCTCGGCCGCAAACGGGACCCAGCCGGAATATGTCCAGGTACCCGCCGCGGGACGCCATGCATATTGCATCATCGCGCCGGTTGCATCGTCGATGGTTGTCGCGATCTTGGCAATGCCATCGAAATACCCGGTTTGAGCACAGCCGTCATCGTCTGATACCGTAAAGCTGAAGACTGGTGCGGTATTATCAACATAGAAGGTGTAATACTGCTCCGCACTCCAGTTACCGTATTCATCCATAACAAGCAAATACAGCTTATGCTCGCCGTCTGGATGTCCGCCGCCGCCGACGGTGTAGGTTACATCGGCATCAGCTGTCACACCCGGAGGGAATGACACCGGCCACCCGGCGTTATTCAAATTGGGGATGGTCGTCCAGCCACCGGGTACCCAGTCGCCATCGATCTTCCAATAAGCACGATCCAGATCGATGTCGTCAGCAACATCAATTGTGCTGAGAACAATCGGATTGGGGATATTATAATAATCATCGCCAAAGGGATCGTTGACAGTATATGCCAGTGTCGGAATACCACCATCGGTGATTGTGGCTAAGGCGGATGCGCCGGGAACCATCGGAATGGTATCCTGATCCAG
>Ga0209834_10001221_pt1 | contig 14624 bp, 13 predicted proteins | sample Mar14236cmmetaG_FD_184134 | JGI IMG/M metagenome (GOLD analysis project Ga0209834, IMG submission 184134) | Marine hydrothermal vent microbial communities from Guaymas Basin, Gulf of California to study Microbial Dark Matter (Phase II) - Marker... ...
GATTGTGGATTTTGCAGGTTGGGCTATGCCGCTTCAGTATTCGAGCATAATTGAAGAAGTAAAAGTAGTTAGAAATGGTATAGGGATATTTGATGTGAGTCATATGGGAGAGTTTTGGGTTAAAGGTGTAGACACGGAGAAGTTCATTGATAGGGTTATAACCAATTCTTTTTCAGCCTTGAAAAATGGTGAAATATGTTACAGTACCATGTGCAACGAAAATGGTGGAATAATGGATGATCTTCTCGTATACAAATTTTCAAGTCAAAAAGCTATGATAGTTGTAAACGCCTCCAATATATCGAAAGATTTCGATTGGCTCAAGAAACAATCTGAAGGATTCAAAGTGGATATATTCGATGCTACAAACGAAACAGCCTTAATAGCTGTTCAAGGTCCAAAGGTTGAAGAAATCCTTCAAGATATTGCTCAAGTTGTTTTGAAAGATATAAACTATTATTGTTTCACAGAGGGACGTATAAGTGGTATCAAAGTATTGGTATCACGAACAGGATACACGGGTGAGGATGGCTTTGAAATGTATGTATCTTCTGATGCTTCTATCCCACTTTGGAGAAAAATCATTGAAGTTGGAAAAAGCGGTGGGATAAAACCGTGTGGTCTTGGTGCTCGTGATATATTGAGACTTGAGTCGGCTTACATGCTCTATGGTAACGACATAGATGAGAACACTACCCCATTGGAAGCACCTCTATCGTGGACTGTGAAATTTGGAAAGAATGATTTCATTGGTAAGGAAGCCCTTTTGAAACAAAAAGAGCAAGGGGTAGGAAAAGTTTTAAGAGGATTCGTGATTCAGGGAAAGTCCATCGCAAGGCACGGTGATAAAATATACAAAGGTGATGAGGAAGTCGGTTACATAACAAGTGGTACGAAATCACCAACCTTGGAAAAATCCATAGCTCTCGGTTATGTAAAAAAAGATGTGGCTAAATTAGGAGAAGAATTAGTTGTAAAAAGTAGGAACAAAGAATTAAAGGCAACGATAGTCAAGTTGCCGTTCTATAGAGGTTCAGTTAAGTCAAAAGTAAAACCTAAGAAGTGAAAAATCAATTGGATTCATTCAAAAATACTGGTGGGAGGATTTTAAGACTCTTCCCGCCATTTTTTTTGCCTCTTATCAATACCAGTTCTGCATTCTTGCATTTTGACCCGTGAACTATACAAATCTCTTTGGGTTGAAGTTTAAAAGATGAAAGCAACTCAAGGATTTCCATTAAGTATCTGGGAGAAATGATACAAACAAAATCACCTTTGTTTCTTAATAAAAAGGTTGTCGCTTTTAGAAAATCGTTGAATAGACCCCATGAAGCTCTTCTCACAATTTCGCGTAATTTTTTCTCATTTTTCCTATTTTCAAAGTGATGAGGTGGATTAAAAACCACCATATCGAATTTTTCTCTCAAATTTCTATAGTTAACGATGTTTGAAACATCTTCATTCACGAAATCAACAAGTTTTTCTATATTATTGCTTTTAGCATTCTTCTTTGCACATTCTACAAAAGATCTTTCTATATCAACACCAAGAACTTTTACACCATACAGTTTCGCCAATCCTATGGAAACACTACCAATTCCACAACCAAGTTCTGCTACTTTCTCACATGTCATATTTGGTTTTGAAAACCACAGTAGCAATGAAGTAGCATGAGTCGGTTTTGACTCATGCGAACAGAATTCAAGATTCAACGATCTCAAAATATCATCAGTAAAGCCCCTCAAAATTCCACCTCTTTTGAGTATTCTAATTATTTCAATAGCAAAATGCTATAATAAAAAAGAATCGAGCAATCAAATAATTGTGAGGTATTCCACGATGTATTATAAAGTGTCTAAAGATCCAATTTATTCCGAGATTTTTTTGTATCCACTTGAGATAGTAACCTGCGATACCAAGATTGTCCAGAGGCTTCGAAATCTTTCACAATTAGTTGGAGCCGGATGGGTTTATCCTGGAGCCAACCATACGAGATTTGAACATTCTCTCGGTGTCATGCATGTAGCAGGTTTATACGCCTCTAGATTATTCGATGATTCTTCGAGAACCAGAATAATAAGATTGGCCGGTCTTCTTCATGACATCGCCCACGGACCTTTCAGCCATCAATTTGATGATACCATATATAAAAGTCTTGGATTTGTTGAAGGACATGATGAGTTTCGAAAACTTCTAATACTTAAAAAATTGCCAAGTGAAATAGTTGAAAGAATAAAGAAGGTGAAAGATGAAAGGTTAATAAGCGCTTTAAAAGAAGATCTTAAGCTAACATTGGGACATTCAAATGGCGATTTGAAGAAAGATATAGAAGATTTATGTTCCAAAATTAATAAAGTCTTTGAAGGTGAAAAAGCCGGAAGTATAGATTTCAACATAGTTCAAGGACCACTCGGTGCCGATAGATTGGATTTCGTTTTAAGAGATTCGTATCACAGTGGTGTCAAAAATTATTCTACGGTTGCACTCGACAGGATTGTCAGAAACTCTTACATAAGAAAATATGGTAATGAGGATATACTGTGCTATGACATAAAGGTCATAGACGACATATATTCTTTTTTGTTTGGTCGTTTCATGATGTACAAAAATGTTTATTTTCATAAAACATCGAGGGCCGTTGATTTAATGATTCAGGAACTTCTCAGGTTGGTGGACGAGCCCCTTAACTTGAAAAAATTGGTGTTAGATTTCAACAGTTTTGAAGAGTTGACTGATGGATATATCGTGAATACGATTATAAACGAATTCAATAAAATAATCGATGAAAAAGCAAAAGATGCAGGTGTTGAAGTTGAAAGTGTTAAGAAAAAAATCTTGTGTGAGGAACCCAATGACTTGAATTTGACAAAGAAAGAAATATCAATAATCAAAGCCTATAAATTATTAGACAAAATATCAAAAAGAGATCTTTGGAAAATGATCTTAGAACTCCCGTTCACAATAACAGGGGTAGATCCATCGACTGTGGCTGAAAGCGTCGGAGAAAATGCTATTAAAAAGATGAAAGAGAAATTGAAAGCCATACTAAAAAACTCCAAGATTGAGGAAGATGATTTGGAAGTGTTGCAACGAATATTCAAGCATTTTGAGAAATTATTCAGAATTGACACTCCATACAAGTTGACTTTGTTTCATCTTTCCGAATTTGACTCCACAAAGGTTTTCCTCTATGATAGCAAAAATGACAAAGTTTATAGATTCTCGGATTTCGAGAACAAATACCCTTCGTATCGTTTGACACTCAACAATCTAATACAATTGGTTAGGATTTATGTTACAGAAGACGTAAGAGGTATCTTTCGTAAATACTCTCTGATACCTGAAAATAGTGAAATAAATACTACTACAAGATGGTGATATGATGCTCAAAAATCCAATAATCAGAAAATTTACCCTTTTTTCAATCGACTTTTTGATCACCCTGTTTTCAGCGGTGCTCTCTCTTTTCATTCGTTTTGGTTTTGACTTTGAAAGTATAAAAGAATTTTTCTCTGTTTCATTGATCCAAGTGATTATTATGTCAGTTAGTTATATATTGAATCTCTTTTACAGTATTGTCTGGAGTTATACCAGTTTGAAAGAGCTTTTAATAGTTTTCAGAGGTACTCTGCTGGGTTATCTTGCCACTCTGGGATTCTTCTACTTTTATAGGGGGGCTGTACTTCCAAGATCGATCGGTTTTTTAACTTTTTTGTCTTCTTTAGTTCTCATAAGTGCAAGTAGGCTGTTCTTATCCTGGTATAACAACATAGATTTTAAAAGAATCAAAAATTCGGAGAAGAGAATAGCTATCTTGGGCGCAAACAATGAAGGAGTAGCCCTATTTGATGAGATAAATCGTCGCCCTGAATTAGGTAGAGTGATATGTTTTGTGGACGATGAGAAAAAAAATATAGGAAGAAAAATAAGAGGAATACCTGTAAAAGGTCCTATAAATGATTTGAAAAAAATTTTGGAGGATTATAACATAACCGAACTTATAATAGCTTTACCAAACGCCACCTCCAAATATATAAGAGATATTGTAGGTAATATACGAGATCTGAAAATACAGATAAAAGTTTTACCTGGAATATACGAACTCACAGATAATAAATTGAAAATAGTTCAACTGCGACAATTGAATGTCGAAGACATCATAGGTCGTCAAGCTGTAAAAATAAATTTCAAGGAAGTTGAAGAATATATAAAAGACAAAACAGTCCTTGTAACAGGTGCTGGAGGATCCATAGGTAGTGAAATCTGCAGGCAAGTGATCAAACTGAATCCAAGGGAGTTACTACTTCTCGGTAGAGGAGAAAACAGCATATATGAAATATATGAGGAATTGAAAGAGAATTTGCCAAAAATATCATTAAAACGATTAATCGGTGATATATCGGATCAACGAAGGATGCAAATGATATTTCAAGAGTTCAAACCTAGTATTGTTTTCCATGCAGCGGCTCATAAACATGTTGACATAATGCAAGAAAATCCAGTGGAAGCCTTTAGGGTTAATTCATTTGGTACAAAGATTTTAGCGGATCTTTCAGAAAAATTCGAAGTTGAGAGGTTTATATTTATATCAACCGATAAAGCTGTTAATCCGACTTCTATTATGGGATTATCCAAAAGATTGGGAGAAATTTATATAAAAAGTGTCGGTAAAGGAAGTAAAACTAATTTTGGGATCGTAAGATTTGGAAATGTTTTTGGGAGTCGTGGAAGCGTTCCGTTGAAATTCAAAAAACAAATAGAAGCTGGAGGTCCTATAACTATAACTGATCCAAGGATGAAAAGATTTTTCATGACAATACCTGAAGCTGTAGCATTGGTCCTACAAGCGGGGGCCTATGCTAAAAGTGGTGATCTATTTGTATTGGACATGGGAGAACAGATATCGATAGAAGCCCTTGCCCGCGAGATGATACTCCTATCGGGCCTCGTTCCAGATCAAGATATAAAGATAGTTTACACCGGTATGAGACCTGGCGAAAAATTGTATGAAGAGTTGTTTTTGAGGGAAGAAAAAGTTTTTAAAACTGCTCACCCAAAAATAATGAAAGTTGAAGGAAAGAACAGCTTCTCCAGAGAAGAGATTAGTGAGATCATATTGAAAGTACTCGAACTTGGCTATCAAAAGAAGTTAAAAGACTTGATTGAATTTCTTTCAAAATATGTACCAGATTTATCCATAAGGATCTGAATCGAGGAGGATAATTTATTGAAAGCTTACATATTTTTAAGCCTTCTGTCATTTTTTTTGACAACCTTTGTGAGTGCCATTTTGGTTAAACAAACCTCAAGTATCAAAAAATTCATCGACATCCCCAATCATCGTAAAGTACACAAAAGAAAAATAGCGAGAAATGGTGGTTTGGCCATGTTTATGGCTATTTTAGTGACATGGTTGATCTCCCTGTTGATCGGAAAAAAGTTGCTCTCATACGAATTGGCAGCCTCGATTTCCATAGTTTTTCTTATAGGGCTGGTTGATGATGCCGTTGAATTAGGATTCAAAATAAAATTCCTTTTTCAAATTCTTGCTGCGACCATTTGCATACAAAGTGGTTTTGTTATCAAAGATATACCAATCACATTTTTTGGTGTTTGGAATAACACCGTTCTCAGGATATTTCTAACCTACCTTTGGATAATCGGTATCACCAATGCCATCAATTTAATAGATGGAATCGATGGATTAGCATCTGTGGTGGTTATGTCTTCAAGTTTACTATTGTTCTTAAAATTTAACGACCCGCTTGCGTTGATTCTCGCATCAGTTTGCATTGGCTTTTTGTTATATAATTGGAATCCAGCGAAAATATTCATGGGAGATTCTGGGAGTTATCTATTAGGTTTTCTAATATCCTTAATCACACTTAGGAATTTCACGATGGACGGGAAAACATGGATAATCGGTATGGGATTATTTTTGGGTTATCCCATACTCGATACATTCTACGCGTTTGTTAGAAGACTCTTGAAAAAGAAAAACCCATTTTCACCAGATCAAGAGCATTTTCATCACCAACTATTGGAAAAAGGTCTATCACAGAAAATAGTGCTGTTGAATCTTTCAAGCCTATCTTTACTGCTCAACTTTCTTGGTATCTTCCTCTACCAAAATAGTGTTGTAGCTTTTATCCTCTATATCTCGCTCAGTATTTTCTTCTATTTCTACGTTAGATCTCCACTCGAGATCAAGAGAAGCCTTTAGAGCCACTAACCCCACTTCTAACTGATCGTCTGTTGGTTCCCTTGTCGTGAGTTTCTGAAGTAACAATCCTGGTAAAGCGAGTACTCTTATCACTGGATTTTTAATATATTTTGCAGTGAATCTCTGAAATTCAAAAGCAAGGCCGGCTATAAGTGGAATCAATAGTATTCTGCTCAGAAATCTCTCAATGAAATTCAATCTTCCAAACACTCCCAATAAACTAAAGACTATTATTGCTGCTACCATCGTTATCATCAAAAAGCTGGTTCCACATCTCGGATGCAAAGTGGAATATTTTCTTGCGTTTTCAACAGTTAAATCTTCTCCTGCTTCATAGGTGTAAACGCTCTTGTGTTCGGCTCCGTGATACTGAAATACTCTCTTTATGTCGGGGATAAAACCTATTATCCAAACGTAAAGCAATAAAACAATCGTTCTGATTATACCTTCTGTTAATGAGAACAGAAACTCATTATTCCTTATAAATGAAAATATACTCGCCAAAAGTAAAGGTAAAATAGAAAACAAAAGTATTCCAAACCCAAACGCTAAGAGTATACTGAGTATTATATCCTTTTTTGAAAGTTTTACATCTTCGCCAGCAACTTGAGCGGAAAAACCAAGTACATTAATCCCAACAAACAAAGCTTCCCAAAGGACCAAAACTCCTCTTACTATCGGGATCTTACGCCATTTGCTTGTGGATGCAATCGCAGATGGATAATCTCTAACAACAATTTCACCTGTTTTCTTCCTAACAGCAACTGATACCTTCTTTCCCTTCATCATTACACCTTCGATGACTGCTTGACCACCGACCAACAATTTATTTTCTTTCAACTTTCATCACCTCATTTAGTACCTTCTCAGCATTATCGTCTAATAAGACGAATTGGTAAAATTTATAAGCCATAACATCATTTGGGGAACTTTTACTGAAAAAATATTTGTTTACTTTTTTCCGAAATAAATCTTTTTCTTCTCGATTCATGGAAGCTATTATTTTAATCACTTCTAATAAATTTTCATCCTCTAAACAAGCGTTTACTATCTCCTTTATATTTTCTTCCATGAAATCTCTCCTCGAACCAAACTTATCTTAAATCATTATAACATCATTGAAAAAAATTGTGTAATTGATCTTCAGTGATGATAAAATCAGTTTAGAAAAAGTTTGGAGGAATTTCTCGTGAAACATATAAGTTATCACAAAATAATCAAAAGTTTGAAGAGGGAATTATTGAAAGCTAATGTTAATTTAAATCATGAAGTGTTAGAGATACTCAAAAAATATTCCTCAAACGAAATAGTTAAATTCTTAGTTGACAACGCTGAAATATCTTTGAAAAGTAAATTACCACTTTGTCAAGATACTGGGATAATAGAGTTTTTCGTAGAATTAGGAAATGAAGTAAGATTGGAAAAAGATATAACTTCTATTCTGAATAAGGCTGTGGCGCAAGCATACAAAGAATATTACTTTAGGTACTCTGTGGTTTCTGACCCACTCTTTGAAAGAAAGAACACCTTCTCTAACATTCCTTGCATAATCAATCTTGATCACATTCCTGGAGATAAATTGAAGATCGAGTTCCTCGTAAAAGGAGGAGGTAGCGAGAACTTAACAGCTTTGAAGATGTTTGAACCATCTGCGTCCATTGATGAAATAAAAGAATTCATAATTGAACATATAAAGTTAAACGGTGGAAAAGCCTGTCCACCTTTACATATAGGAATTGGAATAGGTGGTACAGCTGAGAAGGCCGCATTCCTTTCAAAAAAAGCTTTATTAAAATCTTTCAAAATGAGAAACAGTAATGCCTTGTACAAAAATTTAGAAGAAGAACTTTTGAAGAAACTAAATGAGCTGAAAATAGGATTTCAAGGTTTAGGCATAGGTCCTACAGTTTTGTCAGTTAACATTGAATATTTCCCAACCCATATAGCCACATTACCCGTTGCTGTTTCGGTAAACTGTTACTTGTGCCGAAAAGGAGTGATAGAACTTTGAAATACATTTGCAACAACATAGACGATGTCGTGCAGATAATTGATTTAATCCAACCTATGGATATGGTCGTTTTCAATGGAGAACTCTTGGTGATGAGGGATGCTGCTCAAAAAAGATTAATTCAAATTTTCAATTCAAATAAGAAATTACCGGTTAGCCTAAAAAATAAGATTGTTTTTTATGCTGGCCCTTCTAGAACCCCTCCGAACTTTGTTATAGGTTCAATAGGTCCTACTACAAGTGCGAGAATGGACAAGTATCTAGATTTTTTGTATTCAAATGGAGTTATTGCAACAGTAGGGAAAGGCCCAAGAACTAAAAAAGCGATTGAATTAACTAAAAAATATAAAAAAACATATTTCATCACCTTGAGTGGCGCTGCTGCTCTACTTTCAAAAATGATAATCGATTATGAAGTATTGGCCTTTCAAGAATTGGGGCCAGAAGCAATTGCAAGGATCAAAGTTAAAAATTTTCCAATGATCGTTGCAATAAATTCATTTGGAAAAACTACATTTGAGTGATACACTAATTGTTAGCGTATCAAATCTTTCCAAGGGGTTGACCCAAAAATGGCTTTCAAATACAATCTGTTGAAGAACTATTTACCTCATGATGAGGTTTCAAAGATAAGAAGATCCCTGCTCTCAATTGCAATGCCTGCCATAGGTGAGAATGTTTTACAGATGATATTTGGAATAGCCGATACCGCCTTCCTCGGGCACTACAATTGGCGTGCGATGACAGCAGCTGGCATGGCAAATCAAGTGATTTTCATACTTCAAGCTGTTGCAATGGCTGTTGCAATGGGTGTAACAGTATTAATAGCAAATTCAATAGGTGCAAATAACAAAAAACAAATAGAATTAACCACTTGGCACGCATTTTATTTGAGCTTATCTCTCGGTTTATTTCTGAGTTTTTTGAGCTTTTATTCCAAGCATTTAATGATTCTGTTCCCAGGTGTACAAAAAGGTTTGATCATACTTGCATCAGATTATTTAAGAATAATATTTGTTGCAGGACCTTCATTTACGATGATGTTTGTTTTAGCTGGTGCATTGAGAGGTGCTGGTAACACCCGCGCTCCAATGATTGCAACTGGCATAGCTAATTCCATAAACATATTTTTGGACTATTCTATGATATTTGGAAAGTTTGGATTTCCCGAAATGGGTGTTAAAGGAGCTGCATTAGCAACCGCGATATCTCGAACAATTGGTGTAACGATTTTGATTGTATCAATAATAAAGAGTGATGTTATGAGAATAAAGATTTCAAGACCATCCAGATGGGATAACAGGACTGTTTTGAATATATTTAAAATTGGTACTCCAACCGCGATAGAGAATTTCATGTTTTCATTGGGGGTATTGGTCTTTGCGAATATCCTCTTTATGGTTGGTCCACAGGCTTACGCTGCACATAGGGTAGGAATAAATATAGAATCTTTATCTTTCATGCCCGGATGGGGAATTTCAATCGCTATAACTGCCTTGGCAGGGAAATTCAACGGTGCGGCTCAGATAAAAAAGGTAATTGAGAGTGTTAGACAAGGGTGGTTGTTAGGATTACTGTTTCAAGTAAGTGTTGGTATATTCATGTTTCTTTTTCCAAGATATTTAATACTGATGTTCACAGATGATCCAGCCATAATGGCATATGCCTATTTGCCAGTGAGAATAATAGGTTTATTCCAAGTTTTCTTAGCAACTGATGCTGCTTTGACTGGTGGGTTAAGAGGAATTGGAGATACAAAATTTCCAATGTATGTTATGGCATTCTCCACTTGGTTAGTTAGAATACCAGTGGGATTCATAATGGTAAAATTTTTTAATTTGGGACTTCTTGGAGCTTGGATCGGTATGATGTCTGACATGGTAATAAGAGCAATTTCCAAATATGTAAGGTTCTCAAATGGAAAATGGGAAAGCACGGCATCGAAAACTAGATTAGCTGTCAATCAAACTGTGCTTTCCCAACATCAAGAGCTAACAACCGAAAAAATGGAAGTTAAAGATTAATCCCTAATCTCCAAATACCTCAATATTTTCGAACCCATTGAATTTCTCAGTTTCAAACAGTGGCAGTGAGTCTTTTGAAGCTTCTATTATTTTCATCAAATTGTTCATACCCCTATATTTGAGATGATCCTCCATCTTTTCTTGGTCCTCAACAAAATCTACACATTCTTTCCAAATGGCCCTACCCGCAAGAAAACCAGAAGCACCGTTTTCACAACAGAACTTCAAAGTTTTTGAAAACTCCTTAGCACTGACGCCGCCACTTAAAACAACCCATGGAATACCCTTCAGTGAATTCTTAAGCTCCACAAATAAATTTTCTGCCTCGTTTTCCGTGAATAAGGTACCTATTTCCTGATGATTTATAGGTGCTTCCAATTTAAAAAGATCGACTTTAAATTCCTGTTCACTAAAAATCCTAACCGCATCTAAGATGTTGGATGGAAGCTGCTTTTTATACTCCTCACTTTTTTTATCGTATTTGGGGTTGTAAGTTAGTATCTCCAATATGAAAGTGAGATCATTTTCAACGCATTCTTCACCCACTTTTCTAACAAGGTCTATTTGGTGATTTTTACATTCATCTGATGATTCTTTGTTCCAATAAACTAAAAACTTTATAGCATCAACATTCCATCTTTTAGCCTTGGTTATTATATCCTCTCTCAATAAATAGCTGTATCTATCTTCTCCCTGAGCTTCATAACCAGTTTTTTCTACAGACAATATTATTCCAGTGTTTCTTGGTATGTATTTCAATGTTTGAAACAAACCGTATTCAGGATCAACCAAAACAGCCGATACGTATGGTGCAAGAGATTTTATGATGGCTTTTTTTACTTTTGTCAAATCTTCATCTAAAACTTCACCTTTTACATTTTTTATCATTTTTTTCAGAGAGCCTCTTTGATCAAGAGCGAGCATCTTGAATCTTCCATTTTCATCACTTATTCTGATCAAACCCCTGAACTTTCCCGGTGTTATATTCATACACTCATTCTCCCCTTTGATTTAAATTTAATCAAAATAGCTGAGATATTTTTTATGAGCTTCGAACAGCTCATCAACCATCTTGATTATTTCTTCGGGTTTCAAAACTGCTTTCGCCAATGGATCGAGTAATGCAGCATAATAAACATATTCCTTTCTTTTTTCCAATACAGCTCTAACTGTAAGATCTTGAACATTTATTTGGGTTCTATTGAGCCCAGCGAGTTGAGGTGGAAGCTCACCAACGTAAGTTGGTTGAATACCGTTTTTATCCACCATACATGGAACTTCAACACAGGCTCCATGCGGCAAATTAGTTATAAGACCTGTGTTTTCAACATTACCGTGAATACATCTTCTGTGGCCTGTTTCCATAGAATGGATTATTCCGGAGGCATATTCGTGGCTCTTTTTCAGCTCCCCAAGAGGTTCTTGTCCAAGAGCTATTCTTTTATTCTTTTGATATTCTTTATCTCCCTCGATACATCTTCTAACGTATTCCCTTATGGGTATATCTAATTCCTTAATTTTTTCTTCGTAAGGAATAAAATATGGAACATATTCCGCCATATGTTCAGATGATTCGGAAACGAAGTATCCAAATAGATCCATCATGGAAAATCTCACAGGATCTTTTTTGAATATCTCAGGATTTCTTCTTGCTTCTCTCAAAAGTGGATAAGCATCTTTTTTGTCAACTTCTAATTCTAAGAACCAACACATATGATTTATACCAGCCGCTCTGTACCTTAATTTTTCGTATGGAACACCTATGTAGTTTGCTATTTGACGTGCCGTTCCTTGAATACTGTGACAAAGTCCAACGACTTTAATGTTAGATGCTTTATACACGGCCCAAACATTCATTGCCATAGGGTTCGAATAGTTTATCATCAATGCTTTTGGACATAGTTCTTCCATATCTTGTGCCATATCTAAAAGAACAGGAATAGTTCTAAGCGCCCTGAATATTCCACCAATTCCATGAGTATCGGCGATGGTTTGCTTCAAGCCGTACTTCTCTGGGATATCAAAATCTATCAATGTAGCTTCAAACCCACCAACTTGTATGGTGTTTATAACATAATCTGCATCCTTCAATGCCTCTTTTCTATTCAAGGTTTTTCTTATAGTTGGCTTCACCTTTAAATCTTCAGCTATCTTTTTTACCAGGCCAAAAGCTGTGTTTAGACGATCCTCGTCTATATCCATTAAGTGAATCTCACTGTTTTGAAGCTCTGGAAACATCAAAATATCAGTTACCAAATTTTTCGTAAAAACGACACTTCCTGCACCAATTATGGCTATTTTAGGCATTTTATAATTCCCTCCCTTTTATTTTTAATCTATTATAACCACTTTAGAAAGATTTCTTGGTTTATCAACATCAACGCCCTTTAACTCTGCCAGTTTCAATCCCATAACATGTATTGGCAACACCCTTATAAAACTATCTATACCATCAAATGGCATCTCATAATCCAAATTTATATGATACTTACTCCCTGCTTTCTCTCCAATCGTTACAACTGTACCACCATATCCTTCAAGTTCTTTAACTAATTTCATTTCTTCTTCGTATCCCTCTTTAGTTAGATTGATTGTTATCAAACATTTTTCATCAACGAGTGATTTGGGCCCATGTCTATAGTCGAGGGTTGGAAAGGCTTCTGTATGTGAAATTGTCATTTCCTGCAATTTTAGTGAACTCTCCTTGGCTATACCATAATACTCTCCAAAACCTAAAAATACATAATTATTGTATCTTGTGAGTTCAATTTCTTCAAACAATTTCTTTGATTGTTCTAAAATATCGGATGCTTCTTCAACAGCATTTTCCACTATATTACTATCTACGCCTTTTAACTCTAAGGCAAGCATGTTTAAAAGCATCAACGTTGATGAAAAACTACCCGTCATAACTATCGCTTTTTCTTCAAGTGGAATATGTACCTTTATATCCGATAGTTTAAGTAAAGAGCTGTCCTTTTCACACGAAACTCCAATGATATCGCAATCGTACTTCTTTTTTAGAAGTTCTGCTGCTTTAACTGTTTCAGTTGATTCGCCTGACCTCGAAAGGACAAAAGCAAGGTACTTTCTATCTTTTATTAAAACCGCATTACTTGAGTATAATATTTCAGATCCAACGATCGCTTTGCTCGATTTTTTCAATACCCTAACGAAAAATCTCTCCGCAGCTTTTGAAAGATGAAATGATGAACCACATCCCACAAAAAGCAATTCATCGTATTTTGAAGGATTTACACTGGATACAGATGATAGAATACTTTCTCTCATTTGATAGATTCTTTCAATATTTTTGGGCTCTTTTAAAATTTCTTCCCTCGTTATGCTCACAATTGATCACCTCACAATTTAGGTTTTAGCAATGATAAATTCAAGCCCTAATTTTTCGTATTTTTCCATCAATTTAGATGATATCTTGAAATCTGTTACGACTGCCTTCACATCTCTAAGGTCACAAACATAACCTGGAAACACTTTGTCGAACTTGGTATGATCTGCTAAAACGTATGTTTCTATACTTCTGCTAACCAATGCCCTAGCTACGATAGCTTCTTCACAACTAGCCATCGAAAATCCAAACCTATCGGATACTCCATCTATACCCATGAAGAACTTTGAGATGTTGTACTTTTCTATAAATTCTATTGCTTGATGTCCAATACATTCATATGATTTTTCCCTCACCTTTCCGCCGACTATTATTAATTCAATATCTTGTTTCTCAATTAACTTCATAGCTACATTTAAAGAATTAGTTAACACCTTGAGATTTTTCAAGTCGGAATTCACTATCTCTTCAACCAGGGCAAAATTCGTTGTTCCACCACTTATGGCCACGAAGTTGTTGTCAAACAAAAATTCAAAAGCTTTGCGTGCTATCGCACGTTTTTCCTTCTGTTGCGAAGAATACTTTTCAGCAAAAGAAAGTTCTACATTTGGAAGCTCCAAAATAGCGCCGTTGTAAGTAGCTTTAATATATCCTTTCTCTTCAAGGTGTTTCAAGTCACGTCTTATGGTCATTCGAGAGACCTTAAAAATTTCACACAGCTCAGAAGTAGTAACAGCATTTTTCTTTCTTATATATTCCAAAATCTTTTGACGCCTAATTTCAGCTAACACAAAAACACATCCCCATTCTAATCAAAATAAACACCATTTCTTTCTTTGAATTCTTTCATATCTATAACTTTCCCATTATTTAGCCGTGATTCTTCAGCAGCAAATGCCATTAAATGACTTTCCAACGATTCTCTGGCAGAAGTACTGATTTTAGGATCCTCTCTTGAATACCTCAAAACTGATATTATGTATTTTATGAGTTCTTCATCCCCTCCACCATGACCAT
>Ga0209834_10001222_pt1 | contig 14622 bp, 11 predicted proteins | sample Mar14236cmmetaG_FD_184134 | JGI IMG/M metagenome (GOLD analysis project Ga0209834, IMG submission 184134) | Marine hydrothermal vent microbial communities from Guaymas Basin, Gulf of California to study Microbial Dark Matter (Phase II) - Marker... ...
GTATATACATTTGCAACTTACAAAATTAATGTTTCATTTGTAAACACATTTAATTTTACGTCTATGAGCAGGTTTTTAGGTTCTTCCATCACAAAAAAAATTACGATGGCTTTGTTGGGGCTGTTTTTAATTCTTTTCTTGCCTGTACACTTGGGAATCAATTTCTTATTGTTAAAAAGTGATCCCGAACCCTTCAACAAGGCAGCTCATTTCATGGCTACATTTTGGCTGATCAAGGGTTTTGAAGTATTATTACTGGCATCTTTCCTGTTACATATTTTTTATGGAATTTTCCTCCAGATTCAGAACTGGCTGGCCCGGGGAAAACAGTATAAGATCACCAATTATTCGCAAACCTCTTTTTTTTCAAAATTCATGATCTGGACGGGTTTAATCATTATTATTTTCCTGATTATACACTTTATGAATTTTTATTTTATCAAGATAGGATGGGTTCAGGGAGATCCGGAAAATTTTTACGGTGTTGCACATCAACTATTTAAAATTCCGGCTTATATCATATTGTATATTTTTTCTTTTCTGATTCTGGGCTTTCATCTTGCTCATGCTTTCTGGTCTGCATTTCAGACCCTGGGATGGAATACAACCGTATTATCACCTGTGTTTAAGGGATTAGGAACATTATTTGCCATTTTAATCCCCTTGGGTTTTACAATAATACCCCTTGTTATTTTTTTCACTAAATAGAAATTGTAAAGGTAAATATTATGGTCACATTGAATTCTAAAATACCTGAAGGGCCTTTAGCTGAAAAATGGAGTAATCATAAAGCTTCAATTAAGCTGGTTAATCCTGCTAATAAGAAAAAACTTGATATTATTGTTGTTGGGGCCGGAGCGTCAGGCGCCTCAGCTGCTGCAACTCTTGCTGAATTGGGATATAACGTGAAAGTATATTGTTTTCAGGATTCCTCACGAAGAGCGCATTCAATTGCTTCGCAAGGCGGCATTAACGCAACCAAAAATTACAAAAACGATGGCGACAGTGATTATCGTTTATTTTATGATATGATTAAAGGAGGCGATTTTCGGGCGAGGGAAGCCAATGTATATCGTCTTGCCGAAATAAGTAATAATGTCATTGACCAATATGTTGCACAGGGAGTCCCTTTTGCAAGAGAATACAGTGGTTATCTTACTACCCGCTCGTTTGGCGGGGTGCAGGTCTCAAGGACCTTTTATGCCCAGGGACAAACAGGACAACAATGTACATTAGCCGCATATCAGGCATTGATGAGACAAATAAATGCTGGTAAAGCAAAAATATTTACTCGCCGGGATGTGCTTGATCTGGTTGTTATTAACGGAAAAGCAAGAGGCATTATTACACGTAATCTTATTACCGGGGAAATTGAGCGACATTCTGCTCATGCTGTTGTTTTCGCCACCGGGGGTTACGGAACAGTATATTACCTATCTACACTTGCCATAAACTCTAACGTTACGGCTGCTATGGCAGCTTTCAGAAAAGGAGCGCTTTTTGCCAACCCAAGCATGGCTCAGATCCATCCTACCTGTATACCTGTTCTTAATGAATATCAGTCCAAACTTACTCTTATGTCTGAATCTTTAAGAAACGACGGAAGAGTATGGGTCCCAAAGAAAAAGGGTGATAAGAGACCAGCTAACGAAATACCGGAGGAAGAAAGAGATTATTATCTTGAACGCAGATATCCTGCCTTCGGCAATCTTGTCCCCAGAGATGTCGCTTCAAGAGCTGCCAAAGAACGATGTGATGCAGGTTATGGAGTTGGTGAGACAGGACTGTCAGTATATTTGGACTTCAAGGATGCAATTAATATCCAGGGGAAAGAAACCATCGCTGGTAAATACGGAAATCTTTTTGATTTATATCTTAAAATTACGGGAATAAATCCTTATAAAGAGCCTATGCGAATATATCCGGCTGCTCATTATACAATGGGCGGATTATGGGTTGATTATAATCTGATGACGACCATACCAGGGTTGTATGCCATCGGTGAGGCTAATTTTTCAGATCATGGTTCTAATCGCCTGGGGGCAAGTTCTCTTTTACAATGCTCCGCTGATGGATACTTTATCCTACCCGTTACTATTGGCGATTACCTCGCTGACGAAATAAAAACTCCAAAAATCTCTACCGACACACCAGAATTTGAAAAAGCAGAAAAAGCAGTAAAGGAAAAACTAAACAAACTTTTATCAGTAAAAGGGACTCAAACTGTGACATCTTTCCACAAACGCCTTGGCCATATATTATGGTCTTATTCCGGAATGATAAAAAATGAAAATGGTTTAAAAAAAGCCTTTAAACTGGTAAGCGAACTTAAAGAGGAATTCTGGAAAGATGTTAAAATCCCCGGAGGATTGAATGAGCTAAACCATGAACTTGAAAAAGCCAGCCGGGTAGCAGATTTCTTTGATGTTGCTAAATTGATTATTACTGATGCCCTCGACCGAAAGGAATCCTGCGGAGCACATTTCAGGGAAGAATATCAAACCGAAGAAGGAGAACCTAAAAGGGATGATAAAAACTATTCGTATGTTTCAGCCTGGGAATATACCGGAGAAGATAAACCTCCTAAGTTAAATAAAGAAGAACTTAAATTCGAATACGTCAAGGTAACAGAAAGAAGCTATAAATAATTAACTTATATATAACTTTTTAATATTCCTCATATAAAATTATAAAAGGAAATTAATAAATATACAAAAGTTATCTGTCATGAACATAACACTTAAGATCTGGCGCCAAAAAAACGAACATGCAAAAGGTAAATTTGTTACTTATAAACTGGATGATGTTTCCAAGGAAATGACTTTCCTTGAAATGTTGGATTATCTGAATGAAAAACTTATTAAGGAAGGTGATGATCCCGTTGCTTTCGACAGCGATTGCCGGGAAGGTATCTGTGGAATGTGTGGTTTATACATCAATGGAAGACCTAATGGCCCTAAGAAAGGGGTAACAGCCTGCCAACTGAGTATGAGTGTTTTTAAAGACGGAGATACAATAACCGTTGAACCATGGAGGGCAAAAGCTTTCCCGGTAATAAAAGATTTGATTGTGAACAGGAATGCTTTTGATAAAATTATACAAGTTGGAGGATATATTTCTGTTACCACCGGCTCTGCACCTGAAGCAAATTCTATTCCCGTAAAAAAAGAAAATGCAGAAAGAGCTTTTGATGCCGGCATTTGTATAGGATGCGGTGCCTGTGTGGCTGCATGTAAAAATGCCTCAGCTATGTTATTCATAGGTGCAAAGGTATCTCAATTAGCCTTGTTACCGCAGGGACGTGTCGAAGCCAAAGAACGCGTTAAAGCAATGGTGGCTAAGATGGATGAACTGGGATTTGGAAATTGTACCAATACCGGAGCCTGCGAAGCCGAATGCCCGAAAGAGATCAAGCTTACCAATATCGCACGTTTGAACAGGGAATTTTACAAAGCACATCTCTGTTGAAAAAACACATCATACAAAAAAGAGGGAATCAATGATTCCCTCTTTTTTTTCATCAATTTATCATTATGCATTCATAATTGTTTCTATCTCCTCCACGGTTTTCGGGATAGGACGTCCCAATACCACAGCATCATCCTCTTTTACCAGCACATCATCTTCAATCCTGATACCGCCAAAGTCCAAAAATGTATCGAGTTTATCATAATTGATGAATTCCGCGAATTTTTTCTCCCTTCTCCATTGCTCAATCAGGGCAGGAATAAAATAAATACCCGGTTCTATCGTAAAGACGAATCCGGGCTCCAGTTTTTTAGCCAGCCGCAAAAATGCCATGCCAAACTGCTTACTGCGATGTACTTCATCATTGTATCCGACATAATCTTCACCTAAACCCTCCATATCATGAACATCAAGGCCCATCATATGACCCAGTCCGTGAGGGAAAAACAGGGCATTAGCGCCGAGGCTTACTGCCTGGTCAATATCTCCCCGCATCAGTCCCACTTCTTTTAATCCGTTGGCAATGATCCGTGAGGCCATCAGGTGCAGGTTTTTATTAGTGATCCCCGGACGGGCTGCTTTTATAGTTTCCGTATTTGCTTTCAAGACGATTTCGTAAATATCTTTTTGTCTTTGATCGAATCTTCCACTCACAGGTATGGTTCGGGTAATATCGCTGGCGTAGTGCAGCAACGACTCAGCACCAGCATCCGTCACCACCATACGACCCTTTTCCAGGACATTTCCGTGATAATGATTATGAAGGGTCTGTCCGTTGATGGTCAGTATCACCGGGAAGGAGATCCCGCTGCCCTTTGCTGCGGCAATTCCTTCGATAGTCCCTGCCAACTCACGTTCCAGTATCCCTGGCCGGACCATTCTCATGACCGTCGTATGCATCTCATAAGCAATATCCATGGCATACTCAATCTCCCTAATTTCTTCCTCCCCTTTATAGGAACGCAGGTTTACCACCGCCTTTATAAGGGACAAAGAAATCATTTTCTCAAGTTCTTCCGGTGTCTTACCGGTCATCTTGGACATAAACAATATGTTATCTCCCCGGTAAAAAGGCAATAAATGTAAGGTTCTGTTTTTCCCGAGAGCTTCTTTTAGAAAACCTTCTAACTGGCTGACAGGAGCTGTATTTTCAACGCCCACTTTTTCCGCCTGTTCAAGGACCGAAGGTTGGTTTCCCATCCAGATAATATCATTCATATCCACATCATCCCCAAAAATATAATCCTTGCCTTCATCCAAGTCCATTACGCCAACATAACCTGTATGGTCCAATCCAAAAAAGTACAGAAAGTTACTATCCTGCCTGAAACGATAAGTATTGTCCGGATAATTCATACTGCTTTCAAAATTCCCCGGAAGAACAATAATTCCGGAATCAAGTTGCTTTCTAAGATCCTCGCGGCGTTTATTATAAATTTCCCTCTCAAACATGATATTATCCTTTTTTAAAAACAGCGAAATTTACACCATTAAATCCATTATGAAAAATAATTACTATTACGAATAGAACAAATTTTAAATAATATTTTGTATATTCGCCGGACAACCACAATTTATCAACATTTTTTCAACCATTTTATCAACACATGCCCTACAGGAGATTGCCCAACACCGATACTGCCCGTCTGAAAGCCTTACGTATTGCAAACAGAAAAGGAGAGGAAATATCCCCGCTACAACTTGCTTTTCCTCAATCCGTTTACTATCAGGTACAGTCTTTCCTTCCCAGGTATGAAGCAGCGCTCAAGTTCTATGCTGAAAAAAAACAAATCTTCTCTGCACAAAACCGAAAATTGCATATAATTTTCAAAAAAGCCCGGATGTTTTTATCCCATTTTATACAAGTAACTTTTTTTGCCGTTCAGCGTGGAGAACTATCTGAGAAAACGTTAAAATATTTCAGTCTGGATAATATCAAATCCTTACCTGCCCTGCAGTCTTATGAGGATTTGGAAAAATGGGGAAAACTTATTCTGGAAGGGGAAGAAAAGCGAACTTCCGAAGGATTCTCCCCTTTGACAAATCCCACAGCCGCTGTGGTAAAAGTCAGATATGAACAATTCATGGATGCTTATCACACGTATAAAATCCATCGGAAAACCCGTAATGCAGCTCATGAGGAGATCCTGAATATCAGAAAGGAAGCAGATCGGTTAATCGCTAATTTGTGGGATCACGTTGAAAATTCATTCAGGAACCTTCCGGGTCCCATGAAAAGACAAAAAGCAGCCGAGTATGGGGTTATTTATGTTTTTCGCACCAACGAAACCCGACATATTAGCTCATTATAATATCCCGTCGCCAGAAACTTCTTTCCCGGGTTTATGCTTCTGACTTTTGTAAAAGACATACAGGGAAAGAGCTACCATCAGCATGCCTGTATAAAGCGCCAGATCGCCGGCTGAAGCACCGATATGATCCAGATTCCCCTCTACTTTATCACTCCCCATAACCCAATATGCCGTCACTGCCATTCCGTTGTTTATAAAGTGAGCCAGCATAGGAACCCAAATCGTTCCACTCCAATAATAGAGGTATCCGAATAAAACCCCCAGCAACCAACGTGGGAAAAACCCAAAAAACTGAAAATGAAAAAAACTGAAAAAAAAGCCTGTAATCAGGATCCCGATATGTACATTCTTGGACCAACGAATAAACAACGGCTGGAACACTCCGCGGAAAGTCAACTCTTCTCCCAGCGCAGGAACAATGGCAATCAGAAGCATATTGAATAAGTAAGCACCGGGAGAATTCATTTTCAGAAATATCTTAGTCAGAGTGTCTGCACTTTGCTCCATATTCCGCAATGCATTTTCCAAAGCGGCCAATGAACCGGGAAAAGAAATATTACTGTTCCACTGTGCCAGAAAATTATTAACCGGGACTAAAAAAAACATCATAAGAATTACCGAAAGCCAGGAAGTTATATTGTTACTCCTGTTGAACCCGAAAAACCGTGAACCCCGTTCCCCGTAAAACAACAAAAACAAAAAGGGCGGAATAACAAACAATGACAAAGATTGAATAAACTGCAGATATTTTAATACCATGACGTGTTTCGGATTCTCCAGGTCATTCATCAGGGCTGCCAGATTGAATATATCCACATGGAATAGCGGGATGGCCAGGAGAGTCGAGAGAAAAGAAAAGATCAGAAAACTGGCCAGCATAAGAAATACCATAAAGATAATCTGCACAAACGGATGGCTATATTTCAGGAAATGGAACTTCATTGGGTTCGCGTCTTTAATTTTAATAATTTTACCGGCTAAAATAAACATTTAATTGCTTTGGTTAAAATCGGAAACATCATATTCGAAGATATTCCTGTATTGCTTGCTCCCATGGAAGACATTACGGATCCTTCTTTCCGTTTTCTTTGTAAGCAGTACGGAGCAGATATGATGTACACCGAATTCGTTTCTTCTGACGGACTGATCCGCAGGGGGGTCAAGAGTATAAAAAAGCTGGAGATCCGGGATTCGGAACGGCCCATAGGAATACAATTGTATGGACATATTCCCGAAGCTATGCAAGAAGCCGCAGTTATGGCCGAGGCAGCCCGGCCGGATGTGATCGATCTGAACTTCGGTTGTCCGGTCAAAAAGGTCGCCCGCCGTGGTGCCGGCGCCGGTATGCTCCGGAATATTCCGTTAATGATGGAAATTGCCAAATTGGTTGTAGATGCAGTAAAGACCCCCGTCACGGTTAAGACCCGCCTGGGCTGGGATGAGCAAAACAAGAACATTGTTTCGGTAGCCAGGCAACTGCAGGATACGGGCATATGTGCCCTTACCATCCACGGCCGCACCGGTACACAATTATACAAAGGACAGGCCGACTGGACGCTGATCGGGGAAGTCAAACATAATCCATATATCCAAATTCCTGTTATTGGAAACGGGGACATTGACACTCCACAGAAAGCCAGAGAAATGATTGACCGTTACGGCGTGGACGGTATTATGGTCGGCCGGGCTGCTATCGGCCGGCCCTGGTTGTTCCGACAGATCAAACATTACCTCCTCACTGGTGAATCGTTACCGGAACCGACCCTCTCCGAAAAAGTGGCACTGGCTAAATTACATCTTGAGAAATCGCTGGATTATAAAGGATCGCCCAGAGGCATTTTTGAAATGAGAAGACATTTCGTACATTATTTCAAAGGCCTTCCGAATTTCAAATCCATCCGTATCCGTCTGCTTACAACGCTGGATCCGGAAGAAATCAAAGATATCCTGGATGAAATAGAGAATATATATAAATAAATATTTTTTTTAATTTTAAAGTTGCTCATTTTTCTCCGGATAATCAATGTTATAGTGCAGACCCCGGCTTTCATGCCGGGCCTGTGCCATTTTTATCACCAGGTATCCCACGTTGATCAGGTTACGTAGTTCACATAGTTTGCGGGACAGGACGGATTTCTTATACAATGCCTCGGTTTCTTTATAGATGATCTCGAGGCGTGTAAGAGCCCGTTGCAGGCGCAGGTTAGACCTGACGATCCCAACATAGTTGGACATAATCATCTGCAGTTCCTTATAGCTTTGTGTTACCAGGATCATCTCTTCGGGATGGGAAGTCCCTTCGTAATCCCATTCCGGAATATTCTCCTGCCAGGAATACTCCTCAAGGTGTGCTATGGCATCTTCGGCAGCATGGTCGGCAAAGACCACCGCCTCCAGCAGGGAGTTGGATGCCAGTCGGTTAGCACCGTGCAGCCCGGTAGAAGAAGTCTCTCCGATAGCATACAGGCGGTGGATACTGCTGCGGCTGTTTTTATCCACACGAACACCTCCGCACAGGTAGTGGGCTGCCGGGATTACCGGGATCATATCCTTACGCATATCAATCCCTATCGACAAACATTTATTATGAATATTTGGAAAGCGAAAAACCAGTTCCTTCGCATCGAGATGAGTAGCATCCAGGTACACATAATCATCCCCCCTGATTTTCATCTCATTGTCAATCGCCCTTGCCACAATATCTCTGGGAGCCAGACAGCCACGCTCGTCATATTTGTGCATGAACTTTTTTCCATCAGCAGTTCTCAATACCGCCCCAAAACCACGCAAAGCCTCGGTAATTAAAAAGGAAGGTCTTTCTCCGGGATGATAGAGAGAGGTAGGATGAAACTGTACAAACTCCATATTTTCTATAATTCCTTTGGCACGATATACCATAGCAATCCCGTCGCCGGTAGCCACCAGCGGATTGGTAGTTGTCTGATACAGGTTGCCAACACCTCCGGTAGCCACAACGGTTATTTTTGCCAGGACGGTATCTACTTTACGGGATTGAAGGTTTAAAATATAAGCCCCATAACAGGCAATATCTGTATGCCATCTCTTGACAAGCCTGCCCAGATGGTGCTGGGTCAGCAGGTCAATGGCGAAGGCCCGTTCCCATACTTCTATATTTTTGTTCTCCCGGACTCTTTTGGCCAGAGTCACTTCTATATTTTGTCCTGTAATATCCTTGTGATGCAGTATCCGGTGTTCGGAATGTCCCCCTTCACGCGAGAGATCCAGTTCTCCTTTGCTGTTTTTATCAAACTCAACACCCATTTTTATCAGCTCCCGGATTTTGTCCGGGGCTTCCCGTACGACCATTTCCACAACTTCACGGTTACAAAGTCCGTCACCACTGATCAAAGTATCCTCTATATGTTTCTGAAAGGAGTCTTCATCCGACAACACTGCAGCGATGCCTCCCTGGGCGTATTTTGTACTTCCCTCGTCAATACCGGCTTTGGTCACAATCAACACCTTCCCTTTCCGGCTGGCTTTCAGGGCAAATTGCAGTCCGGCCAATCCGGAGCCAACCACCAAAAAATCCACCTTGTATTTCATGAACAAAAAGTTATTCAACCACAAAGATAAATACAAAAAGAGCAGTATAGTTCAATTTATTACGAATTATCGTTTTCATTATCAGAAAAGATGATATTTTCAATTACTTTTGCACCATTCATACAAAAAAGAGACTCATATGAGCCAACAGGATATGTTTAAAAAGTTGATTGCCCATGCCAAGGAATACGGTTTTATTTTTCCTTCCAGCGATATCTATGACGGAATGGGAGCTGTATACGATTACGGACCATACGGGGTGGAACTAAAAAACAATATCCGCACCTATTGGTGGCATTTTATGACCCGTTTACATGAAAACATCGTAGGCATTGACTCGGCGATCTTCATGCATCCTGCTGTCTGGAAAGCCTCAGGCCACACGGATGCTTTCAACGATCCTCTGATTGACAACAAAGATTCTAAAAAACGCTATCGTGCTGATCAGCTTATCGAAGAATACATTGAAAAACAGGAAGGCAAGATCGACAAAGAGGTTAAAAAAGCTGCCAAAAGATTCGGAGATTCCTTTGATAAGGATATGTTCCTGAAAACCAATCCGCGGGTATTAAAAATAAAAGAAAAAGTGGATGAAGTCCATCAAAGGTACCTCAAGGCTTTGGATGAAAACAATCTGGGCGAATTGCGGCAAATCATCCTGGACTGCGAGATTGCAGATCCTATCAGCGGCACCCGCAACTGGACCGACGTACGACAGTTCAACCTGATGTTCAGCACGCAATTGGGTTCTGTCAGTGAGGAGGCTAACACCATCTATCTACGGCCTGAAACGGCTCAGGGCATATTCGTCAACTTTCTGAATGTACAGAAAACCGCCCGTATGAAGATCCCCTTTGGGATCGCCCAAACCGGGAAAGCTTTCCGGAATGAGATTGTAGCCCGTCAGTTCATCTTCCGTATGCGTGAGTTTGAACAGATGGAAATGCAATATTTTGTTAAACCGGGCGAAGAATTGAAATGGTTTGAGTACTGGAAAGAGAAAAGAATGCAATGGCATCTTTCCCTGGTTGCCGATCAGGATAAATTACGCTATCACGACCATGATAAGCTGGCCCATTATGCTAACGCAGCCACTGATATTGAGTTTGAATTCCCCATGGGTTTCCGCGAAGTGGAAGGCATCCATTCCCGGACAGACTTTGACCTGCTCCGCCACCAGGAATTCTCCGGCAAGAAAATGCAATACTACGATCCTGAAACAGGTGAAAGTTATGTACCTTATGTCATTGAAACTTCTATCGGACTGGACAGGATGTTCCTGTTGATCTTATCATATGCCTACCGGGAAGAAAAAGTGCCGAATGCTGAAGGGAAGCCGGAAGACCGTGTGGTATTGAAGATTCCGCCTGCCCTGGCACCCGTACAGGCTGCCATCCTGCCTTTGGTAAAAAAAGATGGCCTTCCGGAAATTGCCCGCGAAATATTCGACCTCCTTAATCTGGATGTTTATTGCCAGTATGATGAAAAAGATTCTATTGGCCGTCGTTACCGTCGGCAGGATGCCATCGGAACTCCTTACTGCATCACCACCGACCAGCAAACGCTGGAAGACCGTACCGTCACCCTGCGGGACCGGGATAGTATGGAACAAATCAGGGTAAAGATCGAAGAGCTGCCAGGGATATTGAAGGAAAAGGTAAGCATGAGAAAACTGTTACAATCTTTTATCTAACTGAAAAAATGGAATGATGGAATGATGGAATAATGGAAAGGAAGAATATCAATAGGGGGTTTACACAATTAAGAGTTTGGCACGATGCCATTGATTTATATACATTAACATTCAAAATACTAAAAGGGCTGCCTTATGAATTAAGAAAAACAGCAGCTAATTGCATTGATGCATCTCATAGTATAAGCAGGAATATTGCAGAGGGATACTCACGAAAAAGTATTAAAGAATATCTCAATCATTTAAATATTGCGTTGGGATCGAGTGGAGAATATTACTCAAGTATTTATTCTTTTTACAAAGCAAACCAAATTACACAAGAAGATTTTGAACAATTAGACAAACTTCATTACAAAACAGAAAATGAATTAATACAATTGACCAAATCACTCCAGAAGAAACTCAAAGAAAAAAACTGGGACGATACTTTTTAACCAAAATCCAATGAAAGCCTATCCCATCATTCCAGTATTCCAATATTCCAATATTCCAGTATTCCAATATTCCAGTATTCCAGTATTCCAATATTCCAATATTCCAGTATTCCAGTATTCCAGTATTCCAAAATAGCTTTTATGTCAAGACGTGTTCTCATAATCACTTACTATTGGCCTCCGGCAGGGGGTGCCGGGGTACAGCGCTGGCTTAAATTCGTCAAGTACCTGCCGCAATATGGATGGGAACCGGTCGTATATACTGTACTGGACGGAGAATTCCCTGTTCTGGATCATTCATTGGAAAAGGAAGTTCCTAAATCGGCAGAGGTGATCCGTAAAAAGATCGTTGAACCCTACTCGTTGTACAAAAAATTTATCGGTCAAAAACCGGAAGAAAAAATCAATGCCGGTTTTTTGACCCAATCGGAAAAACCGGCCGGGAAGGAAAAACTGGCCCGCTGGATACGCGGTAATCTTTTTATCCCGGATGCCCGGAAGTTCTGGATACGGCCATCTGTCCGTTTTCTGACAAAGTACTTACAGAAACATCCCGTGGACATCATTGTTTCCACCGGTCCCCCTCACAGTATGCATCTTATTGCAATGGGGATTAAGAAAAAACTAAACATTCCCTGGATAGCTGATTTCCGTGATCCATGGACAAATATTGACTTCTACAATGAGCTTCTCCTTTCCAAAAGGGCAGACCGGAAACATCATCTTCTTGAAAAAGAAGTAGTTCATACAGCCGATGCAGTTGTGTCTGTAACCCGGATCATGCAACGGGAATTTGCTGAGACGGGAGCAAAAAAATCTTACTATATCCCCAATGGTTATGATCCCGAGGATATTGCCGGTAAACCATCCGGAATCCCTGACAAATTCAGATTAGTACATATCGGATCTGTAAATCCTGCCCGAAATCCTGAGACTCTCTGGAAAGTATTGAATGAAATGGCCGCAGATTCTTCCTTTGCATCGAATCTGGAAATATTGCTCGTCGGGAAAACAGATGTTTCGGTAAAAAAATCCCTGCAAAAATACAATCTCGGAAAATTCGTCATCTTTAAGGGTTATATTCCACATAAGGATATCTTCAATACGGAAAGGAATGCTGCCGTTTTGCTCCTGCTGATAAACCGGACGCCCCATGCCAAAGGCATAGTTACAGGTAAAATCTTCGAATATCTGACCACCGGTCGTCCCGTCCTGGCAATCGGTCCCCCGGACGGGGAAGCAGCGATGATACTGAAAGAGACAAATACAGGTATTACCGTTGATTACGACGACGATGAAACTTTGAAAAAAACCATATCGGATTTTTATCAGTCTTTCAAGAAAGGTAAACTGCAAACAACTTCAAAACGGCTGGAAAACTATTCAAGAAAAAACCTTACCGGCAAGCTGGCTGAAACTATATCGGAATTGTTAAAACACGAAGATTGACCGGGATTCCTGTTATCTTTTATTATTTTTGCATATATGAAGATATTGATGTTACTGGACCGGGAGTTTCCACCTGACTTACGGGTTGAAAATGAAATAGAAGCACTTACTACGGAAGGTCATCATGTATTTCTGGCCTGTTACACACGCAAGAACTTTCCGTTAACAGAACAAGAAGGAAATTTTACCATTTTACGCCATCCTATCTCAAAATTCATTTACAAATCAAGTGTTGCAGCGCTGACATTTCCTTATTATTTCAGATTTTGGGAAAAGTTTCTGCAAGATATTTTCAGAAAATATTCGTTTGATGCCATACATATTCACGATCTTCCTTTGTTGAAAGTAGGTCTTAAATTCAAAAACGAATATGGTATTCCCCTGACAGCAGATTTACACGAAAACTGGCCTGCTTATTTGAGAATAGCAACCCATACGCAAAGCCTGGCAGGAAAAATCCTGTCACCGAATAAAAAATGGGTTTCCTATGAAAAACAAATGTTAAAGCATGCGGATCACATTGTTGTGGTAGTTAACGAAGCACGAGATCGATTGTCTTCCCTTGGACTGGATTCAAAAAAAATTAAAGTGGTCTCAAACACGCTGAATTTATCACATGCCGACATGCCTCCCGAGACCGGAAGGAATCCTGTTCCTTTGCTTTTCTATGCCGGAGGAATCAACTATCACAGGGGACTGCAGACTGTTATCCGTGCCATGGCCATGACAGAAAGATCGAAATTCAACCTGGTGATATTGGGGGAAGGGAGTTATAAAGCGGATTTAATAAAGCTGGCTCAATCCTTAAAGTTGGAAGATCAGGTAAGCTTTCCCGGGTGGAAACCCTACCAGGAAATGTTAAACTGGATGGGAAGAGCTGATTATGCGCTTATTCCACATCTCAAATCTGACCACACTGATTCAACTATTCCGCATAAACTTTTTCAATATATGTATGCTAAACTGCCTGTTATTGCCAGCAACTGTATTCCTATCGAACGGATTGTCAAAGAAACACAATCCGGTATTATTTTCCCATCAAATGATCATTTAAAACTTGCAGAAATACTGGAAACACTCACTACTGAACAGGCCAATATAATGGGGGAAAACGGCAGACACTGGGTAGAAAAAAAATACAACTGGGAAAAAGATGCAGAGAATCTTAAATCCATCTATGCGTGATCACGGATTGTTTTTTTGTACAACTCTTCCAGTGTCATAAAAGTAACTTTTCCTGTTTCAACCATATCCCTGATCACATCAAAGGATAAGGGAGTCAGATTTTTCGGATGGCTAATCATATTGATAATTTCCCTATGCTCGGACTTAAGAAGTTCCATAAAAAACGGAGGGATCATATTCTGCAAGGAATACATGTAATGATTGGCAAAGTATTTTTCAATCCAATTCTCTTTATGTTTTCCCGGGAAGAAATCCTTCTGTGACAACCCCTCCCCGTCGCCAAAAACCATAAATTCCTTTTTTTTATATTTGCATTTCAGAAATGTTTTTCTAATTTTCCTGATTAGTGACAGACGATAAGTAGTAATAGGCACTTCTACAAGAGAGCCTCCGGTTACCTCTTGTGTCGGATCATTCTCAAAAAAGTAATAGGGTTTATCAGGGGTTGTTGAAAAATCATAATACTGATACTCATTAATCATTTTAAATCCCCTGGCCACGGTACTATCAATAA
>Ga0209834_10001223_pt1 | contig 14621 bp, 12 predicted proteins | sample Mar14236cmmetaG_FD_184134 | JGI IMG/M metagenome (GOLD analysis project Ga0209834, IMG submission 184134) | Marine hydrothermal vent microbial communities from Guaymas Basin, Gulf of California to study Microbial Dark Matter (Phase II) - Marker... ...
CCGCAATCGGCCGATGTTAACAAAAGCGGAAGTATCAACATCCTCGATGTCACCCATATAATCAACTACCTGTATAAAGGCGGCCCGCCGCCCGATTGTCCGTGAGCAGGCAGAAATCTTATTCCAGGCGGGTGTGTAGCCCGCCTTTTTTATTTTATTATCTGATTGTCTATGATGGTCTCAAGAATTGCCGAGGCTATCAGCCGGTGTCCCTCCTCGGTGGGGTGACAATGATCGATGAACAGCTTCTCGGCTTTATCCCGGGTAAAAAGACGGGGTAGATCGATGACAAAGACATCGTCGATATGATTTACGGCATCTATTTCCGCCCAGTATGATTTTTTAATTCGCAGGGAGAAGAAGTCTGCCTGGAGCGCGGAGTCGAGGTATAAATATGCTCCTGATGTACTGTCATGTGTTAGTGAATCGTCTCCCGACATAGTCAGGATATTGATCCCGATGTTGTACAAAAAGGGTGAGCCGGCCGCAATGATACCGTCGTCGGTACCTCCAATCGACTTTTCCATATACAATATCCGCGCCAGTTTTAAATAGACATCGGCGGAATCGTAATGCCCGTTTTCCCACCAGGCGACGCCGAGATTATTGGCCGTGACCGGGTTCTCCGGTTCGGAAGTCAATTGATCGGTATAGTATGCAACGGCATGATCCGGTGCGATTGAATCGGTGAAAGCCGAGTTGTAAACATTTCTTGTGAATGTGTCGCCCTCACCATACAGGCTTCGGAATCTGACCCGACTGAGGCAATACCTTATAGGTCGTCCAAGCAAACGCCGCATTTCATCCGGGAATATCAACTCGCCTTCCTCATTTTGTATGTGGGCCAGGGAGCGGAATTGAAGACCGGCCGGCCATAGAAGCGGCACCGCGGGTTTCAGAATGATTAATGGACAATTATGGTTTTGGCATTGTTGTATTATGTCCTTGAGATTTTCACCGTATTGCTCCGGTGTAACCCGGACCTTGAGCCCGGAGCATGATGTGGGTGATTTGTCGACAGTAGATACAATAATGCTTTTCATCAGACGATATAGAGCCGTTTTTGACAGAAGTCGGCGAGGACCTTTGAATTTTTGCTGTTGCAGAATTTCGCGATCATGGAACGGGCCCGATATCGATGCATCGTTGTTGCCGCAATAAAGAAGAACCAGATCCACTTGATATGACCATCCTTTTTGATCGAGAAAACAGGCGATTTGCTCGCTGGTATAACCGGAGACGGCGGCATTGACAAGTTCAAATTTCCGGTTCCCGTGATATTCAAGATTAAGGAGATTATTGACGATCTCGCCGAAAGCCTGATGGCGCGATTTTAATCCCAGTCCGATCGGTGAGGAATCACCGAGAAGCAGGATACGGTAAACATTACTTCCTTTATGTTTGGGCAGTTCGTTTCCAAGAAGGTGTTGGCTATTGGTCGTGATCAGGGGGTTTTTCAGTCCCGATTTGAATCTCCATAGAAGGTCGGGGTCGCTCTCGTGCCAGTCGAGAAAAGATTTAAAAAACTGCGTTTGCCAGCCGGGTTTTATTTCGTGTCCGTTTGATGGTGGCAATAACGCCGATTCTATAATCCGTGCCGACAATTCGAGAATCACCATAACCAGTAAAAAAGCGATTGTCGAAAATATAAATTTCTTCATTGTATCCTGAATTTATCGAGAAAAGGCGATAAAACAAACTATAAATAACAGTTTCCCCGCCGCGCGAAATTTCGTATTTTATGATAATGATTGAATTGCCCGAAAAGCTTCTAAAGCTGCTTAGAACAGCCAAAAAGGTGGCGGTATTGACGGGCGCCGGAGTTTCGGCCGAATCCGGGGTGCCGACTTTCAGGGGTGATGAGGGTCTTTGGAAAAAATTCCGGGCCGAGGAACTGGCTACGGTCGAGGCTTTTATGCGCAATTCCCGGCTTGTCTGGGAATGGTATATATATCGCCGGGAACTGATAAGCAGTGTCAAGCCGAATGCGGGGCATTATGCCCTGGTCGAGCTTGAGAATCATTTCGAGGATTTCACTCTCATTACGCAGAATGTCGATGGTCTGCACCGGGCGGCAGGATCCAGGAATATTCTGGAACTTCACGGGAATATCACGCGCAACAAATGTTTTGACTGCGGTCAGCCATTCGAGGGGGAGATCGATATTTCCCGGGGCGATATTCCCAGATGTGAGTGCGGGGGTAAAATCCGGCCGGATGTAGTCTGGTTCGGAGAGTTGCTTCCGGCGCACGCGATCAACGGGGCTTTTGATGCCTCCGATACGGCCGAGCTGTTTTTCTCGGTCGGCACCTCGGCGCTTGTCCACCCGGCGGCCTCGATGCCTGTTACGGCCAAGAGAAACGGCGCGTATCTGGTGGAGATAAATCGCGAGCCGACCCCGCTGAGCGATATCGCCGATTGTGCCCTGCATGGGAAATCAGGCGATATTTTGCCGCAGATTGTCGAGAAATTGAAGGAATGAAGAAAAAATCTCCCGCGGAAATCATAAATATCGGCCGACATTTGTTAGACTCTCTCAAAAAATGCGAGATTTGCCCCCAGGAATGCCGGGTAAACCGGTATAAGGGAGAGCGGGGCAAGTGTAACAGCGGTATTGAATTAAAGGTAGCCAGCTATAATCTTCATTTCGGCGAGGAGCCGCCGCTTTCGGGAGGAAGCGGTTCCGGCACGGTTTTTCTGGCCAACTGCTCGCTATTCTGCAAATACTGTCAGAATTATCCTATCTCGCAGATGGGAACGGGATCATTTGTATCTGTCGAAGAATTCCGTGATATGCTTCTTGAACTGCAGAGACGGGGCGCCGACAATATAAATTTCGTTACCCCTGATCATTTTCTGCCGCAGATACTGATCGGGCTGGGAATGGCGCGGGAGGATGGATTGTCACTGCCGATAGTTTATAATTGTTCCGGCTATCAAAAGTTGGAAATTCTAAGGCGGCTCGAGGGTATAATAGACATATATCTTGCGGATATGCGATATAATGATGATAAATCGGCCAAACAGTATTCGGGCTGCGACAACTATGTGGCGACCAACCGGGCGGCTGTCAGTGAGATGTACCGCCAGGTGGGTAATCTGAAAATAGATGAAAGAAACCTGGCCATCAAAGGAGTTCTGATCAGACATCTGGTGCTGCCCTCCGATATTTCCGGTTCGGCCGGAATATTTAAATTCCTTGCAAAAAAGGTCTCAAATGATATATATGTATCTTTGATGAGCCAATATTTTCCGGCCTATAAAGCGGTCGACAACGAATTGATAAACCGGCGGATAACCGTCCCGGAGTTTGAAAGGGCTGTCGACTCGTTTTATGATGCCGGATTGACCAATGGATTTATACAGAATATGAATTATGAATCGACTTATTAAACTTGTGGTTTTGACGCTGGTCCTGTCGGTGGGCTCGGGGTGTGTTTACTATAATACTTTTTATCTGGCCAAGAAGGCGTTTAACGAGGCAGAGTCCAAAAGAAAAAATGCCGAGAAAAAGGGGATAAAATTCGGGACCGGACGGTATAAGACGGCTATCGAAAAAACTGAAAAGGTGATCGAAAAATACCCTAATTCGAAATATTATGATGACGCCCTGTATGTCAACGGAGTGTCGCACTATTATACGCAAGATTACCATAAAGCCTCAAAGAGATTCCGTGAGCTGATAGCCAATTTCCCCGAATCCAAATTTTATAAGGAATCCCAGTTATATCTGGCCAAAGCCAAACTGAAACTTGATGACGTGGATGATGCTATGGCGATATTCGAGGATCTCTTTCTCGAAGGCAAAGACAAAAAGATCAAATCGGAAGCGGCCATGTCCCTCGGTGAATATTATTACGAGCAGAACGAATATGATAAGGCCCTGCCCTATTTCAGCTCCGTAATCGACTCACTGGGCAATGATGATGATAAAATTGCGGCCAAGATGTTTATAGCCAATGGTCAATTTAAACGCTTCCGTTACAATGAGGCCATTGATACTTATCTTGATCTTGCCAAGCATGAACTAAGTACGGATAACAATTACATTGTTAATTTCAAACTGGGCGAGTGTTATTATTATATCAATGATGTCGAAACCGGGATGACATATTTCAACAAACTGGCCGAAAATGAATTTTACTTCGATTCATTGCCCTCCGTCAAGATGATGATTGCCCAGGGGTTTGAGTGGCAGGGTGACCTGTCATTGGCCGAGGAGGTCTATGAGGAGGTGGCCCTGGAGTATCCCAGACATCCCAAGGCGGCGCTTTCCAATTATTACCTGGGACTGATCTATCAATACGAGTACGAGGATTATAAGAAGGCCAAGGAATATTATGACAGAGCAAAATCGGCCGGTTCGGTCAGCGATATATATCAGGATGCCCTTGAACATTCGACAAATATCGGTAAACTGGAAGAATATATAGGCCAAAAGGGACTGGATACAACCGCCACCGTTGAGGAAATCGACAAGGCGGCCGAAACGCAATATCTCCTGGCCGAGCTGTATCTTACCAAACTTGACAAACCGGATTCGGCTCTACAGGAGTTTCAATTCATAATCGATAATTTTCCTGATTCCTATATCGCTCCGAAGGCTTTGATTGCTATCTCGATGATGAAGCGGGATTATTATGATGACACCCTGGCATTCGACACGACTCTAAGAAAAATTCTGACCGATTATCCCAAATCGGATTATATTCCGGAGGCGCTTGATCTGCTCGGTCTGCGGGGGACCATCGCCGACACCGGTTATGCCGAATCGTACTATAAAAAGGCCGAAAATTTTGTCTTTGAGGAGGAAAATATCGACTCGGCCAAATACTATTATCAAATGGTGGCGGACAGTTTTCCTCGATCATCACTGAATAACCAGGCCAAATTTGCCCTGCTGTGGCTGGTTGAAAATTATGAAAGTCCGGGCGACTCGTCTTTATATTATAATTATGCCTACTTTGCCGATTCGTTTCCGGATACACAGTACGGTAAGGCGGCCGACAAGAAGCTGATATATAAACCAAGAATCAGCCGGGATGATGAAGATGCCGAAGATGCGCTTTTTACCGAGGAGAGCGGTGAAGGGGATAATGATTCCACAGGCGCAATGGCCGAGGATACATCCCGGTACATGACTCTTGAAGAGAAATGTTTCACCGACCCCGAGGGTAAAACGCTCTGGGCGGTGCAGGGGGAGCCGACCCGATTCGACCGCGAATTCCGTTATCCACCGGCGGCCTATTATACAAAATTTGAGGGATATTTGTGTTTTCAGATCAAAATCGACGCTTTCGGGCGGATCGAGGATTTGAGATTGATCAACCCGACCGAGTCCGAGGAGTTAAATGATGAGGCAACTGAGACGGTACTGTCGGCCGAATTTTCGACCTACTGGATCACCGCCGATTTGGTCGGGCTCTGGTTTGTATATAAATACAACATACGGCTACCATCGGATTTAAGATGAGCAAAATTGTAGTAGAGAATGTCAAGATAATCAAAAAGAAATCATTGGGCCGGGGCAATTTCATTTTTGAAATGGCCCCTTTTTCAAAGACAAAATCGATAAAACCGGGGCAGTTTGTCCATATCAGACAACCCCGGACCAATCTTCTTTTCAGAAGGGCTTTTTCGGTATATGATTTTGATGCGGCCAATAGAACATTGAGTATTATATTCAAGGTATTCGGGCGAGGGACATCGCTGATGGCAAAACTTGAAAGAGGCGCCGCTCTGGATGTAATGGGGCCGCTCGGAAACGGATTCAAATATCCATCCAAACGGAAAACGGTCATTCTTGCCGCGGGAGGTATCGGAATGCCGCCGCTTTATCTTCTGGCCAAGACACTCCTGTCCCGGGGATATGATCCGGACAGAATATTGTATTTTTACGGAGGATCATCCAAAGCCGATCTGGTCGATATCAGCCGTATCAAGAAGCTCGGTATCAGGGTGTACCCATCAACCGATGACGGTTCATACGGCTTCAAAGGTTTCGTAACCGATGCCATTACGGACAATGTCGATTTAACGAATGGAAAGCACCATCTTTACGGTTGCGGACCGGAGGGTATGCTGAAGGCGCTTGATGAGCTGGCCCTGTCAAAAAATCTGCCGGGACAGCTGTCGCTGGAGGCGCCGATGCCCTGCGGGATAGGTATATGCCTGGGATGTATCAAGCCGTTGAGAGCGGGGGGTTACACACGTATTTGCCGGGAAGGCCCGGTCTATGATGTCGGGGAGGTGCTTCTATGAGGCCGGATCTGTCGATAGAAATCGCTGGAGTCAAATTCAGCAATCCCATCCTGACGGCATCGGGGACCTGCGGATACGGTGAAGAACTGGCTGAAGTTTTTAACCTTTCGCGACTGGGCGGGATCGTAACTAAATCGATTACGGTTTTACCCCGTGAAGGACATCCTCCGCCGCGAACGGCGGAAACCGAAGCCGGTATGCTTAATGCCATCGGTCTGGCCAATGTCGGGGTCGATCGGTTCATAGAAGATAAACTGACATTTCTTGAAAAGTATAATACGGTTGTGGTGGTCAATGTTGCCGGGGCGAAATTGTCGGAATATGTCGAGATTTCGAAGCGCCTGGCGGATTGTCCTCGAGCGGATATGGTCGAGTTGAATTTCTCATGTCCCAATGTCGAGGCGGGTATGGAGATCGCCCGTGACCCGGAACTTGCCGAGAAGGCGGTCGGCGAGGTCAAGAAAGTGTTTCCGCGTCCGGTGATTGCCAAGCTGTCGCCCAATGTCTCCGATATTGCCCTGATTGCCCGGGCCTGCGAGTCCGGTGGCGCCGATGCGCTGGCGGTTATAAATACTCTGGTCGGGATGGCGGTCGATATCGAAACCTTCCGGCCGCGTCTGACAAATAATACCGGGGGACTTTCCGGGCCGGCCATCAAACCGGTGGCTCTGGCGAAAGTGAACCAGGTTTATAATGCAGTCAAAATTCCGATTATCGGTATCGGCGGCATTATGAACTGGGTCGATGTGGTTGAGTTTTTCCTTTGCGGCGCGTGCGCGGTCCAGGTCGGCACCGGCCTTTTTGTCGAGCCGGATGCGCCCATTAAAATTATAGAAGGCTTGCGGAAATATCTTTCCAGCAATAAATTCAGTAGTGTGAGAGAATTGACAGGTAAGTTGAGGAAATATTGATGAATCCAGTTAATGCCATAAAAGAAGTCCAGGGAAAAAACAAATCGATGTTATGCGTCGGTTTGGATCTCGATCAGAAGAGACTGCCGTCGGAGTATGCGACGGCAATTAAGGGCTGGTATGATTTTGCGACCGCCATTATCGATGCCACCAAAGATATTGTCTGCGCGTACAAGCCGAATCTGGCTTTTTTCGAAGAACGCGGTCCGGAGGGGATTTCTCTCCTGGAAAAGATCATCCAGAAAATACCTGATGACATCGTTGTCATTGCCGACGGCAAACGGGGAGATATAGGCAATACCGCTGCCCATTATGCCAAAGCGATGTTCGAACGTATGAACGCCGACTGGGTGACGATCAATCCTTACATGGGTTATGATTCGATCCGACCGTTTCTGGATCATAAGGGCAAGGGCGCGTTTATTCTATGCCTGACATCGAATCCGGGAAGCCGCGATTTTCAATTGATGCATGTAGTTAATAAACCGATATATATGTATGTCGCTGAAAAAGTGGCCTACTGGAACAAAGAAGACAATCTGGGGCTGGTTGTCGGGGCCACCCATCCGGAGCAACTGGCTGATATACGCAGGGTAGCCGGTGATATGCCGATATTGATTCCCGGGGTTGGTGCTCAGGGGGGCGATCTTGAGAAGGCGGTTACATACGGGACGGATAATTTCAAACATCCGGCGATTATAAATGTCTCCCGCTCGGTTTTGTATGCCTCATCGGGAAGCGATTTCGCCGACGCCGCTCGAGCTGAGGTGCAAAAACTAAACAGCATTATAAACAGTCTTCGGGAAAAGGACAATAAAGAGAATCAAACCGAATAAATTTATCGAACACGGATTTGGTGCTAACTCATTGCCGAACAATCAAATGGCGACGATTTGATTGGATCGGGGTCGATCTAAATACTATTTATGCAGTCATTTAAGGTTATTTAAAATACTCTGCGGCGGGTTTTGCGAGCCGGCCGCTTTTTTGTAATCCTTTGAAATTTAATAGATTATGCTGATGATGGCCGCCTTCTGCCGGCATGAGAGGTAAATAAATCTCATAAGATGTCGATAACTAAAGGAAACCAAGGAGGCAACATGAAAAAAGTACTAATCGTCATGTTCTTAATGGCATTTGCCGCGCCTTCCTTTGCCTTGACCGGAGTATCTTTCGGTATTAAGGGAGGATTGCTGACGGACTATGATCAGCCGAGTTTTTCGGCCCCGGGCGAAGACAACACCAACATGGCTCTGGGCGGACTCACTGTCAAGTTCACCTCACTGCCGATGGTCAATGTGATCGTTAGTGGTGAATATGCCTGGAAAACTAATTCGTTCACATCGTATGACGAAACAATCGATCTGAAAACTCATGATCTACTGTTTTCGGCGTCGGCGGTTTATCCGTTTGAGTTGCCGTTTGCGACCCCGTATCTGGGCGGCGGCCTGGCGACTCACAGTATCGGATTTGACCTCGATTATCCCGCGTCATGGGCTCTGGCCGATGAAGCTGAGGCTTTTTCAACTACCGAAACCAGAATGGGTTATCACCTGATTGCCGGTTTTGATGTCGGCCTGCCGACTCTTCCGCTCAAGCTTAATGCTGAGTATCGTCTCAACTGGATTGATATGCCGGAAGAAACAGCCAAGGTCAACAGTTTTGCATTAGGACTATTATTCTCTTTGCCGTAATTAATTGGCAAGAATTTACCAAACCAATCTGAATACCGGCCTTAAACGGCCGGTATTTTTTTGTGATTGATTTCGAACCCGGAGGGGAGTATCATGTGATTGAAGAACAATTCAAAAATTAGGAGGATGCATGGCACGCTCCTTTAGTAATTCCAAAATAGGGACCTACAGCACCTGCCCGAGGCAGTACAAATTTCAATACATCGAACGCGCGGCGGTCGAGAAGCCGGTTGGTGTCGAGGCTTTTCTCGGCGCGGCGGTTCATCATGCGCTGGAGAAACTATATATACTCAAGATGAACGGCAAGCTTCAGACGCGTGAGGAGATGCTGTCAAATTATAACGAATACTGGGAAGGTCCGGACAAAGAGACGATCAAGGTTACCCGTGAAAATCTCGGTGTGGAGGATTATATCAAGGTCGGTACCGAGGCGCTGACAAAATATTATGACAAATATCAGCCGTTTGACGACGGCGATACGGTGGCCCTGGAAAAGAATATCTCCTTTCCACTCGATCCCAACAATCGTTTCACCATCAATGGAAAGATTGACAGGATATGTCTGCGGAATGACGGTGTTGTCGAGATAATCGACTACAAGACCAAAGCTTTTCTCCCGGCCCAGCAGGCGCTTGATGATGATGAGCAGATGGCCCTGTATCAACTGGGTGTCATGCATGCCTGGCCCGATTTCAAGAAGATCGAATTGAAGCAGATCTTTCTGAGGCAGGGGGCCGAGATGAAGACAGTTATGGACCCGGAAAAACTGGAGGAAATTCGATACCGGGTTTTTCAGAAGATACTGGAGATAGAACGGGCGACACAGGATGACAATTTCCCTCCGCGCGAATCGGCGATATGTGACTGGTGTGTTTATTATGAGTTGTGCCCGGCCAAACGGCACGGGCTGGCGCTTGATGATGAGATTGAAGTCGAATTTGACGCGCGTTATGGCGAAAAACTGGCGCAGGATTACCTGATGGTGAATGAGAAGAAAAAGAAACTCGAGGCGGAGCTGAAAGCGCTCAAGGAAGATATTATCAAGTACACCGATGAGTATGATGTGACCAATTTAAAGGCCGAGCGTGGCAGTATTACCCTTCATAAACAGGAGTTCAAGACATTCCCGGGTGTTACAGACAGCGACGAGGAGTATTTGAAAATCACCATGCTGGCCAGAGATGCCGGGCTCGATGAATGTTTCAAACTCGACCAGAATATTTTGTACAAGGAGTTTTTTGCAAAAGAAAAACTACCTTCCGAGCTGGCCGATAAGCTCGCAAAATATGTAATAAGCAAAAAGCGTTATACGGTGCGGCCGTATTATAAGGGTCGATAAAAAAAGCCCGGCTGTCGGTAGCCGGGCTTTTTTATGTATATTTTAAAAGGCATTATCCTTTTTTCTCTTTCACTTCCTTCACTTCCTTCACTTTTTTCTCTTTGTCCACTTTCTTCACTATAAAGGCGGGGACAATACCCTCGGTCGGCGGTGTCACCAGCTGGAGATTATTACCGGGAGGGGTCGTGATGGTATCTACTTTTACCAGGTTAAAATCTGAGTTGTCCAGGGCGGACAGGAATATGGTGGCGATTCTGCCTTTTCCCGGTGGAATCGGTGGTACCGAAACACCAACATCAGCAATGAGTCCGATAGTCACACACTGGGTCGAAGTGTCGACACGGGCATGCTTTACTCTGAAATTCTCGGCTGTGCCGCCCTTGAAAATCACCGAATCGGTAACAATGGCGGTTTTACCGGCATCGAAAATAAGGGGAACGGATATGGCCAGAATGTCCTCATCATTGACCATGGATACATTGACCGCCCAATTTTTGGCGTCGATCTGGTATGGTTCGGCGAAGATGGTATCTACCTTGCCGTATTTATCATCCTGTGCCATAAGGCAGGCTGAGAGAACCAGCAGCATTATTACTGCCAGTATCAGCGGTTTTCGTGAATTCATTTTTCCTCCAAACAATCCAATCCGTGTTATTGTTATTATTTATTATTTTCGGTTATAATATCAATACTTTTACCCTCGTCCACCGGCAGAAGTTCCCTTTTAAGTAGTTCCACAAGTGAATCGGCCCTGGCGCTGTTACCCAGTTTCTCTCGATAAATTGCGGCGGCATTGATAAGTCCTCGCCGTCCGTGCTCGGTGGTCGGGAACCGATTATGCAATTCTTCCAGGTATTTGGCGGCCTGGTCCCACATATTTCGCCTTCTGGCCGATTCCGCCAGATAAGATATCGCCGATGCTTCGATACGGGTATTTGAATACCTCGATGCCATGGTGTTATAGAACTCGTCGGCCCGCCGATACCACGAATCAGCCAATCCTTTATTGTTCAACTTCTTATAATGCTCGGCAATGGTCAGATGGGCATCAAACGCCGGTTCAGAAACAGAATAATTGTCGATCAGCCATTTGTATTCATTCTCGGCCCGATTCCAGTCTCCCGATTTATCAAAGCAAAGGGCGAAATATTTCTGCGGAATTGGGCTTTTTTGATAAAAATATGAATAATCATCGCTTATAGAGGACATTATTTGCCGGCATTTCTCATAGTCCTTCTTCTCGAAATAAGCGATACCCTTGCGCATTAAAATATCGGGAATAATGGTGGTATCATTGACCCGGCTTAATAAATCATCAAATATCCTGATGGCATTATTGTAGTTTTTTTTGCCGTTTATGTAGATTCCGGCAATCATCATGGAGGCTTCGTAATCGATCAGTCCGGTCGAATCGGTCAATAAGGATAATTGCTCTATTGCTTTATCCCAATCTTCAAGATCGTAATAAAGTCGGGCGAGATTTCCAATAGCCGCCATTTCGAGATCGGAGTTGGGCCAGTCCTCGATCAGGCGCTTATAATACTCTTCGGCAATACCATTTTCAATAGTGGCCAGAGAATCTTCACCGACAATCCGGTAGGTCCTTATGATTTGGAGCGGAAGATTGAGAACCATGGCAATGATTTCGTTTTGTTCGGTGACCGGCGGGTAAAAAGTATCTATCAGGGAATGGTAAATATCGACGGCATCGGTCAGATTGCCCCTTGATTGGTATGCCCGCGCAAGATTAAACCGGGTGGTGAGAAGCTCGACACCCTCGAGATCGGTAAAATACAATAATTGATTGGCGACAAAAATCACCGAGTCATATTTTTTTTCAGCCGAATAAATCTGAGTAAGGCGGTTGGCGGCCATGAAGCCGACCGATTGGAGCCTTTTTCTTTCCTCTGGATACTTTTCAAGCGGTAAAGAGTCGATATTTTCCCAGCAGAACCCGGTGGTTTTAAAGTAGGCGTCTTTTAGCTGATTAATTATCTCGCGCCCTTCGATTTCTGATTTTACATCTGATTTTTGACGGAGCTTTTCGGCCTGATGATACAGTTTCTCGGCCTCGAAGACAATGCTTTTGCTCTTTTCTGTGGAACAACCCGGGGAAAGGAATACCACCAACGACAATAAAAATGCGGCAATACAAAAAACAGGATTAAAGTGTTTATTCAAAGCGGTATCCAAGCGATTAAAGATAAAACGTCCTTGTTTATAACCCGGCAAACATCAAAAGATTGCAATAAAAATAAGGAAAAAAACAAGCCTGTCAAGGTCTGGCTAAATAAAAAAAGCCGGGATAAGCCCGGCTTTCCAGCATAAATCTTTTTAAAATCACAGAATCTTTTTTCTTGCCACTCCAAGACCCAGCAAACCGAGACCGATTAGAAGCATTGTTCCCGGTTCGGGAACCATTGAATATGATTCATTGATCAAATCATTACCGCATTCAAGGGTATTGTGGAAAGAGACGGTCGATGCACCGTTAAAACCGCTGAGTTGGCTGATATCGAAGGCAAACTCCCAGACGTAAGTATCGCCGTTGCCCTGCATCGGATTTGGTTCTTGGCCCCAGTATTGCAGCGAGTTTTGTACCTGACCAAAGTCATTGGCCACGCGGCCGATCTCCCAGGCGCCGACCTCATTGCGAATATCAGTATAGTCGAAATAAGTTCCATCTTTGTCGGGGATGCCGACATAGGTTCCCACTTCGACAAGCCGCCCCTCGGATACATCGATGGCATACTGCGTATTGCCGCCATCGAAACCAAAAAAGATATCTCCCAGATTGTAATTCTGGTTCCACCCGGTCGAATGGGCGGTGTAGCCGAATGAATTAACTAATGCGATATGGGCCGTATTGCCCTGAATTGCAAAATGAAATCCTTCAAGATCAAACTCCTCACCGCCTTCACCCAGATATCCGGGAGAAGGTAATTCACCGATGCCGTAGGGGTAATCGACAGGTGACCAGTTATTATTGTGATCGAACGGATTGTCACCGAAGTCGTAAAGATCCCAGTTAAAGGATGCATAAGAAGGCGAAAACGCCAGCAGACTCAGTGTCATTATCAGAAGTATGGATTTTCTCATGTAGATTACTCCCCATGGATATAATTTTTCTAATACTATGAGATTAGCAAACCGGATGCCACTGTGGAATTCTTTATCCATTAAATTAAAATATTGAAATGCAATAGCTTATATGGCAGTTATATTTATTTTGGAAAACCCTCCAAATTATTATGCAAAATTGTGCAATTTTTGAGCATGCCTGTAATTTCTTAAGTGCATTTGAGTTCACATAAAACAATATCGATCCCATCATTGACCGGTTTCAGATATTGTATCAGCAAAAATGATATGGTTTTAGTGATGATCGGAACTGTCATGGTCTATATGGAGGTAAAAATATATGAAAAATCAAAAAAAAGCACTTCGTCGTAAAAATGGCGACCTAATCAGACAGATATCCGGTTCAGATAATTTTAACCTTACCGGAGTAAAATCAAACAGATTTGCGTGGAGAAACGATGGTTACTCCAGTGGCGGATTCAAAATCGGGCTGTATCGTTTTCTTCGCGATACTATTCCGGTTCTCAACGCCTGTATCTGGACATGGAGCCGGTTGTCGTCGGCTCCCGGAGGATACGAGATAGTCGATCCGGCCGGCGATTATGACAAAGAGAGGGCGCATGAATATCTGGAGAAGATGAGTCTCCGGGTTTATCCGCATCGTTTTCAGAAAACGGCCGGTATCGATTCATTTTTACCGCTTCTTTTCAACGCCCTTTATACCGACGGGGCCTTTACCGGGTTTTTAATCATAAACCCGGATATGAGCGGGGTGGATCACTTTCAGCCGCTCGACCCGACTGATATACGCGTCGCAGATTCCGACAGGGGAAAGATACTTGTATATCAGACGGAGAAGGGTGAGATCAGACTTGACAGCGACGATTTCTACTACCTGGGGTTGAATTCAAGGACCGGCAGCGGTCTGGGGCGATCGATTCTGGGAGCGGTGCCGTTTGTGTCATATATCGAGCAACAGCTTGTCGATGATATGCGGCTGGCGACACACAATGCCGGTTATCATCGGCTCCATGTCCAGATTGTGCCGCCCGAAAAGTTATCCGGCGAATCGGATGAGATCTATACCGAGCGGGTCAACGAGTATTTCGATGATACGGTATCGATGATAAGGGAATGCCGGCCCGAGGACAATCCGGTCACCTGGGACAATGTCAAGATTGACTATATCGGGCCGCGCAACATGCAGGGTGCAACCCACTCGTGGTTTTTGAATCACCGGGCGATGGTCGAGGAGATCTGCGCCGGGACCAACCTGTCACCGTTCATGCTCGGTTACAGTTATGGGACGACCCACAACTGGGCGCAGTTTAAATA
>Ga0209834_10001227_pt1 | contig 14601 bp, 16 predicted proteins | sample Mar14236cmmetaG_FD_184134 | JGI IMG/M metagenome (GOLD analysis project Ga0209834, IMG submission 184134) | Marine hydrothermal vent microbial communities from Guaymas Basin, Gulf of California to study Microbial Dark Matter (Phase II) - Marker... ...
CTACAGAATTATAATATAAAAAGGGTTTAAATATTTAATTGAAATCCACCAAATTTACAACTGTTAAGCGAGAATGTTTGTTTTCATGCTATGCATGAAAGAATATTCGTAGGCAAGCAGGTAAAACATTTTTATATGAAAAATATATTTCATGCAAGGTGATTCCTTGGGAAACGTGAAACCAGCATTTGTCAAAAGAATAGCACTGGAACTGCTACAAAAGTTTCCAGAAGAATTTACAGACGATTTTGAAAAAAATAAAGCGCTGGTGGAAAAATTAACAACAATATCAACAAAAAACGTTCGCAATAGAGTGGCTGGATATATAACAAGGCTTATGGAAGATAGGAAAAAAATAGAAAATGAACCAGCAAGTTGAAAAGGCATTGGAAGAATTGCGGAAGGGTAATTTTGTCCTTGTTTATGATGCAGATGGAAGGGAGGAGGAAACAGATTTTTTTATTGCCGCCGAACATGTTACGCCTGATGCCATATACAGGATGCGAAAGGATGGTGGGGGTCTCATATTTATAATGCTTAAGTATGAGGCTGCTGAAAAGCTCGGCTTACCTTACATGGCAGACATAATTTACAAATGCGGCAATAGATGGCCTGTGTTTAAAGAACTCATACCTAACGATATACCATATGATACAAAATCCTCTTTTTCTTTAACAATAAATCACAGAAAAACATTCACTGGTATAAGAGATGTTGATAGAGCCCTCACCATATCAGAGTTCGCAAAACTTGTTGAAGAAATGGAGGAGTGGGAAAGCGATAAGGCGCAGCGCATATTTGGGCAACGTTTCCGCAGCCCCGGGCATGTGCCTATATGTATAGCAGCAAAGGGTTTGTTAAATGAAAGAAATGGGCATACAGAGCTAGGGATAGCACTTGCTGAGATGGCTGGGATAACTCCTGTTATGGCGGGTTGCGAAATGCTTGATAAAGGGGAAAGTTTAAAAAAGGAGGAGGCAATGAAATATGCAGAAAGACACGACTATATATTTCTTGAAGGGTGGCAGATAATAGAGGCGTGGAGAGAATGGCGAGAGTGATGGCATCTGGCGTATTTGATTTATTGCACATAGGACATCTTCATTATCTTGAAGAGGCAAAAAAATATGGTGAAGAGTTAATTGTTGTTGTTGCATGTGATGAAACGGTAAGGCGGAGGAAGCACGAGCCAATAATGCCAGCTGAGGAAAGGCGCCGCCTTGTTGAGGCTCTGAAGCCCGTGGATAAGGCAGTTATAGGGTATGAGGATGATTTTTTGAGGATAGTTGAGGAGATAAAGCCAGATGTGATAGCTCTCGGATATGACCAGCATTTTGAGGGGCTTGAAGAAATGCTTAAGGAGAGAGGTATAGAGGCGAAGATAGTGAGATGTGGAAAATATGATGGGGATTTAAATAAAACGAGGAAAATTATAGAAAAAATAAGGAAAATGAGGGAGCTGTATAAAAATGAAGAAAATAGGCATAGCTGATACAACCTTTGCAAGATATGATATGGCAAAGGCAGCCATAGATGAAATTCGCAAAAATACCACAAATATAAAAATTGAAAGATATACGGTACCCGGCATAAAAGATTTGCCCGTGGCAGCAAAAAAATTGATAGAGGAAAAAGGTTGCGACATAGTAATGGCATTTGGAATGCCGGGAAAGGAGGATATAGATAAACAATGCGCCCATGAAGCATCGCTCGGCTTAATAGCTGTGCAGCTTCTCACAAACACCCACATAATTGAGGTTTTTGTTCATGAGGATGAAGCAAAGGATGAAAAGGAGTTGAAATGGCTTGCAGATAGAAGAGCGAGAGAGCATGCTTTAAATGCAATAGCCCTGCTTTTCCATCCAGAGGAACTTACAAAAAAGGCTGGCACCGGGCAGAGGCAGGGTTTTGAAGATGCTGGTCCATTACCTTAACTAAAATTGAGGCAGAACTTGAGATAGGAACATTATAACAGCTATACCTATAATATGCAATGTAACACCCACTTTTATCATATCCTCCATTTTTACATAGCCAGATGAATAAACTATGGCATTTGGAGGCGTGGATATTGGAAACATGAAGGCGAGGGAGCAGGCAAGAGTTGCGGGGATCATCAAAGCATATGCCTCCATGCCGGTTTTGCTGGCTATTGCAACGAGTATCGGCATCATCATGTTTGCAACGGCTGTATTCGATGCAACTTCAGTAAGGAAGGAGGTGATTGTGATAATAAAGAGGAGAAGGATGAGCGGTTGCGATATTTCCACTCTCCCTGCAATAAATTCTGCTGCTCCAGATTCAAACAACGCCTTGCCAACTGCCAGCCCGCCGCCAAATAGAATGAGTATGTCGAATGGAATTTCTTTTATATCCCTCCACTCAAGTAAGGGCTTCCATTTTTTAATGCTCGATGGAATTGTAAAGAGAAGGATTGCTCCAAATATGGCTATTAAAGCATCGTCCATTTTTTGCTGCATTGTTCTCGCAAAATCAAGCGGTATATAGTCCCATAAGGGACGGGATATCCATAAAAAAGCAACTAGGAGAAAAACAGATATAACTATCTTTTCCTCTCTCCCCATTCTGCCAAGTTTTTCCCTTTCCTTCTCAATGAAATTTTTATCCACATTCACATTATGGAGATGATATTTTTTGATTAGAAAGAGCCATGTTGTCGGCAACATTATTGCCGCAAATGGCACACCTATTGTGAGCCATGACGAAAAGGTTATTTTTTTGTTAAGGAGAGTTTCAGAAAATCCGGCAAAAATGGCATTTGGAGGAGTGCCGACAAGCGTAGCCACGCCCCCGATGGTAGCAGCATAAGCTATTGAAAGCATCAAAACCTTGCCGTAATTCTGTTTTTCTTTCATCTCCACATGCAGCATCACAGCCATACCTATTGGAAGCATCATGGCAGTCGTTGCTGTATTTGAAATAAAAGCGGAAAGAACAGCAGTTACAATCATAAAATATAATATGAGTATACTCGACTTACTGCTGCCCTTCGATAATATGGCGATGGCGATTCTTCTATCAAGTCCCCACTTTATCATCGCCCTTGCTATCACAAAACCGCCAAAAAACAAAAAAATGATGCGATGAGCATACTGCGAGAAGGTTTCCTGCAGAGAAAGCACACCCAACAATGGAAGAATAACGGCAGGCAGCAGGGCGGTGGCGGCGAGCGGTATGGCTTCGGTTGCCCACCATGTGGCGCATAGCAGTAATGTGGCCATAGCTGCCCTCGCCTGCCAGTTCATGACTGGAAGGAAAAGAAAAATGATGAAAAGGAGTATGCCAGCTGAAAAGCCGACTTTCTTTTTTATGATATCATTAGCAGGCATTGGGAGGTGAAAAGGGTTACAAATATAAATTTATCTGTAGAAAAATTGAGGGGAGAGTCGAGTGAGGCTTAACTTCCAAAACCAAATCCTTTTACGGTGGGCAATCCCGCTGCTTTCCATGCAGTTATGCCGCCAACCATATTGTATAGTTTTCCTTCCCATCCAGCATCTATGAGAATCTGTGCCGCTATATAGCTTCTGTGGGCTGTCCTGCAGTAAAGAATCACTTCTTTCCCACTAAAAAGGATTACGAAGATTTTTGCAAATATGGGCTTCTCGATGAGTTGCAGGGGATACAAAATGGGCTTATCATAGAAGTGGGGAGTGGCAATTCTTTCATTGAAGTATTCCGAGGGTGTTCTAACATCAACGGGAATTTGTTTTCCATCCTCCCCATTGTTCAGCATTTCCCATACCTGCTCGACAGTAACATTCACTATTTCTCCCTGCTGCTGTTTAAATATTATTTTCCCCTCACTTCTTTCATAGAAGGGGATAGTAAATACGAGGAGGGCAGCAATAAATATTACCTTACCTTTCATGATTTATAATTAATCATTGCCTAAAAAGTTTTGGTCATGAGTTGAAAATCCATATGGCAAGGCTGGTTACATTTTCATTCCCTGCCACATCATACGCCTTCACCTCTATAAAATGCCTTAGCATTGCCCTTTCATCCCATGTCCATGTATAAGGGGCCTTTTCATCCACATATTTTAGCTGCCCGTCTATGTAAAATTCCACTCTATCCACCCCAGATTGATTATCCACAGCATATACCTCAATATCTATATCTCCTATCACAATGGTGGCATCAAATGGCAATTTCATTATTTCTCTATTACCGATATACAGATAGCCATGCGGTTTTTCTATACGAACCACCGGCAGCTCATAATCCCCTTCTTTTATACCCGCAAGTTCAGCAAGGGTTGCAACAATAAGGCGGGTAACTCTTGTGGCATAATCCAAATCCATTTTATCAATGGTATCCTCCGAGGAATGATAATAATCATTGAAATCGTATTCAAAGAAAAATACGGCAGGATATCCATAATAAAGGAAGGATGCGTGATCGCTATATGGATAACTCGGACTCCTCACAACTTCAAGCCCTATCTCGTCCGAATATTCTATGCTCATGTTTATTGCTACATCTGTTATCCATGAAGATATATCTTCCTCTTCAATAATAATGTGTTTCTTTCCTTCATCACTCCTTGTATATCCAATCATATCCGCGTTAAGCACGCCAGCTATATTCTCTCCTCTTTCGTCACATTCCTTTGCATAAACATGACTGCCAAGCAACCCCTGCTCTTCTCCAGAGAAAGTGAGGAAGCGTATGGTGTGCTCAAACCTATATTTACTCAATACCTTCGCTGCCGCAAGCACCGCCGCCGTGCCGCTGCCATCATCATCGGCGCCTGGCGAGCCGGGCACGCTATCATAGTGGGCGCATACAATGTAAATCTCGTCGCTTGTTTCATTTTCTCCTTCGAGGGTTGCCTCTACATTAACATCTGCATAGCTATGATAACTCCAGTTATAATATCTGACGGTAAGACCGTATTCCTCAAATTCAGAATATATATACTGAGCCGCCTCATAACACGCTTCTGTTGCGGTAACACGTGGTCCAAAATCCTGCAATGTCTGGATATATTCTTCCATAAGTTCGGGTGTGATTTGCTGAAGAATGCCTCCTATACCCTCATGGGTATTTTCTCCATATGAAACTGGCAGGTGTAAAACCGTAACAACAGTTATGGCTATTGCCAAAGCTTTACATTTCATATTCAAAAATGCCCGGCTGCCTTATATTTATTTTCCTATCCCATTTCTCTCCATAATTTCTCATGCCATGCCTCGTATAACACCTTTTTATCAAGCCCCACATACTTTTTCATATCATCTCCATCATATATTACGAGTTCCTGTCCTTTAACACTTCCTATCATATAAATATCGATGCCATCAAAGATTTTCCTGAATTCCTCCTCCTTTCCTTTTTTCACCTCAGCAATCCATCTCGTATTGCTTTCGGAAAATAATTTTATATCTGTTCTTAAATCGCCGAGGGAATAGAGGCATACCTCTGCTCCTTTTCCTCCAATAACCATCTCTGCCAAAGCAACGGCTATCCCTCCATTTGAAATATCATGGCATGAAACTATGATGCCTTTTTCAATAGCTTCAACAACTCTCTCAATGCTTTTTTTGAGTAAATGGGCGTTGCTTCTCGGCACTTTTCCCCCTTCTATACCGAGATATTGATAGTATTCGCTCCCTCCCATTTCTCTTTTCGTCTTCCCTATAATGAAAATGGAATTTCCCTCTTCTCTGAAATATGATGATGGTATCTTCCTTACATCATTCACAATGCCAACTGCCATTATGGTGGGCGTGGGCGCCACGCTGCCAGCCATGCTTTCATTGTAGAAGCTCACGTTTCCTGAGGCAAAGGGAACATTAAGCACAGAAGCCATGTCCCTCAAAGCCCTCACGCTTTCAACAAACTCCCCCATTCTCTTTGGTTTCTCCGGGTTGCCAAAGTTAAGACAATCCACAAATGAATCAACCCTTGCACCAACAGCAGCTAGGTTTCGGCATGCCTCATCGATGGCCGAGCAAGTTCCCCAATATGGGTTGAGATTTGTATAGTATGGATTTACATCAGCTGTAACAGCAAGCCCTCTCCATGAATCTCGCAGCGGTTTTATAACAGCAGCATCTCCATGGGTTGGCATTTCAATATCGCCTTGCAGCGGTTTTGTAACTGTCGCCCCTCTCACCTCAAAATCATACTGCCTTACAACCCAGTCACGGCTGCAGACATTGCATGAAGAAAGTATGGATAGCAGTGCTTTTTCCAAGTTAGGCATATCAAATTCTTTTTCCTCTCCTTCCATTATATCGGGCTTTTCCCATTCTCTTGTATATTCCACAGCCCCAACCTGGAAAAGCAAATCAAGCTCCCCCACAAGTTGCTCCTTGTAGAATATCCTTATTACTTTGTCTTCAATTACCTTTCCTATAGGCGTGGCCTCAACATCCCACTTTTCAAAAATTTTCAGCACCCTATCCACATCATCTGGCTTTACAACAAGAAGCATTCTTTCCTGACTTTCCGAAACCCATATTTCCCAGGGTTCCATGTCTTCTTCTCTCAGTGGCACCTTATCCAGATAAACTTCTGCTCCATAGCCGCCCTCATATGCTATTTCGCTACATACACAGGATAGACCGCCTCCTCCCATATCCTTCATTCCAACAACAAGTCCCTTTTCATTGCATTCCAAACATGCGTGAATAAGGGGCTCTTTAGTTATCGGGTCGCCGAGCTGCACAGCGGTAATTGATTTTTCTTCCGATTCTTCTCTGAGTTCTTCAGATGCAAATGTAACACCATGTATTCCATCTCTACCTGTCTTTCCTCCAGCATATATATAAATATCGCCTGGCTCCCCCACCTTGCTATGCACCAGTTTGTTTTTCTTTACAATTCCAATGCATCCAACATTTACAAGACAGTTGCCTGTATAGCTCTTATGGAAATATACCATACCTGCAACTGTAGGAATACCCACTCTGTTGCCATAATCTCTTATGCCCTCAACAACTCTCTTAAACAGGTAGCGAGGATGTTTTACTCCTTTCGGCAGCTCGCCATAAGGAGTATCGAGTTTGCCAAAAAAAAGAGGGTCTATTAATGCAATGGGCTGAGCGCCCATGCACAGCACATCCCTCAATATTCCTCCTATACCGGTGGCTGCTCCTCCATATGGCTCAATAGCAGACGGATGGTTATGACTTTCGAGAGCGACAACATAATAGTGCTCATCATCAAATTCCAAAACACCTGCATCTTCTCTCGCCACCACCTTATCCTTAGCAACATGATACACATACTGCCTGAGATAGGGTTTCGATGACTTGTAGCAGCAATGCTCACTCCATGATTGGGCTAGGGCTTCGAGTTCCAAATCAGTCGGGTTTCTTTCTTTTCTCCTAAAATAATCTTTTATTTTTCTCATTTCCTCAATGTTTAATGCAAGACCAAGCGTGCTACTAATTTCCATTAACTGCTCATCTGTAGCATCGAGTAATTTAACGGTATGCACATAACCATTCTTTTCGAACAATTCTTCAATCGACATGTTCTATCGAAATACTATATTCATTGATTACCGGGTTTGCAAGCAGCTTTTTACACATTTCCTCTGCCCTTTCTCTCGCCCTGTTAGCATCTTCTTCATCAAGCAAAAGCTCTATAACTTTCACCACTCTCGCCTCTCTAACTTCATTAAAATGGAGAAGATGGAGGGCTTTAACAATATTCTTTCCTTCTGGATCAACAACCCCCTTCTTGAGTTTAATTTCTATTCTTGCTCTGAGCATTTACACAACTCCTTCATGGTGACATGACGGACATACATAGGTGAGTGGTTTTTCACCTGTATCAAGCACATCAAATTCATTTCCACAATTTGAGCATGTTATATGCCTCGCCACCCCCTTCACTCTCTTGCCTCTCAACACCCCTTCCTTACCGCAGTTGGGACAGGTATATTTAAGCGGTCTCACTCCTGTATCTGATATGGTAAAAGTTGTGTGACACTGACTGCACATTACCTTTTTTATCACCTCAGAAACAATTTTTATTTCCTTTCCCTCCGTTTTGGGAGTCGTTGCATATACTATCAGTTCAACAAGCAGGAAAAAGATGTATAGAATGATGCCCGCTATAGCCCAGATTTTGAGAGGAAATAAAATCTCGCCCCCGCCCCTCGCCTGCTGCATCGCAACTATAAACAGCCATATGAAATAGATTATTGAAACTATAACTATCACTTTCAGCAGATTTTTTTGATTCATCTAAGGAGTTATTTTTTATCCCTTTATAAACTTTTATAGCATTCCTTGCCTTATCTCCCGCCTGCTGAGCATTCCAAAGGGCAACTGCTCTTTATATGTTACTGCAAAAATGATGATGGAGAAAAGCAGGAGATAGATGGAAAAAATCATTGAAAGCAATGTATTCCATGAAATTGAGTATATTATTGCTATGAGCAGTGAAACCCACATCAGAAAGGAAATCAGGAGAGAAAGGACAAAATACTTAATCTTCATTACCCTTTTTATTCCCACTCCTATGAGAATGCCTGTTGAGCAGTTTATCAGTATAACGGCAAAGGGTATTGTGATAAGTGGAATATTCTCGAATGTAATTTCGATGGTTTTACCGAAAAGGAGGGGAGCGAAAACAGATGAAAATCCTAGGCCAAAGGTGCCGCCATATATTGGTACCCCTTCATCATTCATTTTTGGATGATTGAGTGCGGCAAATTTTGCAATCTGTTCAAGAAATGAGAAAATGAAGGAAAAAAGGAGAATGATATCTATATAGGGTGCTTCCGAAACAATTGGATAAACAATCATTCCTTCGATGGCATAAATAATAACACCTATTACAAAACCCACAATGAATGCCAGAAAAACAAGTTTTTCTCTGAATCTGCCTTCATACCTACCAACTATAAAATACAAAACAAATAAAGACGGTATGATGCCCATTGGAAGGAGTAATGTGTTAAGTTCCATGCAAAAAATCTGCCCACTATTTAATTCCTTTGTCTCGCTAAATTTTGCTCTGCTGTCGCTTCGCAAACTCCACATGTTTCAGAAACATTATAGGTGTGGTGATCGGCTCGTGCAGCAAGCAAACAAAAGTTAAATAAGAATTACAACTAAGCTGGTGTTAAATATGAAGTGGGAGACTCACAAAGCTATAGCAAGGGCAGTATCTAAGTCACTGAATTTACCGAGGGATTTAGAAAAAGCACTATCTCAGGGTTCAGTTGAACCAGATAAGTATCCCGATAAGGTCATAAGGGTGGGGAGACGGGGAAGATTGTATATATCATCAGCATCTCATCATGATCCAGAGTTAGGAGTAATAATGAAACATATATGGAATGCAAGATTAGCTTACTTAAGCGGAGATGATTTTCAGGCAATGAAAAGACTAGGTAGAGCCTTACACTATATTCAAGATAAAAGCGTATCTAAGGGGTTTTTTGGTTTATCACATGATAAAAGAGAGGAAGAATTGCCTAACCAACCCATTTCAGAAGATGCTATTAAGAAGGGCATTCATATTGCAATTTGCTCGCCTCATTTCGTTAAGAAATGTATTAAAAGTGTAAAACCAAAAAAGAATTTAGACGAGATAATGAAGCAAGCATGTATGTACTCTGCAGCTATCACAAAAGCAGTAATTGGAGAAAAGACTCCATCAGAGGAGTTAGTGAAAAATTTTAACTCCGCCAAAGAAAAGTATCGTAAAAGAACGATCCCAGTAGCCATGGGAATCTTTGGAGCAATTTTGATTGCATCCATCATCCTGCAAAATCTCCTGTATATCATATTCGGGATTTTAGCTGGATACATCATTCAAAGATTAGATCTTAAGTATCATTACTTAAAAGAGGAGGCAAAATGGTTTGGAATCAAATAAAGGTTGTGAGGATTGCAACTTCATATATCCCCAGAACGTTAATTGAGATGCCTACTGCTCCAAAAGAGACGGAAAATATGGCAACAATAAGGAAATGAAATGTGAATCAAAATAATGAAAAAGAGCTGCATACCATAATTGAAAAAGAGTTAGGGAATCTCGAAACAGCAATCCAAGTAGCTAAATTTTTATTATTTCATTAAATTATGTTCATGAAATTTGCTGTGTTTGTAGTTGCTGCCGTCCTCCTGCTTGCTGCCATGCCAGATTATGATGAATGGCAGCATACATATGGCGATGCATCAACACAGCTTGCTGGTGCAATTTTTGCAGATGATGATTTTATTTTGATGGCTGTCAACACATTTGTTACAATGGATAATATCGATGCAATGATAATTAAGCTTGATAAGAATGGCAACGTTCTCTGGAGCAAAACATTTGGAGGGAATGGGGAGGATGTTATTCAAAAAATTCTCAAATGCAACGATTACTATTTCGCCATCGGCTATACAGAGTCATATGGAAATGGAGAGGCAGATTACTGGGTGCTTAAATTTGATGGGGATGGAAATGAAATATGGGAGAAAACATATGGAAGCAGCAATGTTGAGTTCGCTTCCGATGCTGTAGGTGAGGGAAATAGCATCATAATAGTTGGTTTGCAGGCAGCAGCTATGGGAAGCACAGAACAGGATGCATGGGTGATAAAAATAGATTGTGATGGAAATCTCATATGGGAAAAAACATTTGGGGGGAGCGATATAGACTGGCTTTTCTGCATTGAAAAAGATGGAGATGATTTCATAATGGGAGGATATACCGCCTCATTCACCTCCGTAGCATGGGATGCATGGCTTGTAAAAATAGATGGAGATGGGAATGAAATATGGAATAAGACATATGGAGGAGGAGATGTTGATACAATTGAAGATATTGTTGTTAGCGACGAAGGCTATATTGCAGCAGGAGATACGATGTCATATGGAAGATGGCAGGATGCATTTTTAATGAAAGTTGATAAAGAAGGAGAGCAGAAATGGGTGAAAATATTTGGTGGCAGCGATTGGGATGCATTTGTGGCTGTGGAGAAAGAGGATGATGGCTATATAATAGCGGGGAGAACTGGTTCTTTCGGCGCTGGCAACTTTGATGCATGGCTCGTAAAAGTTGATGGAGGGGGAAATGAAATATGGAATAAGACATATGGAGGAAGGCGGCGAGATGTGGCATGGGATGTTATTGCAGGCAGCGATTACTACTATCTTTTTGGAGAAACATCATCTTATGGGCATGGCCAATCAGATGCATGGCTCGTAAAATGTGGCAATTATGCTCCGCCAACGCTACAGATAGTGAAGCCAAAGCAGGGTTATCTTTATATTTTTGATAGAGAAATATTTTATGTTGGAACAACCATTGTCATAGGAAAGATAAGTGTGGAGGTAGAAGTGGATGGAAATGTGGAAGAAGTGCTATTTTATGTGAATAGCAAAGATCATTATGCTACAGAGCCATCATTTGTGGATAGCGAACCACCATACAAATTCGAGTTCGGAGGAAAAACATCTCTTTATGGTTACGAAATAGATGCCCTTGCCTATTACAGCAATTCATCTGCAAATGTTGCGGACAGCATAATCTTCAGGAAAATTTAGTTTATGAGATGCTGGATAATATATTCATGCACCCTCTCATTTATGCCGATAAGCGACATATGGTCTTCCTCACCTTTTGGCCATGCTGAGCCGGAGAGAATATACAGTGGTTCTCCTTCCAGATAGGGACTTTCTGCTGGCACAAGTCCATCTGTTGCATGGGCTATACCATCTCCATCGAAATCAGCAGCTTGCCCGAAGCCAATATCTCCGCCTATGCCATAATAATCAATTAAATCAGTTGTGCTGTAACCCATTGCCTGCAAAAATGGCGAGTCATACACCATATCTGGCACCTGGGCAATCCACCAGGGAAAATATGCATACTTTATTATGCTCCGAAGCAACGTTTCATTTATGTTCGGCGGCACCCCATGACATGGGGTTCCAACTGCTATCAAATCATCAATCTGGAAAGGACCGATTGTAATATCTGCATCCCCATCTCCATACCACGGATAGCCGGAGCCGTTCCAGTTTCTATTCCAATAATCTACATCAGCCATATAATGTTCAGCAAGAAAGCGAGCCACAAGCCCGCCCATACTATGGGCAACTATATCTATTGTCTGATTTGGAGGATAACCATTCAACACCAGGGCTTCCTGTATTTTTTCACAAACTCTTGCTGCTATCCATGGAATATGATGCTCTTCAAACCACCCCGGCTCATATGTAAGCCACTGTATGCCCGGCTTTGTTACATCAAAATCAAGCACTTTAAACCCAGCCGCAATGAGTTTCTGTGTAAGATTCCACCACGTATAGTTTATCAATGCATCAGTGATGCTTCCACTCCATCCATGTATGAGAACAACTGGAAAATCTCCCGGCTTTTCTGGCACAATGGTAAAATTAATTGTAGCCATGCAGCCATCGAAATCCATAAAGCCACTTAAATTTCTTTCATAAATTGCCTCCGCCTTTACACTTAAATTTTTGGCGGTATTGGAAAAGAAAAAGGGTATGGTCGCCACACCAAATGAATCTGTTATGCTCTCCTTCTCAATCGTTATATTGCCCACATAGAATTTCCATTTTATTTTCTGGTTTTGAAGAGGCAACCATTTATCTTTGAAAACAAAGAGTTTCGCCCTCAGCATATTTATCTCTCCCGCAATGATTCTGTTCCTTTCAGCACTCACCTCAATACTCGTTTTATACATCACTGGCTCAATCACAGCCATTGCCTTAGCCTCATATTCTTTCCCTTCAATCATTACCTTGGCAACTATAGTTACATTTTCCTTGATTTTATCAACATCCTCTGGAGCATAATATATGGCTTTCAGTTTTCCATTTTCCCCGGTATATGAATCATTCTCAAAAACAAGTCCGCCGGTATTTCCACTGCTTTCTATACTCCAGTTTATTCTTGCAACATATGGCTTATTATTTACAGCAAGAGTAACAATAATTTCCTGCTCTTTGCCTTCTTGAATGCAGAAATACTGTGGAGATATGCTTATTTCAACTTCAATGCTCTCCTCCTTCTTACTTTTGAAACCAAATAGAAAAAGAGAGATTAAAAGGAAAAATATGATAACGAGCGGGATAGACGTTAATCTTCTTCCCATTTTTCTATCCTCTCCTGGAAACGGAATTTCTCCCCTTCTATTTTAACTGGATATTCAGCGGTGACACATCCAAGGCATAAATCATTTTTTTCCATGCCTATTGCTTTAACCATCCCATCAACTGAAATATAGCCGAGTGAATCTGCTCCTATTTTTTCCCTTATTTCCTCTATACTCTTCCCGGAAGCAATGAGTTGCTCTCTTGTTGTCATATCTATGCCAAAATAACATGGTGCCATTATGGGTGGGGAGGCAATTCTTACATGCACCTCTCTCGCCCCATGGCGGCGTAGCAGCGATACAATTTTTCTCATTGTTGTGCCTCTCACTATTGAATCATCGACTAAAACAATTCTGTTTCCATCAACAATGCTTTTCACCGGATTGAGCTTGAGTTGCACAAGTTTTTCTCTTATTTTCTGTGTCGGCAAAATGAATGTTCTCGCAATATACCTATTCTTCATAAGCCCCTCTGCCAGTGGTATTCCTGATGCCTTTGAATATCCATATGCGTGGGCTCTTCCTGAATCGGGAATGGGAACGACATAATCGGCGTCTGCAGGTTGCTCTCTGGCGAGTATTTCGCCGAGTCTTTCTCTTACCCTATACACCTCTATTCCATCTATAATTGAATCTGCTCTTGCAAAATAAACATATTCGAAAAAGCAGTGTGCTCTGTGTTTCTCTTCCATGAGTTTGTAACTTCTGTATCCATCGGGAGTGATTTCAACGAGTTCGCCAGGTTCAACATCCCTTATTATCTCTCCTCCAAGCACATCTATTGCAACTGACTCGGAAGCAATTATGTAGCCATTTTCAAACTTTCCGATGCACAGCGGCTTTATGCCGAGGGGATCGCGGAGACCAAATACTCTGTTATCAATCATGAAGGTGAAGGAGTATGAGCCCTCTATTTTCTTCATAACCTGCTTCACAGCCTTTTCAACGCTTCTATTTTTTAAATAATCTGCAAGTAGATAAGCAATTGCCTCCTCCTCATTTCCGTAATAAAATATATGTCCTTTTTCCATCAATTCTTCCTTGAGTTTTTCTGAATTCGTTATTATGCCATTGTGTGCTATGGCGATATCGCCAGCGTGGGTATGCAGCAAGGTAGGCTGCGCATTTTCAGGTGCAGAAATTTTAACAGAGTAATACACATGCCCTATACCAACATTCCCTTCTATTTCATCAATTTCAAATTCCCTGAATGCCTCCTGAACCAGCCCCAACCCACGAAAATTTTTTATCCCTTCATCAAAAACCGCTATGCCCGCCGCCTCCTGGCCGCGATGCTGCAGCGCCATCAGGGCGAGAAATATGCTCTCTGCTGCCCTATTGCGAGATGCTATAGCGACTACGCCACATTTTTCATTCATTTTTTACTTTTTCCAGCTATATTTGCGCAGCCGCCTGCTCCTTCCATAGCCACAAGCAGCGCAGTATTTTTTTCTCGCATTATAGGCATGCTTGCCGCATCTCCTGCATATGATGTG
>Ga0209834_10001230_pt1 | contig 14593 bp, 11 predicted proteins | sample Mar14236cmmetaG_FD_184134 | JGI IMG/M metagenome (GOLD analysis project Ga0209834, IMG submission 184134) | Marine hydrothermal vent microbial communities from Guaymas Basin, Gulf of California to study Microbial Dark Matter (Phase II) - Marker... ...
GGCATGAGGCCACCACCTCTTGGTCAATGGCTAACGCTAGTCGCTCATAGGTAGGGAAGAATGTTTGGGTATCTGCTTTTGGCACATTCAGTCCCACATACCCCATTCGCTGATAAAATTCACCGCCTCCAAGCTCGTCAGCAGTTTCGCCTATCACGTAAAGGAGGTCACCGGGGAACTTGATGTCCATTGTTACGCACTTGCCTACATCTTCGACAACGCTGCACACTGTAAAAAGGAGGGTCGGGAGGCCTGAGATCTTCCTCCTTTCACCATATGGTCCCTTTACCTTTCCATCGATGTACATGCTATCTTTACCAGATAGAAGCGGAATCCCGTATGATAGGCAATAGTCCCTTAATGCCCAATTGGCACGTACGAGCTGGGCAGCCTTGTACTTGCCGTCAGGGTTTTCCACTGGATCATATTCCACTGAAGGCCAACAAAAGTTATCCACACCGCCAAGGTGCTGAGGATCTCCTCCCACCGCAATCACCTTTCTTACTGCCTCGTCGATGGTGGCAGCGACCATGTGGTAGGTGTCTATCTTCGAATAATATGGATTTAGTGCCTGGGAAACGGCAATCCCTCTTTTCTTTTCCAGCACTGGCCGAATGATAGCTCCATCAGAGGGAACATCGCGGGCCTTTCCCACAAGGGGCTTTATCACACTTCCGCCTTGAACCTCATGGTCGTACTGCCTGGCAATCCAGTTTCTGGCGCAAATATTAGGGCGAGCCAACATGTCCTTGAGCAGGCTACCGTGGTCTGCAGGTTCAGTGATCACCGGCTCAGTAAGGCCTCTCAAACCAGGCGGCACCCATTCGGCATCAAATTCCCACTGGGGAAACTCTGATTTGAGCAGATCCATTCGTACGTATGCGCAGGTCTTGCCCTTGTAATCCAGCCTCAGGTATCCTGAATCGTTGTATTCGCCAATAACAGTGCTCTCAACCGCATGTTTTCTGGAAAGCTCCATGAAACGGTCAATATGTTCTGGCTTTATGGCGATTATCATTCTTTCCTGCGACTCTGAGACCCAGATTTCCCATTGATCTAGCCCTTCGTATTTTAATGGTACCTTATCAAGGTCCACGCGGCAGCCGTTGGAAAAGCGTGCTGATTCTCCCACAGCAGAGGAAAGTCCCCCACCTCCGCAGTCGGTAATGAAGGAAATGAGGCCCTCGTCCCTTGCCTCAAGCAGAAAATCGTGCATCTTCTTTTGAGTGTAAGGGTCTCCAATTTGCACGTGTCCCGCGGGTGTATGTTCGCTGTATGTTTCAGAGGCTGCGGTTACGCCATGGATTCCGTCTTTACCCACCCGACCGCCGGACATTACAATAAGGTCTCCAGGGCTGGTAACTTTCTTGTCCGAAGACTCTCCAGCCACCTCTGCAGGCATGATTCCCATGGCAGTAACAAAAACTAGGCATTTCCCTAGATAACTTTCATCGAATAGAAGGAGACCGTATGGCGTGGGTACGCCACTCTTGTTGCCTCCGTCTCTTACGCCCTCAATCACGCCATCCAAGAGCCTTCTAGGATGGAGGTGCGGGGAAAGCTCGCCACTGTAATCCCTGGGCCCGACGCAGTAAGCATACATGCCGAGAATCAGTTTTGAGCCCTTGCCTGTTCCCATGGGGTCACGATATATGCCAACTATGCCAGTAAGGGCTCCACCATAAGCCTCCATATTGGAAGGGCTGTTATGGGTTTCACCTGTGATTACGTAATAGCTTTCGTCATCAAACCTGCCTACTCCAGCATTGTCCCACAACACAGAAACCACCCAATCCTTTTCTTTCATTAGGCGCAGTGTGGGCTCTTCGATACATGTCCTAAATAGACTATCTACCACTTCTTTTTCCCCGGTGGAAAGATCATGATAACGGAAAAGGCCCCTGAAGGTGTTGTGGTTACAATGGTCACTGCGGGCCTGGGAAATATATTCGAGCTCTACGTCAGTGGGCAGAGTCAGCCCCACTTTTTTTCTTTCTTCCAGGACATCTGGTCTTAAGAAGTATTGCCTTATAACGGGTATATCAGAGTCACGAAGGGCCAGATTTCGCTCAAGCGAGATCCTCTTTAGCTCCTCATCGCTTCCTATTGGTATTTCAGAAACTTGAGGCTCATGTTCGATAATGACCTTGGGGATGGGAAAGCCTATACCACTGGTAGGATCCCATTCAGATTTGTGGATCACTCTCCACTGCTGAATGATTTCATTGGCTAGCAGCTCACGTGCGATCCTTTCAGCTTGTGCCCGCTCAAGCCTCCCTCTGATTTCGTATATCTTAGAGGTATAAATGGCCTCATCCGGGCGGAGCTTGACACCGAGTATATCTTCTATGGCCTCTGCAGCAGTACTTCCTGCAGTGTCCCTCACCCCGGGCCTGAAACCTATCCAAATGATCCAGTCAAAGTTTTCCGAAATTGGTTGGAATGAGGAGAATTCTGTGACAGGATTGGTAAAGATTTCGTTTTTGGCTCGTTCCAGTTGGCCTTGTTCCAAAGACGTATCAAAGGTAAGTACCCTGATAACTCTGACTTCATCTACATCAAAACCAAGGTATTCTCGTGCCTTTTTTTTGACGGTGGCTCCTTCTGCGTCGAATAGTTCCTTTTTTAGCCTGATTTCAAGCCTTGCGGGCATGCTCACTCCATTGTATTGGTTGTAGGTTTGGAACAGATGCCATGGAGTCTAATGGATCCTCCTGGTGGAGTCAATATGGTTCAGAGGTGGGCTTGAAAAGGGGGAATGGAGTGAATATATTAATTTCTGATGAGCCGGTGGTATGATGTTTGAAAGAATTGGTCACATGTGCGAAAATAACATACCAAAGAGTGGGCGTGTACTGAATTAGGGCTCATGAATTCCAATACTAATAAATATTTGGGGGAAAAATGAAAGACGAAAAAATCACCATAGAGCCGGTAAGGGATACCAAAATCCCTAACCAGAAGGAACTAGAAAAGGAATTGAGCGACTATCTTTCAAAGAAATACGGTAATCGCGTTAAGGTTATATCTCCTTTTGTATTCCCGAGGAGAGAAGGCGAAAGGACGGACAAGGCAAAGGGAGACAAGGAAGAAGGATTGCCTGCCTTTGATATGCTCCCAGAGGAGTTGGAAGCCTATCTTAATAGTTATGTGGTCAAGCAAAAAGATGCCAAAGCCATATTGGCTACTAAGATCTGCACACATTTTAACCGAATTAAGCATGCCAAAAAGACGGAAAAAGATGGTCACGCTCGCGTGGGGATGATAAAGAACAACGTTCTTATGATTGGCCCCACCGGTGTGGGGAAAACTTACATGATAAAGTTGATAGCCAAAAAACTTGGGGTCCCCTTTGTGAAAGGCGATGCCACCAAGTTCAGTGAAACGGGTTATGTGGGAGGTGACGTTGAGGACCTGGTTAGGGACCTCGTCTATGAGGCCAATGAGGATATAGCCCTGGCAGAAAACGGCATCATTTACATTGACGAAATAGACAAGATAGCGTCGGCGCAGAATTTCTTCGGCCATGATGTATCCCGGACCGGGGTACAGAGGGCCTTGCTAAAGCCTATGGAGGAAACAGAAGTAGACCTCAAGGTGCCACATGATCCAATCTCCCAGATCCAGGCTATTGAGCACTACCGCAGAACCGGTAAGAAAGAGAAAAAGGTAGTCAATACAAGGAACATCCTGTTTATCATGAGTGGGGCCTTTGGTGAGCTGGCTAAGATAATCAAGAAAAGGTTGCAAAAACAGGGCATAGGATTCGAGGCTGATGTCAGGCCAGCAGAGGTGCCGTGGGATATATTAAAGCACGTTACAGCCCAGGATCTCATCGAATTTGGTTTTGAGTCAGAGTTCGTTGGGCGCCTGCCTGTAATAGTAGTATTTGATGAGCTTACCAAGGATGACCTCGTTGAGATCCTTAAGAACCCCAATAATCCTATTATCATAAGTAAGCGGCTGGATTTCAGGGCCTACGGCATTGACATCAAGTTTGAAGACGAGGCACTTGTGAAGATAGCTGAGGTGGCTGCTAAAGAAAAAACCGGTGCCAGGGGGCTGGTAAGTGCAATTGAAAAGGTCCTGATTCCCTTTGAAAAGAAGCTACCTTCCACAAACATGCGCACGTTCGTGGTGACACCCGAGGTGGTAGAGGACCCCGAAGGTCAGCTTCACGAGTTACTGAAAGATCCATCCAATCCTGATTTGATCGAGAGATTCGAAGCAGCCAAAGAAAAGGAGTTTGAGAATATAAAGGCCTACGTTGCAACAAGAGCGGAAGAATTTCAGAAAAAGTCTGGATTGCAGTTGAGCGAAAGACGAATGGGCCTGATCGCGGCTCTGTATCTCAAGAATGTCACTGATATCAATGCTGCCTTCGATGATTTTAAGGAAATGGTGGAGCAGATTAGGCTGGAAGAGGCATCGATGCTTGAGAAATTTGATATCCACCTGACCTTTGATGATAGCGCGATAGACGCCATTATTGACCAGGCCATAAAGGCGGATCAAGACGCAGGTTCAGTTGCTTTTGATCTGGCCAAGAAATTGGAGTACGGACTCAAACTGGTCAAAGAGCGCGCTGGGGTGGACAGCTTTAGTATTAACGAAGAGGCTGTCCTTGATATGGAAAAATATGTGAATGACCTCATAAAGAAGTACTACAGGCAGGAGTATCAGGTCTAGAAAAGGGCAGGCGTTAGGCATTGGGCGTTAGGCGTTAGGCGTTAGGCGTTGGGCATAAGGAAAATAACCAACATGTTTCTTACTAAAACCTTCAGCCTATTTTACACGCCACTTCCCTGCCTCACCGTAGCAACAGCAGGCAGGCGTTGCCCTGCCCTTTAAGAAATCAATTGTGGTTAGGTGTAAATGAGGCTCTAAGTTATGATAGGCATATCGAAGCTATATTGCGGAACGGTTGAGCCATCGGATGCCCTCCGATATGGACGGAGGTCAAAGGATCTGCCCTCTCACCTGCTTCAATTCTCTGCTGACAAGAGACCGGTAGTGGTGTGGAATGTCACGCGTGCCTGTAACCTAAGGTGTGTGCATTGTTATGCAAAGGCCCAGAGGCAATGGGGGCCAGATGAGCTAACCCACGAAGAAGGGATAGCTCTGCTGGATGATCTTGCAGATTTTGGGGTTCCTGTGGTGCTTTTCAGTGGCGGCGAACCCCTGGTCCGACCAGACCTTGTGGACCTTACCAGACATGCGGTCAAGAGGGGGATGAGGGCCGTGATTTCCACGAATGGTACCCTGATTTCAAAGGAAAAGGCTGAAGAGCTTAAGGACATTGGCCTCTCCTATGTTGGGGTGAGCCTTGATGGCATGAAGGAGGTCAATGATAGGTTTAGAGGAAAGAAAGGGGCATTTGATGAGGCCCTTGAAGGGATAAGGAACTGCAAATCCGTGGGGCTTAAGGTTGGCCTCCGTTTTACCATCAACAAGATGAATGCCAAGGAGGTACCCCGCATCTTCCAACTACTGGAGCAAGAAGAGATCCCTCGAGTGTGTTTTTATCACCTTGTCTATGCAGGCAGGGGTAGCGACCTGGTGGAGGCGGATCTGAGTCATGATGAAACGAGGAAAACTGTTGATCTAATTATTGACAAGACCAAGGAACTGCATGATAAAGGAATGGCCGTGGAGGTTCTCACGGTGGATAATCACGCAGATGGTCCCTACCTTTATCTGAGGATGAAAAGAGAAAACAACCCTAGGAGCGAAGAGGTTCTAGAGCTGCTAAAGATGAATGAGGGGAATAATTCTGGCCGAGGGATTGGCTGTGTAAGCTGGGACGGCTCGGTCCATGCTGACCAGTTTTGGCGGCATTACAGCTTTGGAAATGTCAGGGAAAGACCCTTTAGCGAGATATGGCAGGATTTGTCCAATCCATTGATGGCCAAGCTTAAAGAGAAGAAGAAGTACGTCAGAGGCAAATGCGCTCGGTGTGCATGGCTGGATATCTGTGGAGGGAATTTCCGTGTGAGGGCCGAGGCTGTGACAGGCGATGTTTGGGCGCCTGATCCGGCGTGTTATCTCACGGATGAAGAAATTAAATATTGTGTATGAGACTGCCCATAGCCACCGCAGAGGCACAGAGCGCACAGAGGATTCTTTCTTTTCCTTTGCCGGGAGGTATCGGCAAAGGAAAAATTAGCTTACATCCCAGGATATTAGGCCTAGTAAGGCGCTCAAAATAGCGATTTTTGAAAAACAGAAGGTCTCTGTGCTCTCCGCGACTCTGTGGTGAAAAGAATTTCATGGGGTAATTGTTATTCAAAAATACTTTTTGTGAGATGTTGAAATTAGGGAGAAAAGGACATGATCATACGACCTAGGAGGCTTAGAAGGACCAGGGTTTTGAGGGATATGGTGAGAGAGACCTCTGTTTCACCAAAGGATTTAATTTATCCCCTTTTTGTTAAACCCGGCAAGGGATTAAAGGATCCAATCCCTTCCATGCCCGGCCAATACCAATTCACGGTGGATACTTTGGTGCAAGAGGCAAAAGAGGCCTGGGGGCTGGGGATTCCGGCGGTGATCCTTTTTGGTATCCCTGATACCAAGGATCCAACTGGAAGCCGCTCTTGGGCACCAGACGGAATCGTGCAGGAGGCAGTGGCAGCCCTTAAGGATAGCAATCCTGACATGATTGTCATAACGGATGTTTGCATGTGTGAATACACGGACCACGGCCACTGTGGTGTCATAAAGGATGGAGATGTTGACAATGATGCGACCCTTGAATTACTGGCCAAACAGGCGGTTTCCCACGCAAGGGCAGGGGCCGATCTTGTGGCTCCCTCAGATATGATGGATGGCAGGGTGGGCGCCATCAGGCAAGCACTTGATGAGGAAGGGTTTAACAATACAGGGATTCTTTCCTATGCAGTTAAGTATGCATCTGCGTTTTACGGGCCCTTTAGGGAAGCGGCTGATTCAGCGCCTCAATTTGGGGATCGGTCCAGTTACCAGATGGATCCTGCCAATGCGCTGGAGGCCATTAAAGAGGCTGAGCTTGACCTTGAGGAAGGTGCTGACATGATAATGGTGAAGCCGGCCATGGCATATCTGGATATCGTAAGAGCCGTCCGGGAGATTTGCCTAGTACCTGTGGCTGCATACAATGTAAGTGGCGAATACGCAATGGTGAAGGCCGCAGAGGAAAAGGGCTGGATTGACGGAAAGCGAGTGATGATGGAGGTCCTGACTGGCATAAAAAGGGCAGGGGCGGATCTTATCTTGACATATTTTGCCAAGGATGCAGCAAGAACACTATCATAAAGTGAATCAGGGCCATTCTATAAAACCAAACCAGCTTCGGCTTGTGGCATGGGAGATTACACGAAGCTGTAATCTGGATTGCGTGCATTGCAGGGCTGCGGCTGGCAGGGGCCCATACCAGGGGGAGCTCAGCAGGGAAAGGGCTTTTGAAATCCTCCAAGAGATAGCCACTGTTGGTAAACCCATAGTCATTCTGACGGGGGGCGAACCTCTCTTGAGGGAAGACGTTTTTGACCTGGCAAGGCAAGGAACCGCCCAGGGCCTTAGAATGGTCATGGCCACCAACGGTACGCTGCTCAATGAATCCATTGTTAAAGAAATCAAGGATTCAGGGATAAAGAGGGTCAGCATTTCCATTGATGGGGCCAGTGCCCAGCAGCATGATGCCTTCAGAAAGGTTAAAGGTGCTTTTGACGGAGCCATGGCCGGCATAGAATTATTGAAGAAACATGATGTCCCGTTCCAGATTAACACCACTGTGACAAAACACAATGTTGATGATATTGAGAAAATCATGGACCTGGCCGTGGAACTGGGGGCTGTTGCTCATCATCTTTTTCTGTTGGTCCCAACCGGCAGGGCGAGAGACCTAAAAGACCAAGAAGTAGAGGCCCATGAATATGAGAGGATCCTGCACTGGTTTTATGAAATGAGAGATAAAGTACCACTTCACTTAAAGGCTACATGTGCCCCACAATATTACAGGATTTTACGCCAAGAAGCTCATGCCAAAGGAGAAAGAGTTGATTTCCAAACCTATGGGCTGGACTCTGTTACTAGGGGTTGCCTGGGAGGGACTTCTTTTTGCTTTATCTCCTTTAACGGCATTGTTCAGCCGTGTGGTTATTTAGAACTAAATTGTGGTGATGTTTCGAGGGATCCCTTTGATAGGGTGTGGAATAACTCACCCATATTCCTGCAGCTAAGGGATTTCTCAAATTACAAAGGCAAGTGCGGCAGGTGTGAGTATATAAAATTTTGTGGCGGGTGCAGGGCAAGGGCCTACGAGGCCACGGGCGACTTTTTGGCTGAAGAGCCCCTTTGCGTGTATGAACCCAAGAAGAGAGCCAGTATCAGGGGTTGAGCATGGACGAAGTTGACAAGAGTATATTGAATGAAATTCAATCCCATTTCCCAATTGAGCAGAGACCTTACCAGGTGGTGGCGGGCCGGCTCGGCCTAACTGAAGAAGAGGTCCTTGAAAGGGTCAAGAAGCTGAAGGAAGAGGGAGTCATCAGAAGAATAGGAGGCAACTTTCATTCCCATCGGCTGGATTTCACAAGTACCCTATGTGCAGCCAGAGTTCCTGAGGACAAGCTGGAAGATTTTGTGTCAGTGGTAAACAGCTATCCAGGTGTCACGCATAACTACTTGAGGAACCATTCCTTCAATGTGTGGTTTACGTTTATAGCTGAGGACATGGAGGTGATTGAGAAGGCACTAGAAGAGGTCTCAGAAAAGACGGGCGTTAAGGAAGTTCTGAACCTTCCCGCTGTGGAGATGTTCAAAATTAAAGTGCACTTCGATGTCTAGTACTCTTCATCATATTCATCATATCGAGCCAGCAGCCTTTCAGCCTTCTCATCAGTTATAAAACCTCTCTCCACCAATACGTCAGCTATACCGTCTTCCCTGAGTTCATCTATATCAAGCACCTTTCTTACATCTTTGCCCTGGAGGCTAAAGAAGGTGTAATTCAGCGTAGGATTTGACTTCTTCAAAAGAGTCACATGTAGCCCATTGAATATGAAATGGTAACTTAAGAGGAAATACATTGCGGCCCCCAGCAGGCCCCAGAGGAATATTTTCTTGCGTAGTTTCATGAAGGGCTTCTCACCTCTCTTAGATCTTTCTTCACATTGAAATATGCGTTTGCTTTATCTTTTTATCGGTAAGACTTCAGAAAATATAAGGGATTAGTAAGGCTGGAGCCCTCTGGCTATAGGGTATCTCCTACCATAGCCAAAGGCCTTGGAGGTCACCTTGAGGCCGGGAGGTGCCTGTCTTCGCTTGTATTCGTTGGCGACCAGTCGGCGAAGTACATCTCGTACCGTGTTGGGGTCATAGCCTTGTGCAATGATTTCTTCGTACCCCATGTGTTTTTCCACTGCCATCTCCAATATCTGATCTAGTAATTCATATGGGGGCAAGGTGTCTTGATCGGTTTGATCTGGTTTTAGCTCTGCAGAGGGAGGACGGGTGAGAACGCGGTTGGGAATGATCTCCTCATCTCTATTTATGTAACGCGCCAGTCGATAGCACCATGTCTTGGGCAGATCCGAGATTACCGCTAGCCCCCCGCTAAGGTCTCCGTACAGTGTGCAGTATCCCATGGCAAGCTCCGACTTATTTCCGGTGGTGAGAAGCAGGGACTTGAACTTATTGGACAATGCCATAAGTATGTTTCCCCTGATGCGGGCCTGAATATTCTCCTCGGTTTCGTCCTCGGGCAGACCTTTGAATATTGGGGCGAGCACCTTTTTGTAGGTTTTGAACAATTCATCAATAGGTATTTCCTCAAACCTGATACCTAGGTTTTCTGCCAGTTTTCTGGCGTCTTCTTTGCTCATTTCTGAGGTATAGGGAGAGGGCATGCTCACCCCCATAACGTTTTCTGCTCCCATTGCTTGCTTTGCGATGTAGGCCACCAGGGAAGAGTCGATTCCCCCGCTAAGGCCCACCAAGACCTGCTTGAACCCACATTTTGTGGTATAGTCCCTGGTACCCAAAACAAGCGCATCATGAATATTTTTCTCCTCTATGGGCCAAGGATCTTCAATAGGGTGATAAGAATTTTCCATGTCCCATACAACAATGTCCTGCTCAAAGCCCTTTGCGAGCCGAACCAGGTTGCCCCTGGAGTCCACCACCATACTGTAACCATCGAAGATTAAATCGTCATTTCCACCTACCTGGTTGCAATAGATGGTGGGAAGTTTGTAAGAATTGGCTAGTTCCCGAAGTATATGGAGACGTACCTTGGGCTTGTCCACGGTGAAAGGCGACGCAGAAATATTGATGAGCACATCGACCCTCGTAGAATTTACTATATCTCTTAGCGGGTCGTGTTCATACATAGGAATACCTGGCACTTCGCCCAGGTTCCATATATCCTCACATATAGTTACGCCGAAGACTTTCCCGTTGAGTTCAAATACAAGGCTACTGGCGGCAGGCTCAAAATACCGCGTCTCATCAAATACGTCGTAAGTGGGCAGTAACCTTTTACCACCTTTCCTCTGGATATGGCCCTTTGAGATAAAGGCACAGGCATTTATGAGGGGCTTGCCTATGGATTTGGGGTTACGGTCAACATAGCCGCATATTATGGGGATGTCAGGAAGTTGGCTGGCCAGTTTATTCAGACATTCTAGATTGGCCTTGATAAAAGAAGGCTTTTCGAGCAGATCCTTGGGGGGGTATCCAACAACGCTCATTTCTGCAAATATTGCTAGGTCACACTGTAAATTTTTTGCCTTTTTAGCGCCTTGCACTATTAGACTTCTGTTATATTCAAGATCTGCAATAATAGGGTCGATTTGACATATTGCTATTTTCATAGGATTTCTCCGCTGAGTTTGGTTGAGCGCCTAAAGAAAATCCCCCTAATATTCCATAAGAATAACCGGCTAGGCCTCAAATAATCAAGATTTTTGGTAAATGATGTCCTTATTGCAGTATAAGACAGTGATTAAAATATGGTACGGTCAATAGTGGTCCATGAGCTACGCCCGTGTCCTATGGGGCAAAGTGGCAGCAGTCTTGCGTACTTTGGGGAGTAGCAAGCGACATGGGTGTTAAGTTAAGTGCTGGTAGGAGATTTAGAGTTTACCCCGGTAGAAAAGGCACGTGCGGAAGCACGGGGTCAAAAATATATATTTCCGCTTTTTCACGCGAGGTTTAATGCCCCGTATGAAATTCTAACGGGGTTTACTGAGGTAGAAAAGTTCAGAAGGGGACACTATTCATAAGGAAGGGCTAGGCTTATTTCTGAATGGTCATTTCCGGCATTCTGCGAGAAAAGAACGCCGGATGACTTGAGCAGTGATATGGCCAACAAAATTTCAATACTCCGGATGTCACTTGCGCCTATAATGCCTTCAGCAGGCTCGTATCCCGTAGAACCAAGTATCTCAGGAGAAAAGGGGGATGCCTGTGTTGCGAACGAAACAACAAAGTGCTCTGGTTCACCTCTCGTCTTGATGCGTAACTGTTCAATTTTATTCCTTTCTATGTCTTCCACCAAGGCCTGCATAAGCCATCTGAAACTAAGGCAAAGGTAGTCTGACCTAGGTTTCACTCCCTTGGCGTTTTCATCAATATCCAAGGTGGTTTCCACCCTGTGCTTGAAATACAGGTTGGCATTCAAAAATTCTAGTTCTTCCTTTATCAGATAGTTAAAATTAATGAGTGCAGGAGGCGGACTCGAAAAGGCCTCTGCCCTGTCAGCAGTTTGGCGTATCAGCCCATTTAGCTTATCAAACTCTTCCTCCATTCTTTTTAACCTGGTGGAGAAATTGTTGGCAAACTCTGAATCAAGATCCTGATTTTTCGAGAAAAGAAAGCCCATTACATCCATCTCAATGCCTAGACTGTGCAAAGGGCCATTCAGGTTATGGACAAGCCCGGTGATGAGCTTCCCTATAGAGGCAGCGCTAAGCAGCTCAACAGCCTGCTGGGGCTCCAGCTCAATTTTAGTCATTCTTTGCCTCCTTGAGGTCCTTTTCCCTGCTTATCATTTTACGCTGTTTTTTGAAATATGTAACTACAAAAATCAATGGGTAGGTTTAGTAAATAGAGGAGATTGTCGTCAAAATTTCAACACCCGAAGGGCAGCACTTACGATTTCTGGATCAAACTGAGTCCCCGCGTTTTTCTCTAGTTCCTCAAGGCACTGGGCGGAAGTCAGTCGGTGACGGTAGGCCCTGTCGGAGTTCATGGCATCAAAGGCGTCTGCTACTGAGAGTATTCGTGCCAGTTTAGGAATTTCCTCTCCCTTGAGTCCGTCTGGATATCCTGTTCCGTTCCAACGTTCATGATGATTCCGAATGATGGCAAGCTGATCATCGTCGAGTTGCAGATGCGATACTATGTTTACACCGATTATGGGGTGGGTTTTGATTACCTCAAATTCTTCCGCGGTAAGCCGACCGGGTTTCTTAAGTATGTGGTCATCTATGCCAATTTTACCCATGTCGTGGAGTGGCCCAGCAGATTCGATTTTCCTGAGTTCATCGGGATGGCACTTCAGTTCATAAGCTATTTCAAGGGCCAAATGGGTGACTCTTTCGGAATGCTGTTGAGTGTATCGGTCCCTAGCTTCAATTGCGCTTACAAGAGAGGCCAAGGTTGCAAACATATTTTCTTTAAGATTATGATAGAGCGCCATATTCTCCACATTAAGGGCCGCCTTTTCAGCTAGAAAATTTAAAATGAATTCATCATCTCTGTCGAATCCACCTCTGTCCTTCTTTCTTGCCACTAGCAATATTCCGAACAACTCTCCCCTTATTTGTACAGGGACCGATATAAGATCCGGGAACCTGCATGTACGATCGGACAATACGGATTTGCCATCGCATGCTGTCAGGTAAGTGTCAATAAATTTCGTATCAATATAAGATCGCTTGTCATCTGCGCGAAATAAAGACACCTCTTTGCCGGGCCTTAGGTTCTCGACACCATGATGGGTAAATGTAAAGAGGGAACTTTTTGAAGGATCATGAACTAGGAGGCATGCTTTTTCTGCATTGCAGGCTTCAGAGGCCTTTGTTACAAGAAAACTATAAAGGTCCTCGGAGCGGTTTAATTGAGAAAGGGCGTCGATTATCTCGTAAAGAAGTGTTTTCTCCTTGATCTTCTTTTGTAATTCGTCATTGAGTTTTTCAACCTGTTTTTTTTGCTCTAATTCTTGGTTAAGGGCCCAGTTTTTTTCCATTAATGCGTGGAGCCTATGTATCCTTTCCATGGAAATTTTTACATCTTGCAACCTGAAAGGCTTTATGAGGAAATCAGATGCTCCGTACCTCATTGCCTCAATAACTTTTTCCATGGAAGGATAGCCCGTCATGATAATAACAGAGGTTGGTGTGCCCGATTTGCTCAGATGTGTCAAGACTTCCATGCCATCCATTTCAGGCATCATGAGGTCCATGAATACGTAATCGTAGGTCAATGTTTGCAGTAGCTCAATAGCCCTTTTCCCGTTGTCGGCAGTATCCACGTGCCTGACGCCAAGGTGATAAAGGTATGAGCTAAGGGTTTCCCTTATCACGGCCTCGTCATCAACGACAAGAACGCGGAGGGCTTCCAGCTGATTTTTAGCCGACGGCGCTGTCTTGAGTTTTGGAAGAGCTTGGCTTTGCAAATTTCAAACTCCCTCGTAGTGATCAGTTTTTTGTCTCGCAACAAAGGAACGTATTCTAAATCTTCCATCGGAAAAGGTAAAGGGAGACTTAAGAGGTTTAAAGCGCGGCGAGAAAAGAATTGTTCCTGTCTTTTCAATAAGTTTCTAAACAACAAATGCATAATTTAAATTAATTGTGGCCAATTATATGAATTGAAATATACTAGATAAGAGAGAATATTTTGAAAGGGTTTAAGACAGATCAAGCTTTCCAGCCGTGGACTCCTATTAGATCTACAAAACGGCACCCTCCCAAGTTTTTTTGGATGAGGTCGCCGTTTTTTTTGGTTACCCTTATAAGCTCCTGACTGAATTTTCCACCAACTGGTATCACCAATCTGCCGCCATCTGCCAATTGATCTATCAGCGGTTGAGGGATTCGGGGTGCCCCTGCTGTAACAATGATCGCATCGAAGGGTGCGTATTCTTCCCATCCCAAGGTTCCGTCAAAGGCCTTGAAAAGAATGTTGGTATAGCCCAACTCCCAAAGCCTTTTTCTGGCTTGCTCTAGCAGCGGGCGTATCCTCTCTACGGTATATACCTTTTCGCAAAGCTGAGCTAAAATGGCTGTTTGATAACCGCTTCCAGTTCCAATCTCAAGGGTATGTTCATCCCCCTTCAATTCAAGGGCCTGGGTCATTAACGCGACGATATATGGCTGCGAAATGGTCTGCTTATGCCCTATTGGAAGGGGATGGTCATTGTAGGCCTCACCCCTAAGAGCCTCCTCCACAAATAGGTGCCTGGGCACTTTCATGATGGCGTCCAGTACACGCTGATCAGTAATACCCCTTGGGACAAGCTGGGTTCTGACCATTCTTTCTCGTGCTAGGCGGTAATCGTGTGACATGGTGAATAAGTGATCTAAAGTTATGAGTTATGAGTGATCTAAAG
>Ga0209834_10001234_pt1 | contig 14573 bp, 15 predicted proteins | sample Mar14236cmmetaG_FD_184134 | JGI IMG/M metagenome (GOLD analysis project Ga0209834, IMG submission 184134) | Marine hydrothermal vent microbial communities from Guaymas Basin, Gulf of California to study Microbial Dark Matter (Phase II) - Marker... ...
TTTTTCCTGCCTGAAAAGGCAAAGGATAAAATCGCCGAGGAAAAAGTTAAAACAATTATGATAATAGGGGCGTCCGATACAGGAAAAACCTTCCTTGTGGAAAAACTTGCAAATTTTTGTTCTTTAGTTCTTAAAAAAGAAACAGCAATACTTGATCTTGACGTGGGGCAATCTCATATTGGTCCTCCAACAACTGTTGCCTGGGCAAAGGTCGAGGGAAAATTTGAAAGCTGGGATAAATTAAAAGTAAGAGATTTTTACTTTGTTGGTGATGTATCCCCCCGGGGAAACCTTCTTCCTCTGATAATTGGGGCAAAATTGATGCAGGATGAAGCAAAAAAAGTGGCAGAGAAAATAATAGTGGACACAACAGGACTTGTAAGAGGAGGAATAGGCAAAGTTTTAAAACTTCAACTTATAGATGTGTTGAAACCCGAGGTAATTTTTGCTCTCTATAAAGAGGATGAGCTTGAACACATTTTAAGTCCTCTTGAAGGCTTAAAAATACCCGAGGTATTTAAAATCCCTGTTTCTGCAAAAGTTAAAGTAAAGGATTTTCTCCAGCGTCGCTACTTCAGACATCTTAAGTTTAAAAAATACTTTTCCGGGGCAAGAGAGATAGAATTTCTGCAAAAAGAGGTGGGAATTAATGGACTTTATTCTGTTCAAGACTTAAGCTTTCTTCTTGTAAGTCTAAGAGACAAAGCTAACAAAGACATGGCTCTTGGCATAATTAAAAACTTTAATAAAGTGGAGGGAAAAATAACGATTTTCTCCCCTATCTCTTCTCCGGAAAAGGTGGGAAGAGTGGTCCCGGGAAAAATCAGGCTGATTTTAGAACAGATGGATTCTTTAAAAAGGATAGCTTAAAAAATGCTTGCTATAGAGGTTTTTTCTCTAACAAAAAAATTTAATGAATTCAAGGCAATAGATAATGTTTCCTTTTCAGTAAAAGAGGGAGAGATATTTGGTATGCTTGGTCCAAACGGTGCAGGAAAAACAACAACTATAAGGATTCTCTCAACCATTTTGAAGCCGACAGAAGGAAAAGCTTTTGTCTGGGGATACGATGTGGTAAAACAACCTGATAGGGTGAGAAGATCAATTGGTATTGTCTTTCAGGACCAGGCACTTGATGACAGACTAACAGGCCTGGAAAACCTTGATTTTCATGCAAGGCTCTACGGTATGAAAAAGGAGTTGAGAAGAAAAAGAATAAAGGAGGTGTTGCACCTTGTGGATCTGTGGGAAAAGAGAAACACTCTTGTAAAATACTACTCTGGAGGAATGTGTAGAAGGCTTGAAATAGCAAGAGGTCTTATGCATTACCCCAAGGTTCTCTTCCTCGATGAGCCAACGCTTGGTCTTGATGCACAGACAAGAAGAAAAATATGGGAGCATATAAAAATCCTGAACAAAAGGGAAAAAATAGCAATCCTTCTCACAACCCACTATATGGATGAAGCTGATGCTCTCTGTGATAGAGTGGGGATAATTGACAAAGGAAAAATACTTATTATAGACAAACCCGAAAAACTTAAAAGTATGGTGGGGAAAGACCTTATCTCTATAAAAGTCTCCTCACCAGAGAAAATGATAAGCCTTATTTCAAACTTTGAGTGGGTGGGGAGTAAAAAAATCTACGATAATACAGTCCATCTTGAGGTAAAGGAAGGAGAAAAAAGAATTCCTCTTTTAATTGAACTTGCCCAGAAAAACTCTTTAAAAGTTGATTTTGTAAGTATGAGGAAACCAACTCTTGAGGATGTTTTCCTTCACTTCACAGGGAAGACGATAAGAGAAGAAGAAGGGTCCCTGCGGGAAAGAATAAGTGCCAGAATAAGGGCAAGAAGAAGATGAAAGCTATATCTTTTGAGGCAATTTATGTTCTCTGGTTAAGAGAGGTAAAGGCATTTGTTAGAGCAAGGTCAAGAATTATAGGGAACCTCGTGCAACCCTTTTTCTTTATGGCTATATTGGGAATTGGCTTTAAATCATCAATGAGATTTACACCCCCGGGTTTTGAAAGAATAGATTATCTTCAATTCCTTGTTCCCGGACTTGTGGGAATGAGTATCCTTTTTTCTTCCATGTTCGCAGGTCTTTCCATCCTCTGGGATCGCCAGTTTGGTTTTCTGAGAGAGATAATGGTTGCCCCTGTTTCAAGGCTTTCTCTTGTCCTGGGAAGAGTTGCAGGAGGAATGACCACCACCCTTCTACAGGCATTAAGTATCCTGCTTGTTGCCCATGTTTTTGGGTTTAGAATAAAAGGAGTGGCAGAGTTTTTCTTTTCTCTTGTTCTGATGATTCTTATAGGAGTTGGATTTGTGGGTATGGGGGTGGCCTTTGCTTCTAAAATGGAAGACATGCACGGATTTCAGATAGTGATGAACTTTATTATTATGCCTATTTTCTTCCTCTCAGGAGCTCTTTTCCCGCTTGAAGGTCTTCCTTCCTGGCTTAGTTTCTTAATGTATCTTGATCCTCTCACCTACGGTGTTGATGCACTAAGAAAAGTTATGCTGGGCATCTCCCATTTTCCTGTGGCTGTTGATCTCTCAATTCTTTTTTCTTTTTGTGCTGTCATGCTAACTTTAGGTTCTATTTTCTTCTCTCAGTGCGAAGTTTAAAAAAATAAAAGGGTAAACTATGAACGCTCACTTTTTCTTTCTTTCTTTTATATCAATATTTGTGGCTGTTGATGCCATTGGTGTCCTTCCCATATTTATCTCACTAACAGAAGGAGTAACTGAAAAAGAAAGAACCACAATTTTAAAGCAATTCATCCTCACTGCTCTTCTTTCAGGTGTGGGTTTTGTTTTTATAGGTAAGGTTATATTTAACTATCTTGGAATTACGGTGGACGATTTTTTAATTGCAGGAGGTATCATTCTTTTTGTCCTTGCAGTAAGCGATCTTCTCTTTCCAACAAAACAAAGAAGAGAAACTCTACCTTCTCCTGGAGTGGTCCCTCTCGGCATGCCTCTAATAGTAGGCCCTGCAGTTCTTACCACTTCTCTTCTCTGTATTGACTCCTACGGCATCATACCCACAATTTTTTCTCTTGTATTAAACATTCTCATAGCAGGACTTGTCTTTCACTCCTCCAACTTTCTCATGAAAATTTTAGGAAATGCGGGAACAAAAGCTATTTCAAAACTAACAAGTCTTCTTCTTGCAGCTATAGGAATAATGATGGTGAGAAAAGGAATAATCCATATATTAGAACAAATTAAAGTTTAAAGAAAGTCCTCTGGTTTCAAGTCCTTAAGTTTTTTCTTGAACTCCTCTATTTCTTCCTCTCCGATAGGACCTGAATCTATTGCAACCTTCTCCAGAACTTCTTCCTCGATAAAAATAGGAACCTTAAGCCTTAAAGCAATGGCTATGGCATCACTTGGACGGGAATCAACCTGAATGTCCTCGCCATTCTGTCTTATAAAAATTTTGGCATAAAAGGTATTATGTCTCAGGTCATTTATCACTACCTTATCAACCTTCCCCTTAAGTTTTTCAATGAGAGATTTGGCAAGATCGTGGGTGAGCGGTCGTGGAGGCTTTATATTTTCCATTGCAAGAGCAATAGACTGTGCTTCAAAAAGCCCAATCCATATAGGAAGAGTTTTATCACCTCTTTTTTCCTTAAGAACAATCACAGGCATTTTAGAATGCATATCTATAGCCACATTGACCACATCAACTTCTACCAATCTTATCACCTCCTTTCAAAAACTTTTTAAAATTATTTAAGACCCTACCATATGGGCACAACCCATAAAATCCATAACGGTGTTGTGAAGACCAATTCCAGTGAGATATCCAAGACATCCATAGGCTACGGACACCTCATCAAAAGAGGTTACCTTATCCTTCCTTACTCCTTTCCCATAAATTAATACAGGGACAGGGTCTGCACTGTGTCTTTTTACGCTTATAGGAGTGGAATGGTCAGCGGTGATTACAAGCAAAGCATCCTCGTCTTTCAACATACCGGCGAGTCTGTCTATCTTGCCAATCATGAGAAGTTTTTTTTCAAGGTCTCCATCATGGCTTGCATTATCAGCACCTTTAACGTGGATAAAAATAAAATCATACTTTTCCAGAGCTTTTTTTGCAGCATTTGCTTTCGCCTCAATATCTGTATCAATTCTCCCTGTTGCCCCTTCAACAGACAGAACATCCATCCCCACATAGCGGGCAACTCCCTTGTAAAGAGCAGAGCCTGCAATGCAACAGGAAGTTATCCCGTACTTTTCACCAAGAGATTTTACTTTCTGGTAAATACCAGCACCCCGGGTAAGAAGAATATTAGCAGGAAGTCTTCCTTCCTTTTCTCTTTCTTTATTTAAAGGATGTAAGCGAAGTATTTCCCAGCTTTTCCTGACAAACTTATTTACTATACTGGCAGTTTTTTTTGCCTCAGGTGTTGTATCAAGCGGTTTTGACTCAAGAGGAGGTATCCTCTGGGGTGAATGAGGATCAGTATCAGAAACAGCAGGAGAAAGCCCCTCCCCTCTTAAGATTAGCACCCCTCTGTGTTCAGTGGAAGAGGCAAATATAACCTCCACCCCATCTATTTTAATACCCTGAAGTGACTTTGCCAGAACGGCTCCTTCATCTTTTAATCTTCCAGCTCTCCTATCAATCACCTGAAAATTCTCATCTACAGTGGCAAAATTACATCTGAAAGCAACATCTCCTTCCCTCAGCTCAAGACCCACTCCAAGTGCCTCAAACGGACCTCTTCCCTTATAATACAAAGAAGGATCATATCCGAAAAGAGCAAGATGAGCCGTATCACTCCCGGGAACTATCCCAGGCCCTATAGTGCTCATAATTCCCGTAGACCCTTCTGCTGCAAGCTCATCAAGAAAGTTTTTTCTGGCAAGCTGAAGGGGAGTCTTCCCATTTTTTACCGCCCTGTCCCCCATTCCATCTGCGACCACGAAAAAAACTTTTCTCTCTATCATCTCTCACCTTCTTTTTGATATTAAATTATTACATTTGCCAGCGAATTGTCAAGGAAAAAGCTCCTTGACCGAAAGGTAATAATTTACTATAACAAAGAAGGTAAATATCTAAAAAAAATGAAAAGAGGAGGTGAATATGTTTCAAATACTTTTAATTTGTGCGGTTCTTTTACTTTTCTTTCTTTACTTAAAGAGCAAAGAGGGATTGAAAATAAAAAAACCAAAGGATGAACTTGAACTGCGCTGTGACTTTTTCCACCAGCAGGTTATAAATTTTCTTAACCGTCTGAGACGCTCTCGCAGCAAAACACGAATAAGAAGGCTTGAGAGCGAGATAGAAAGATTTCAGAAAGCCATGGATCTTGACGATATTTTAGAAAGAGCAGAAAAAGAAACAAACCCTCAAAGAGCAATTGACCTCTATCTTGAGGCACTTTCTTTTATAATGAAAAATGACTTTGAAAAAGAAAGAAAAGCAGAGATAGAAGAGAAAATAAAAGCTCTCCAGCAAAGCAGAGGAAAGCAGGTTTTAAGATAGAAAATCTGCAATTTATTTCTCCGTAGCCATCTTAATAAGTTCTCCGGGATCAAGGATGAGGATAACTTTTCCATCTCCCATAACAGTTGCCCCTGTTATACCCGGAATATCTGCTATAATTCCTTCAAAAGGTTTGATAACAATTTCTTCCTGTTTATGAAGCGCATCAACAGCAAGACCAAGATTTTTCCCTCCTGCTGATATAACTACAATGGGGATAGATTCTTCTCTCTCCTTTTTACTTCCTTTACCATCTGGTATTTGAAGTAAATTTTTTAAATCAACTATCCCCAGAAGTTCTTCTCTTAAAAGGGTAACCTTTTCTTTAAACACCTTACTTATTCTATCCTGCGGTAATTTCACTGTCTCTTTTATTGAACTTATAGGAAGAGCAAAAATCTGCTTCCCAGTCTCCACAAGAAGGACATTTACAATGGCAAGAGTTAAGGGCAATTTTATTATAAAAGTTGTTCCTTTATCAATTTGCGTTTGAATATCTATTTCTCCCTTTAATTTCTTCACTGCATCTTTTACAACATCCATACCCACACCTCTTCCGGAAAGGTCTGTAACCTTTTTAGCAGTGCTGAATCCTGGCATAAATATAAGCTCAAGACATTCTTTCCTGCTTAAAATCTTTGCTTTTTCTTCAGGCAAAATCCCTTTTTTAACTGCCACCTCTCTGATAAAATCAGGATCCATTCCTCTTCCATCATCGCTTATTTCAATTACAACACTTTCTCCCTCTTGAGAGGCAGAAAGCTTTATGGTCCCAAAAGGCTTCTTCCCTTTTGCCTCTCTTTCCTCAGGTGTTTCAATTCCATGATCAATAGCGTTGCGAATAAGGTGAACAAGGGGATCCTGTAGTTTTTCAATCATCATTTTATCAAGCTGAGTCTCTTCCCCGGATATCTCAAGTTTTATTTTTTTGCCCTTTTCACGAGATATATCCCTTACAAGACGAGGGAATCTGCCAAAAAGATTTTTTATGGGAAGCATGTGAAGCTCTGTTACCGTCATCTGAAGTTCGTTGGTTATTCTCCGCATGGTTTGAACTGCCTCTTTTATCTCATTCTTTACCTGAGACAGGTGGGAAATTTCCAGTCCATTCTCAAGTTTGTGCAAAATAGACTGGAAAGTGCTCCTGTTTATAACAAGCTCCCCTACAAGATTCATAAGCTGATCCAATCTGAATTCAGGCACTCTTATTGTCCTCTGAGCAAATTCCTTTGGAGGAGGCGTCTCTCTGGTGAAAGATTTTTGAAAGTCCCTATCTTTTTCCTCAAAAACTCCTCTTATTTTTTCAACAGCTTCCTCAATTTTTACCTGACTCTTCCTCCCCTTTTCAAAATCCTCAACAAGCTTAATCAAAAGCTCATAGACCAGCTTTAATCCATTAAGAATACCGGGGGTAAGAGTTTTTTTCTCTTCTCTTACTCTCTGCAAAACCTTCTCTTCCTCCTCCATTAAGGACTCTATCTGGGAAAGTTTCATATAATTAGAAGAGCTTTTAAGGGAGTGAACTGCTCTGAAAAGGGCATCTATGAGGTCAAAATCAGACGGATTTTTCTCCAAGCCCTCAATACACTCTTTTATGGTGGAAAGATATTGTGCTGCAGCAGTAAGAAATACCTGCTTTTCCTCTTCTTTATCCTTTTTTTCAAAAGTATCTTTTTTTTCTCCAATTTTTTTTATTTCTGGTTTTTGAATTACTTTTTCCAGTTTACCGGCAAATTCTTCCACCTCTTCAACCTTGTAGCTACAAATCCTCTGTATTTTATCCTCCCTGCCAGTTGCAATATCTTCAATGAATCCCTTTAAAATATCCACTCCCTGGAAAATAAGGTCAATAATCTCCGGGGTAACTTTGAGCTGTTTTTTGCGAAGTTTATCAAGAACATTTTCCAGCTTATGAGAAAGCTCTGTTATTTGAACAAGACCTAAAAAAGAAGAAGAACCTTTTATGGTATGAAAAGCACGAAATATGGCATTTAAAAGCTCCTCATCTTCAGGGTTCTTCTCAAGCTGGAGAAGTTGAGATTCAAGAGATTCAAGATGTTCACGGGACTCTGTTATAAACTCACCCACAATAGCAGGGTCATTTAAAAACTCGTTCATTTTTCTCCCTCTCTTTCCTTTTTTCCAGGATTAAAAATTAGCCAAGAAGCATTTTTACATTCATAACAAGTGTCTTTGGGTCTGTGGGTTTAACAAGGTAAACGTTTGCTCCTGCTTTCAAACCCCTTTTTCTGTCCTCTTCCTCCTCTTCAGTTGTAACTATGATAATGGGAAGATCACGGTAAATTTCCTGCTTCCTTAAAATCTCTATCATTTTTAAACCATCCATCTTGGGCATATTTATATCTGCCACAACAAGGTCAAAGTTTTTTCTGTAAAGCTTTTCAAGAGCCTCTATTCCATTGGAGGCTGTTTCCACTTCAAATCCTGCTGACTGAAGTATAAATGCCTGCAGAGACCTTATAGTTGCAGAATCATCCACTACAAGAATACTTTTTTTCATGTCCTTTTCCTCCTTTTATTCTTTCATGTAAGCAAGACCACCTTTAAATCTCACAAGCTTAAAAGCGGAACTTAAACGAGAAATAGACTCACTTGAACCAAGAAAAATATAACCACCTTTATTAAGAGCATCGTAAAAATAACTTATCACCTTCTTGCTTGTTTCTGTATCAAAATAAATCAAAACATTTCTACAAAATATAAAATCAAATCCCCGCATTGATTGCATCTTTATCCTGTCATTAAGATTAAGATAATCAAACCGGACAAGCATTTTAACCTCGGGTTTTAGAACATAACGAGTGTCTGAAGATATAAAGTACTTCCTTTTGTACTCAAAAGGGACATCTTTTACAGATCTTGGGCTGTATACTGCTTCTTTGCATTTCCTCAAAGATTTTATATTTATATCAGTCCCAAGTATATCCACTGTCCAGGAATTAAAATCCTCCAGCATTTCCAAAAGTATGATGGCAATTGTATAAGGTTCCTCACCTGTGGAACATCCTGCACTCCACACTCTCAAACTTTTCACCCCCTTTTTTCTCTTCTCCTCACACACAGAGGGTAAAATCTCCTCTGCAAACATTTTAAGCTGGGGATAATCTCTGAAAAAATAAGTCTCGGGAATAGTAATACTACTTACGAAGGCAGAAAGTTCCTCGGGGTCCTGATTTATAAGATAAAAGTATTCTTCCGGATCTTCTAAGCCACACTCTTCCAGGCGAGAAGAAATTCTGCTTTCAAGGAAATACTTTTTCTTCTCATCAAAAAATATTCCTGTCTTTCTGTTGATAAAACTTTGAAATAATTTAAATTGCCGCTGAGAAAGAACAAGAGGCTTCATAAGAATTCTCCTTTTCAAGTTTTTCTACCTCAAGTAGAGGTAAGTTTTCTAAGTAATCTACCCGCTTTCTTCCTTAGCTCCTCGTCATTATCATACAAAAACACCTCCAGAATACCTTTTATCGCTTCTATGTAATCTTCCTGCCCGGATAGAAATGTAAGCTCAAGGTTAATTTTAAGAAGAGCTTTCACTGTCTCCTCTCTTATCTTTTCTTCCTCATCAAATAAAAAGGGGAGCAGAAGGGGAACAGCTTCTTTATCTTTTGCAACACCTGCAAGGAAAATAGCTTCTCTTTTAGCCTCCAGAGGTAACTTTTTCAAAAATCCCCTTAAAAAAACAAGCTTTTCAGCAGAATTTTTTAAGGCTAAAAAAACCTCTTTCTCATTTTTCTCTGCCACTTTAGCAAGAGCCTTAATTGCTGGAATTCCAAATAGAGGCTGTCCAAGACATGATAGAAGATAACCGATTGCCCGGGAATCTCCCATCTCTCCCAGACAATTGATAAGGGAAAATAAAATTAAAGGGTCTTTGCTTGAAGAAAGTTTCATCACTTCCTTAAAAGCCCGAGGGTCTTTTATTTTCCCTATTGCCTCAAGAATCGTTGATATAAGCCACTTTTTTTCTTCATCTAAAATTTTCTTTTTTTCAATCTTCTTTAAAAGCCCCAAAAGAGCAGAGGTTGCATTCTTATCTCCTATATTTCCCAGAGCCTCACAGGCAGCACAGGCTACATTAATATGAGGGTCATCAAGAGCTGAAATAAGGTAAGGCAGAGCCTTAGCACTTCCAACATTTCCCATTATATCGCACACAAATTTCCTAACATCATTGTCTTTATCTTTAAGAAGAGGAGAAAGATGTTCTATTGCATCCTCACCTATCCCTTCAAGAATCTCACATGCTATATTGCGCAGATAAGCTTTTTCAGAACGCAAAAAGGGAACAACCTTCTGAACCACCTCCCTGCCGTCTATCCTGACAAGCGATTCTGCTGCCTTTTCTCTGACAGCATCAGATTCATCACATAAAAGCTCTACTAAAAAAGAAACCCCCTCTTTTTCCCCCATCTCTCCCAGAATATGTGCTGCCCACCTTCTATCCTCTTCATCTTTACTTTTTACCTTCTTTATAACCTCATGAAATTTTGGTGCAAAATTTCTATCATTCACTTTTTACCTCCCCTCATCTGTTACTGCCTCAACTATTGCCCCTGCCATTCCTGACAAATTCACAACTTTATCCACGCACCCTTTTTCAATGGCAGCTTTTGGCATGCCAAATATTATGGAAGATGCCTCATCCTGGGCTATAGTTTTCCCTCCTTTTTCTTTAACCTTCACCATTGCCTCTGCTCCATCTGAACCCATCCCCGTTAAAATAACACCCACAGTATTTTCACCATAAACCTCAGCTACAGAAGACATGGTAACATCCACAGAAGGGCGATGAAGGGTGTTGGATGGCTCCTTGCTCAGCCTTATAATTGCCCCTTTGCCAAGAGCCCTTTTAACAACCGTCATATGATAATCCCCTGGAGCAAGGTATCCTCTTCCATCTTCTACCACATCCCCTGCTTCTGCCTCTTTTATTTCAAGCTCACTTGCATTGTTAAGTCTTTCTGCAAAGGCACGGGTAAAGTTTGGGGGCATGTGCTGGACAATTAAAACAGCGGCTGGAAGGTCTTTTGGAAGATAAGGAACTATCTTCATTAAAGTTTGAGGTCCACCTGTTGATACTCCAATAACAACAGCTTTTCCGGATACAACACCCTTGCGTTCCACTTTCTTGAAAGAAGGCTTTGGTTTTTTCAGAAGGGGTTTAAAAGGAATTTTCCTGTCTATCTTGACAGAGGCGGCAGCTTTCACCTTATAAATTATCTCATCTTTTTGCCTGCCTATATCAAGAGATATTGTCCCTGATAGCTTGGGAATAAAATCAACTGCTCCAAGTTCAAGTGCTCTGAAGGTTTCATAAGCCCCCTCTTGAGTGAGCGAACTTATCATAACAACAGGTAAGGGATGGATGGACATAATGCGCCTCAAACAGGTAAGACCATCCATCACAGGCATATTTATATCAAGTGTTACCACATCAGGGTTTACCTCTTCAAGCTTTTCCAGGGCATCCTCTCCATTTCTTGCAATACCAACCACCTCAATCATGGGGTCAGACTCAAGAATCTGCCTTATTGCCTTACGCATGAAGGCAGAATCATCAACAACCAAAACCTTTACTTTTCCTTTTCCTGCCTCCTGCAATTTTTTTCCTCCTTACAAAACTTTTACTTTCCTGCCAAATGTTTTTAAAGCAACCTTTCCTGTGTTAAGGTCAAATTCCATTGTTCGGGGAACTTTTCCCAGAACTTCCTCTCCAGCAATATTTATCCCCTGCTTTTGCAGGCAAAATCTTACTGCCTCAACATTTTCCCTGCCTATGTCAAAACTATCTGGCACACCGGGCGAAAGACCGAACATATCTGCACCACCTGCAATTTTGGCTACTATAAAACCCTCCCTTGCTCCCATTTCCTTCATTCTTTCAATCATCAGAAAGATAGCAACATCTGCAAATCTTGCATCATTTTTCCTTTTATCTCCAAAACTTTTATAACTTGGCAAAGTTATATGGGCAAGCCCACCAATCCTCGACCACCTATCATAAAGAGCAACACCAACACAGGAGCCCAAGTTATGGGTAATAAGAACTGCAGGGGCTTTTGCAACATAAAATTCCCCAATCCCAATACTTATTATTTTCTTCTTCACTTAAAAATTATGTTTCAAAAATTGCCTGAAAAAATCTTTAAATCTTCTGATAAAAACAATCTCCTATCACCTTAAAACCAAATTCCTCTGGATTGAGTATCTTTTCTGTCCCTCCGGTAAAGAGAACACCACCTTTTTTTAAAGCACCATGAAGTTTTCTTATTAAGGTATCCTTGGCATCTTCCTCCAGATAGATAATCATATTACGACAGAGTATAAGCCAGAAAAATTCTCTGGGAAATTCATCCTTTAAAAGATTCATTTTTTTAAACTTCACTCTTTTTCTTATATTCTCTTTAATCTTGAACTTCCCCTCACACTGAACAAAAAACCTCCTTAATCTCTGCGGAGAAACATTTCTCAGGTGGATTTCATTGTAAATACCAAGTTCTGCTTTTTTTAAAGCAGCCTCATCTATATCCGTAGCAAGAATTCTCACCTTCACCTGAGGGCATTTTTCTTCAAGGATAATAGCTACAGAATAAGGTTCCTCACCCCCAGCGCAGGCTGCACTCCATATCCTGAGATTGGAAGTTTTTCTTAGAAGACTGGGAATTATTCTTTTTTCCAGCTCCTCAAATTGGTCCGGGTCACGAAAAAATTCAGAAAAATTTATGGTGATGTAGTCTAAAAATTTTCTGTAGTCTGCAGGATTTTTCTCTAAGAAACGCCAGTATTCTCTCAAAGTTGAAAAGCCCATTTTTTTGCTCAACTCCTTTATCCTGCGCCGCATCTGACGAGGTTTATAGGCATCAAGGTTAATCCCGCTTTTTTTTAGAAGCCTCTTTTTCAAAAATTCGTAATCTGCCTCAAAAGAAGTCCCTTTATCATTTATATTCATCTTTCCCCAGCAACTTAAGATTTTTTTTTGCTATCTCAAAATCAGGGTTTATAGAGAGAGCAATTTTAAACTCCTCCACAGCTTTTTTGTAATTTCCCTGTTTGTAATAAACAATACCGAGGTTGTTATGTGCCTCGGCATCCTCTGGATTAAGCTCAAGAGCTTTTTTATACTCCTGGATAGCCTCCTGCAAAAGTCCCTTGGCTTCCAGGACAAGTCCTAAGTTGTAGTGAATCTCGGATCTTTCTGGATTTAGCTCCAGGGCTTTTCTGAATTCTTTTATCGCCTCATCATACTCCCCTCTCTGATAATAATTCAAACCACTCCTCATGTATTGAGAAACATCAGGGACAAGATATTCCACCATTTCCACAATTTCCTCAAACACCGCCTCCTTCTCCGCATTCTTGATAACCTCAACAAGATTTATCCTGAAAGAACTATCTTTTCTCATCTTTAACTATCTCCATGGCAAGCTTTTTGTAAGCTAAGGCTCCACTGCAGTGTGGGTCATAAGATATTACAGGAAGTCCAAACCCTGGAGCCTCTGCTAATCTGGTGCTTACAGGGATTACTGTGTTAAAAATCTCCCTCTGAAAATTTTTCCTCAATTCACTCAATACAATCTGACTTATCCTTGTTCTTGCGTCATACATGGTAGCAAGCACTCTCACTTTACATAAATCAGGTCCAATTTTTTCTCTTACTATATTCACCATATTCAACAGCAAACTCATCCCTCTTAAGGCATAAAACTGAGTTTGCACCGGAATAATAATCCTGGAAGCTGAAGTAATAGCATTTAAAGTTAACACCCCAAGAGAGGGAGGGGTATCTATAAAAATGTAGTCAAATTCTGAAAGCACAGGACCTAATTTGCTTTTTAAAACTAACCCTCCCCCTTTTTGTCTGCGAAGTTTTACCTCAACCTCAACGAGAGGGGAACTTGAGGGTATAATGTAAAGATTTTTTACCTTTGTTGCACAAATAACTTCCCTCAAATCATCAATAAAACCTGACAAAACATCCTTTACTGTGAATTTGAAAAACCCGGATTTAATCCCCAGTCCAACTGTGGCACCTGCCTGAGGGTCAAGGTCAACAAGGAGCACTTTTTTCTTTTGAAAAGCAACACAGGCAGACAAGTTTACACTGGTTGTGGTTTTTCCACATCCTCCCTTGGGGTTTGCAACAGCAATAACTTCAGCTTCCACCTTTCCCTCTCCAGCTCAGTATCACTTTTTGCCCTTTATCTCATTTTTTTTACTCTCCTTCACCTCTTTTTTTGCCTCAGCTTTTTCAAGCTCCACCTTTTCCTGTTTTATTTCTCCTTTCTGAGGAGGCAAACTCTCTTTTTTCTCTTTTTCTGTCTCATCCTTTCTGACAGTTAAAATCTCCTCTAAATTAAGAAGAATAAGAAGTCTTTTTCCATCATTGAGCTTACCTATTCCCCGAATGTATCTTGCCTCAATGCCTGCAACAATAGGAGGAGGAGGTTCAATTGAGGTTTTAGGAAGACGTGTAACCTCAGAAACAGAGTCAACTATTATCCCTGTTGTTTTACCATTAACATTGGTAACCACAATCCTCGTAGCACTGGTCTTTTCAGTAGCCTCAAGTTCAAATCTTTTGCGAAGGTCAATTACAGGAAGAATGTTTCCCCTTAGATTTATCACTCCTTCCACAAAGAAAGGTGCCTGGGGAACCCTTGTAATCTCGGGAATTCTGATGATTTCCTGCACTTCCTCAATGTTTACCCCAAATTCCTCATTTTCTATCTTGAAACTTACAAGCTGTTCTTCTTCTGCCATTTTCTTTTCCTCCTTTTTTTCCTTCTCACTCTCACCTTTTTCAGCTTTGCTTAATTGGGAAAGTGTCTTTTTCTCTGAACTTGTAAGAAGCTTGTGTAGATTTAAGAGAAGGAGAAGCCTTTTACCATCTTCCATTTTACCTATTCCCTGAAGGTGATCGCTGTCAAAACCGGAGAGGATAGGAGGTGGCGGTTCAATAGCATCCTTGGACAGACGAAGAACTTCAGAAACAGAGTCAACCACCATCCCTGTGGATATCCCGTCTATGTTCACCACTATGA
>Ga0209834_10001237_pt1 | contig 14564 bp, 6 predicted proteins | sample Mar14236cmmetaG_FD_184134 | JGI IMG/M metagenome (GOLD analysis project Ga0209834, IMG submission 184134) | Marine hydrothermal vent microbial communities from Guaymas Basin, Gulf of California to study Microbial Dark Matter (Phase II) - Marker... ...
GCTTAACCCATACCAGAAGATTACAAAGAGGAATAGATAATAAAGAAGGAAGCGGGGAAGGTGCTCAAAAAACTTTTCTTCTTCATCAGGGGTAAGATTAAATATTTTCATAGTTCCTCACTCCATAGAAGCTGAGATGTAGTTCATTTATTGTTTGTGTCTATCTAAAGATATTTAAATGTTACGTGGTATAGTATAAAAGGACACAACAGTAAGCCCCTTTGCAGTCATGTGGCCTTATTGCGGCATGCTGTCTCCCAAAATGCACTTACAGAGCCCTAAAACGCAAACTCCTCGACGCTGAACTGCTCGACGACTTTCTCGAAGTCAGTCTCAGGAGTGTAAACGAATCCACAGCGGGTGCACTTCAAAACGCCGTTCTCCTCCACGAGCGGTGAGAAGCAGACCGGACAGCGGTACTCCTCGCGGCTCAGGGAGTCGTAAACCTCGTCCTTCATGACGAGGAGGTTAAGCTCGCTCTCCCAGTCCTCGTGGAGCATGCCCCAGTAGGGGGTCTCGACGGGGTAAAAGTCCTCAAGGATTAGGGCCTTTATTCCGATGCCCCTGACTCCCGGCGGGAGCCTGCCCGCGGGCTCTATGCTCACAACGTACTGGTCGTAGAACTCTATGTGCTCCGCCCGGATGGTCAATCCACGGGAAAGCTTCGAGCGGAGGGGAATAAACTGGAGGAACAGGCTTTCCCTCTCTACGTCCCAGCTCGCGCTTATTGAAACGCTCCCCTTCGTGAAGAACTGCGTCACGTACCGGTCATCCCTCTCCTCACCGGCCAGAGAAAAGCCTAACTTTGCCATGGCCCGGCCAAGGAAGTTCGGCCGCGGGAGCTTCTGATAGTTTATCAGATACTCCCCTATCCATCCCGCCAAAGGCATGGAATAGCCTACGAAAGCCTGCCTCTGAACCCGCAGGTAGGCCACACTGGGGAGCAGTTTGAACTGGTCGTGCATCAAAAAAAGAACGGCATAATCATATATATGATTAACGGAAATAACGGAAAAACTAAGAGCCAAAGAACTCGTCCAGGCTTATACCCTTCTTTTTCTTCTTCATGGCAGCCTTTTCCTTCTTGGCCGCCTTTTCAAGGCCAGTTGACGGCTTTATTTTTTTCTCAGAGCGTTTTGGGCCACCAGATTCACTCTTTTTCTCGGCCTTGGGCTTCTGATTGGACTTTCCGTTCGCCTTCAGCTCATCGAGGTAGCCGTTTTTGCCATTGGATTTGCCCGTGCGGGCCTTTATTATCTTCTCGCAGACGTCGGCCGAGAAGCCCATAAGCGTTCTCTGCCTCTCAGGGAAGACGTTCTCAAAGAGGGTTTTGATGTCCTTCTCCGTCAGGCATATCCTCTGCCTCGTGTAGTCAAGAACGTTGTAGCGCGTAACCAGCATCTTGGCCGTCGGGAGGTACTTCTCAATTGCACCCTTGCTGACGGTCAGAACTATCTTCCCGCCGCACTTGGGGCATTTTCCGGCCAGCGGAGGCCTCCGGTACTTCGTGTTGCACTTAACACAGCGGAACTCCTGGCGGGTGAAGCTCCTCAGGTTGCCCCTCAGGTCAGGGACGAGGTGGGAGTTGATTATCGTCTCGGCCACGTGGTGCTCGTCAACGGCGCGGATGCGCTCAGCGAGGGAGAGCTGCCTCTCAACCTTCTCGACCATGTCGCCGAGCTGTTTGTACAGGCTCATCTTCGGGCCGAGGCCGATGTCGTCGGTGTCGTGGGTGAACTTTATGCCCTCGTACATCTCGGGCTTTCCGAGACGGTCTTCAACGCGCTCGATGAACTTAACCTCCTTGGGCGACTTCATCTCGTAGGTGGCGGCGTAGAACTCAAGCGGATAGTACCTGACGACGTCCATGTTGTGGACCTCACTGTCGACCTCACGCGGGTCGAGCCTCGTGGTGACGACCAGCGGGGCGTCCATTTTACCACCGCGCTTCTCAGGGAGGTAGTACTTGCTGAAGTTCAGCAGGGCATCAAGGAGGAGCATGACAGCGTCCTCATCGCCGTCGCATTGATGTGTTACAATATTTTCGTTTATCAAAACATTATGGTATCTCTTAGCATTCAGAGAGAACACAAAGTCATCTTTAGGTTTGAGGTACTCGATGCGTTTAACTTTCACCAGCCAACCCATCTCGTGTGAGTATCTGTCCCTGTTGTTCGTTTTGACCGAATGAATTGAATAGACGGAATTCTTGCGCTTACTGATGAATCCTACTTCTCTAAAGAACGCGTGGTAGTGCTCACCCGCAATGTTCAACGCATAAACCGTTGAGACAGGAACTTCGTTTCCACGTTCAACATGATAGAGCCTGCCCCGAGCGTTGCCTCTGTTAGCGTTCTTATCGAGGGTATAGTAACCCCGGATTCCGAACTTCGAGAGCAGTAGCGTTTCAATGTCCTCTAGGAGGGTCTTATTAACGCTGTAAACCACAACCCTCGGAACTGTACTGAGAGCACTTCCGTCGCCCTCAAAGTACGCCCTCAGCATCTCCGCAACGGCGTCTTTCGGCAGTGTGTAAACCAGACGGGGAACGCGCTTTGTGTGTGCGTTTCTTCCTGCGCCCAAGACCTCAGTAAAGAGCAGGTACAGAATGCGCGAGCCGACTGTAACTTTTTCTCCGCGCTCGTGTATTCCAAAGCCATCTCCGAATGCATCTCTCAGTGCTTTTTTAAGGTCAGCCCTAACTTCCTCGTCGGCTATTGAGAAGCTTATCTGATAAACGCTGTCGCTTTCCCTCGCGTAGCCCTCGGCAAGATAATAACCAAGGACGCGCATCAGGGGTTTTATTGGGACGAACCTCTGTATTCTAACCCTGTCCCGCTTGAAGGCCAGCCAGCACTCCGGGACATCCTTTAACGACAGCCCTGCTTTTTTGAGGATTCTCAAAAGTTCTCCCAGCGGCAGAGAGTCCCTGCGGAGGTAGTCCCCCTTAACTTTTGCTCCAATGGAAGACAGCCACTTGGAGAGTCCGCGAACCATTACGATGTCCCAGATATCCTTGAACCGCTCATCTGAGAAGGCCTCTAGTAGGTCGAGGTATTCAATGTCCTTCTCTTCAAAATTGGGCCTTGGGACGAGTATTCTGTCGCCCTCCTTCACCTCAAAGGCCCTTTTCTCGACGAACTTTCCGTCCTCATAGACGAGAACCGGATGGTCAACGGTCGTTTCGAAGCTCCTTCCCAGCTCAAGCTCGAAGCGTATGAGGTGGTCAGTGCTTGGGGCCTTAATGACGTCCTCGATGTCGGTGAGGACTACTTTACCGCTCTCAGGGTCAAATGAGTAAACCTTAACATCCCTCTTTGGCTTCCTCCTGACGTAGACCATGTTTTCATAGCTCTCGTCCTCGAAGAGCTCATAGAGCTCGCGAAGGGTTATCCTGGCCGGCTTGCCGCCAATCTGAACGAGAATCCTCGTGTCACCGGGGAAGCAGTTCCTCCTCTTCGCGGCGTGGTAATACGGGTGAGCATAGCCTACCAGCACGTCGGAGAAGCCTATTATTCTGCCTATGATTCCGGCAGAGGTGTGTGGAGCGAGACCGATGACGAGGTGGCCCACAAGGTCTTCCATCTTCTCGGCGTTGTAGAACCTCGGGAGGCCGTAGAACTTCTCGAGCAGGTCGTCTATGAACCGCGCAACCTTTAGAAGGTATCTGCCCGCCTCGTAGGGCAGTATGACGTCCTGAACCCTGAGCTCGAGTATCTGGTCGTCCCGCTCCAGGGGCTTGCCCTCGAAGTCGTGGGTGTAGCCGAGCTCGCGGAGCTTCTCAACGCTCGTACCTATCTCCCTCGGCTTGAAGTGGGTTATCGGGGCGTCGGTGGCGTCGAAGCGGATTGTGCCATCTTTAAAGACGTAGACGTCGTTTTTGGCCCTCAGAAGGCCCTTCTCCAGGGGCTCGGCCATCTTGTAGCCGGAGGTCATACCCTGGACGCCCTTGAGCTTGTCGATGCCGTAGACCTTGACGTTCTCCATCGCCTGCCTCAGCAGTTCGGAGGGTTTTATTGTCCTCCTCGCGTAGGGCTTCAGCTCGGTGCTGCACTTGGGACACTGGAAGTCGAAGTTCTCTGCTTCGTTCTGTGAGTAGTCAACGTTGCACCTGGGGCAGTGCCAGAGGAGCTCCTTCCTCGTGCCGCAGACAGGGCAGAGGTGTTCCGGGCCGGTGTGGCCGCATTCGGGGCACTTGAAGAAGGCTATCTCAACACTCGCTACCTTTCCTTCCTCGGCGGCCTTTTTGATGTCCCTGCTGGAGCCGCCCGCGAGACCTATCGGGAAGAGAACCTGAACAGGAGGCTTCATCCTCCTCTCCTTGGCCTTCTCGGGCCTGCCCATTCTCGCGCCGATCCAGCTTATTCCCCTGTCGCGGAGCTTTATTCTGTTGTTCTTGTTGATGATGTCTATTACAGTAAAGAAGGGCTTCGCCCTGAACTCCCACTCAAGGTTGCCGAGGGGCGTCAGCAGAGCGGCGCTCCATGGGTAATCTATTACTATGACTTTTGTCTTCTTTTCCACCCGCTCGAGCCTGTGTGGGAGACCGAGGAGTTCGAGGTAGCGCTTTATTTTGGGGTCGTTCTCCAAAACTACTTTTCTCGCGAACTTGTTCTTCATGTGCTCGTCCCACTCGATTTGAGCGCCGAGGAGGGCCTTCTGGAGTTCCTCAACTTCCTCAGGCTTTAGGGTGTTCCAGTAGAGGGTGTAGTGCGGGTGGAACGGGATGTCGAGAACCTTCGAGAGGTGTATGGCGACCTCAACGTCCGGCCTGACGCGTAGGGGGTCTTTCAGGAGGCTTTCGAGGAAGTCCGGGTCGAGTTCAATGTACTCGGCCGCCTCCTCGATGGCCTCGCGCGGGTTGTCGGAGAACGGCTTAAGCTCAACCTCGTAGGTCTCGGCTATGGCCTTAACAAGCTCCTGAATCCACCATTCTTCAGCGTAGTTGGCTGGGAGGAGCGTCTGGTTGTTCTCCACGAAGTCGCCGAAGTTCACCAGGGCGTCGCCGACGTAGAGTATCTCATCGATTTTGTCGCGGATTTTGAGGGCGGTTTCATAGTCGTCCACCCGTATAACGCTCCCGTCCTTGAGCTTCACTATCGGGCCTTCGACGGTGGTTGCAGGGGTCACGATACAGCCCTTGCCGGGCCTTTCCGTCTTCATCTGGGTTCCAATCGCTATGAACTCGTCGAGGACAAGCATGGTAGCGGGGTTGACGCTCCACGTTGCGAAACCGCTGACGCGGGAGCGGCCGTACCTGAGCCTGAAGCCGCCGTTGGTGGAAGGCTCGGCGAAGAGCGGCCTCCCACCGATTATCTCCTTCGTGTATTTCTTGTTGGGGGCGATGCTGGCCCTGAATTTCTCGTAGAGTTCATAGTAAAAGCCCTTCTCGACCTTCTCAACAACTTCTTCCCCAGCGCCGGAATCCTCGGCTTTGGATTCGGAAGATTTGGAATCATCCGCCTTATTGCCCTTTTCTTTGGCATCTACGAACTCTTTTATCCAGTCCCAGCCGTCAACGCCCATCTTGTCTATGTACTTGACGAGCTTCTTCGCCTTCTGAAGGACACCCTCGGCGAGGACGAGTATGGCGCCGCCGCGCAGGTGATTGGTCTCAACGCCGGGGACGTCGCGGTGTGAGACCTCAACCTTATCCGTTTCTTCACCAGTTATCTCGATGGGGATGTTCTTCATGGCGAGCCTTACCTCGTCGGCCTCGGGGTGGTACTGCAGGCGCGTGACGGCGCGGTGGTAGAGGTCTATCTCCTCGACCATCCTCTCTATGTGCTTCTCGCTCGGCTTGAAGCGGTCGAGGCCGAGCTTCTTCCTGACGTAGTCTCCGACGAGGACGCTGAGGGCCTGAGCGGTTCCTCCAGAGCTCCTTATAGGCCCGGCGTAGTAGAGGGCAAGGTATTCGGAATTGTCGTCCCACTCGTTGCGCTTGATTTTAACGTCAGCTATTCCCTCAAGGGGAGCCGAGACTATACCCTCGGTGAGGATTGCAAGGGCAGTCCTAACGGCCTGCTCTGCGTAGCGCTCCTTGCTCCCCAGGTCGCCAAACTTACCGTCTATAATCTCGTCAACGACCTTTAGGGCGGCCAGCTCTTTACCGTACTCCTTAACAAGAACGCGTATCCTCTCTGCCACACCCTTTGGACCGACGAGGCTCTCAACACGGCCGGCCATGTCGGTCGCCTGGGGCACCTCAACCTCAAGGCTGGGGTCCTTTCCCTGTTCACGGGCCTTTCTCGCTATCTCATAGGCCCGGTCTATCTCGCGCTGGAGCGATTCAAAGTAGGATTTCATCTCGGATGAGTAGAGCTCCTCGCCCATTCAAACCCCCTCACAGTACTCGTCAAACCTCACAACGGCCCTCAGGCGGGCGGTTTCGACGTCTATTATGGGCACCCTGGCGGGTGTCGGCATGATGTTCACCATCTTCTGGAACTCCGTCTGGGCCTGCCAGGTTCCGGTGTTTATCAGAAAAACGCCGTTGTACATCTTGTACTCCATAACGTGGACGTGACCGGCCTGGAAGAGGTCGGGAACGGATTCTATAACGAGGGTATCCTCCGAGTCCGGTGCGACTGGCACCTTCTCCCCGAAGGTCGGCGCAAGGTGGCGGAGTTTGAGCAGGTCGAGCATGGCCTCGGCGGGCCTGTGGTGGCTCCTGTTCGGGATAAAGCTGACGACGTCCTCTATGCCGCGCCCGTGGGCAATGAGGAAGTCGCGTCCGTGAAGCCTCACGACGGCAGGGTTGCTTATCATGACGGCGTTCTTGAGCTTTTTGAGGGGTCTGGCGTACTCATCGTAGAACCCCGGCTGGGGGAGGGCGGTTCTGGCGGCGTCATGGTTGCCCGGGCCTATGAACATGGTTATGTGATCGGGCACGTTGCGGAGGAGGTTCGCCAGGGCCTCGTACTGGTCAAAGATGTCGGGAATCTCCAGCTCGTTGTACTGGCCGGGGTAGATGCCGATGCCATCGACGACGTCACCGGCGATTATCATGTACTTTATCCTGCTCACGAGCTCCTCCTCGGCCCGGTTGTTCACCTCGCCGTTGAGCCACTCTAGGAAGCGCTCAAAGGCCTTCTCGCAGAACTTGTTGCTCCCCACGTGGATGTCGCTCAGGAGAATGGCGTAGACCTTCTCCTCGAGCGGGGGCTTTTCGCGCTTGAACTTTGGAACGTCTGGGAGATATATCCTGTTGGCGAAGAATATGCCCCTACCAGAGTAGCGGCCGCGGAAGGCTACAACGGAGTCAGGCATTATCTGGAAGAACTTCTTGCTCTCCTCGTTGTTGCGGTTTATGAAGACCTTGATTATCCCGGTGCTGTCCTCGACCTCGAACATGTAACCTTTGGCAGTCTCGCGCTTGCTGTTGATGAGACCGATGATGGTTACCTCCTCGTCCCCTCCAACGTAGCCCAGCTTCCCTATGTCTATGACGCTGCCGAGCTCGGGGTTCTCGCGGAGGATTCTGCGCATCTTTCTCAGCCGGCTCTTGAAGTAGTCCGAGTACACCTTGACGATTATCTCGCCCTCCTTGCTGGCGGCGCTCTTGACCTTGGGAGCCTCAAACTTCACGTTTTTGACGTCGAAGACGAGCTCCCAGTCGTCTTTTATCTCCCTCGCGCGGTAGTGGAAGCCCTCTTTGGGCGCTATAACAACATCCGCGTACGTCGAGTAGCTCTTCTCCTCGGGAACCTCCTCGCCGACGTAGGCTATCGGCACCCCGTAGTCCCCGTAAACTATCTTGGGCTTCACACCGTTCCCGTTCTCGTCGGAGTAGTCGGATTCCTCACCAGCGTAGCCGTTTCCGTTCTCGGGGAAGGCAGAGCCACTAGGCAGGGCTGGACCCTCTGCGGCGGGCTCAGACCGCGACACAGCACCGTTCTCCACAGGAAACGTCTCGGGGGAAGCGACCCGGACAGAATCCTCAGATGACACATCTTCATTTGTTGATGTCCCGCCTACATCTGGGGCTGAAGTTCCAGTGGAAACTAAACTCTCCCCCCCAGAATACTCGGGTTTTCCCTGCTCAGATTCACTAAGAGAAGCCGTTTCAACCGCAGATTCAGTGGGAGTTCCAGTGGAAATAGAAGTTGGAGAGCCCTCTTCAAGAGAATTGATTATCTCGCTCGATGACCCAAAAGAACCATCTTCAGGGGCGTTCTCAGCAAAATCAGAGGACTCTTCCAGCAACTCCTCAGATCCATCTAATTCAGGGGAGATTTCCCCATCCATCTCACGGCGCTCGGAAGAATCCTCACCGGCGGCGGGTTCCAGTGGAGCGGGGGCCTTCTCTTTAAGGAATTCCTTTGCAACGGCGGAGTCTATGACAAAAGTGCCCCTCGCCTTGGCGAACTTTATCAGCTCGGCAAGTGTGAAGTTCTTCTTGTAGCTATCCACAAGAAGGTAGTAGGCCGAAGGTGTGATTAAATAGTTATTAGCCATTAAATCCCTGATCAAACCCATCACAGCAGCCTCCTCTGGCGAGACATGCTCACGGTCAGCATAGTCTGGAGCTGGGGATCGTGTCTGTATATGTTCTTGACCTTATAAGGTGTTACGTTGAGCCGTATCTCCTTCGTCCTGCCATAGCGGCCCTTGCTGACGACCTTGGCGTTGATGATGCCGAGCATGTCGAGCTCGTTTATCAGGTCGCTCACGCGCCTCTGGGTTAGGGGCTCGAGGTCGATATGGTCGCAGAGGGATTTGTAGACGGAGTAAACGTCGCCGGTGTTCGCGGGCAGTTCGCCGTTCTCATCGAGGAGGACTATTGCATAGAGCAACACCTTTGAGTGAAGCGGAAGGGTCTTTATGACCTCCTCCATGGTATCCTGTTCTATCTTCTCCTGGGCCTTCCAGACATGGCGCTCGGTTACCTTGCTCGCACCCTCGCGCTCCGCTATCTCACCCGCGACGCGGAGCAGGTCGAGGGCCCTTCTCGCATCACCGTGCTCCCTCGCAGCAAGGGCGGCACACAGGGGGACGACGCCGTCGTCGAGGACACCCTCGTTGAAAGCATCAGAGGCACGCTGCATCAGGATATCCCTGAGCTGATTTGCATCGTAGGGCGGAAAGACTACTTCCTCTTCGCTCAGACTCGAGAGAACACGCGCATCGAGGTACTCCTTGAATTTGAGGTCGTTTGAGATGCCTATAATACTCACCTTTGCAAGGCTCAGCTCGGTGTTTATCCTCGTGAGAGAGTAGAGGATATCGTCGCCACTCTTTTTGATCAACTTATCGATTTCGTCGAGGACTATTATGACGAAGCGCTCACGAGCGTCGATTACCCACTTAAGCCGCGCGTAAACCTCATCGGTGGGCCAGCCGACGAGAGGCACCTCAACGCCACTCTCGTGCTTGAAGTGGTTTACAATGTTCGCCAGAACACGGTACTGGGTATCCACTATCTCACAGTTGATGTAAATAACGTCAACTGGAATCTCATACTTATCGGATATCTTCTTCAGCTCCTCGGTAACGAATTTTATGGTGACGGTCTTACCCGTTCCCGTCTTTCCATACACAAAAACGTTTGAAGGCGTCTCGCCGCGGAGGACGGGAACCAGAATATGGGCCAGCTCCTCGATCTGTTCACGCCTGTGGGGAAGCTCCTTGGGAGTATAGCTGTGTCTAAGGACCTCTTTATTTTTGAATATCTTCTTGGCATGAAGGTACTTCTCGAAGATTGAATCAAGGTAGCTGTCGTCCATGCACACCACCCATTCCACTGGAAATACTGGTCAATTGTTGATTATTATACAAATTTAATCGCATAATTTGTCAACAATGCAATTTAGAGAGTTATTATTGACAAGTTTTCCACGATGTCATGCATAATCTGAACATCGGACACCCACTCCAGAGGAAGCACCGGATGCATAGGAAGCATAGATATTCCAGGTCAAGGGTTTATATGCGTTGTTGAACAGGAGGATGTAAAAAGAATGTGAAAAAACAGAAGGGATGTTCAAAGAAAATAAGCCAACATCCGGCCCCTCTCGACCAGTAGCTCCCTATGCAACTTCAAAAATAGCGCCCAAAGGCCTTAAGAAAAGTGAAAGCTACAATTCAGAAGTACCCAACATCACCATCCCGGCTCTCGAGGGAGCGCTTCGCGGCAAAAACCTCGTCCAGAAGGTTTTTCGCATCCTCCGCTACCATACCAACTTTAACCGTCAGAAACCTCATCAGTTCCTCTCTGCTGGCACCCTTCTCCATCCTGTCCACGACCATACCAACGATACGGTCGAATATTTCCCGGGCGAAAGCCTCCTCCAGACCCAACGCGGAGACAGACGCCAGTAGCCCCATGAGAAGCGAAGTCAAAGCGTCGTTGAATTCATCTTTTCCGAGAGTCTTCTTGTCCAGGTCAACGCGGAGGTAAACATCGTCGTTCATTTCCGACAGGGTGAACTTCATCATGTTCACCTGGTCGTTGAGACGGAGAAGGGTATGGTAAATTTTGAGCTTATCCTCGTTCGGCATCGAGAACGTCTCCAGTCCCAACGGAACCAAGAGGTGGACAAACCCCTCTGAGAAAACCACAAGGAACGAAAAGGGCATTCTGGGGTGCTCAGCAACATAAGTATTGGGTCGAATTTCCCTGACGGACCAGGGGAGGTCAACCAAGTCTTCCGCAGTATCATCGCCAGCCTCCAGCCACCAAAGAACCCGGGCATCTATATCATCCATCAAGATCACCAAGATATAGCACGCGACTTAGGTTAATTAATCTTACAGTGGAAATGGATGTGTTACACTGGAAACAGCAATACTCCACAGGAAGCAAAAGGGGTGAGCGTACAACAACGTTCTCCAAACTTTTAAGTTTGTAAACGGCCAAATGTATTCAGATGAGCACTTCCACTGAAAGATGAATGCACCCAAATGTACACAAAAAAGAATACATTAGTGACCATAAATCGACAATGTAAGTTAACAATGACATTTAACACATGTTAAAAATTTAACAGTTCCATACCCCCTGGGGGTTTCATTTCCACTGGAACCGGGTTTTGGCTACTCCCACTATTTTTTGTTGTCGAGGTAGAAACTCTCCCGTTTTTTGTTTAATTTCCAGTATTTATATGTTTTCATGAACAATGTTCATAAAAAATCTGTAATCTCCAATCGTAATGAACATAATTCCAAAATATTTTTGAGCCAATTTAAAATTTGATGACTTCATATTTGTAATGGGGTTTATAAGCTCATCTTTTTGTAATTCCGGTCTGAAAAACCGTCCATTCCCAAAACTGGGCTCCAGTGGAAATGAAACTCTGGGGGGTCTTTCAGATGGTCATCGAAAAAGACCTTTGTTTCCACTGGAAAAAATGCTCCATCTATGGACGTCCTAGGACAGCGATGATGTGTTTCACTCCTCTCTTTGACCCATCACTCTAATCCCTGCGGAACGGGCCCCCTCCAAATGGGAGCTTCCAATGGAAAACGATGTGGGGATTGTCCATGCCCCCGTCGTCCGGTTGTGCATTCGGCTCTTGTCAAAACAGCTCTGTATGCGTGTGAATTCATGATCCCGGCAGACATTGAACATTTTTGTCCCCTGCCTCACCGGAAAGAAAAGTATATAACCCTTCGACTTTTTACCCCTATGAAAGGTAGGGGTAGTGGGTGAGTGAGATGCCACGAAAGAAGAATGTTGACGATGAAATAAAAGAGCTCGAGGAGTTTGAGGAGCTCGATGTCGTTGAAGAGTCCCCATCAAGCTCAACCAAGAACAAGAAGGAGAAGGAGATAACCACTCTCGAAGACCTCCCGGGCGTTGGTCCTGCAACCGCTGAAAAGCTTCGCGAGGCAGGTTACGACAGTATTGAGGCCATAGCCGTGGCTTCTCCAATGGAACTCAAGGAGATAGCGGGAATAAGTGAGGGTGCTGCGCTCAAGATAATCCAGGCCGCCAGGGAGGCCGCCAACATAGGAACCTTCATGCGCGCCGACGAGTATATGGAAAAGAGGAAGACCGTGGGAAGGATTTCCACTGGAAGCAAGAGCCTCGATAAGCTGGTCGGTGGTGGAGTAGAGACGCAGGCCATCACCGAGGTCTTCGGTGAGTTTGGAAGCGGTAAGTGCTTTGCCAAGGATACAAAAGTTTACTACGAGAACGATACTCTCGTTCACTTTGAGACCATTGAGGAAATGTACGAAAAGTACAGGGCTTTGAGCGGGGAAGTTCCCTTCGACACTGGCTTTGCGGTTCCACTGGAAACCGTCAGCGTCTACACCTTTGACCCTGCGACCGGGGAAATAAAGCGCACTAAGGCCTCTTATCTGTACCGCGAGCGGGTCAGGAAGATACTTCAGCTTAACCTCTCTCGGGGACGGAAGCTCAGGATAACCGCAGTTCACCCTATCCTTGTCTTCAGAAACGGCCTCCAGTGGGTTCGCGCCGGGGAGCTCAGGGAGGGCGATGTAATCGTCGGCGTTCGCAAGGTTCCTGCAAATTCAAAGGAGGTGCCAGATGAGAGGGCGTACTTCCTCGGCCTCTTTGTTGCTGAAGGGACATCGAATCCGCTCTCAATAACGACGTCCTCAGAGGAGCTTAAGGACTTCATCGTCGGGTTCATACGGGAGCACGATGGATACGAGCCGGCTGTTGAAATCCGGAGGGGTCTTTACAGGATACTCCTCCGCAAGAAAACAGCTGAGTGGCTTGGAGAGCTTTCAGCCTCAAACGCTCAAACCAAGGCGGTTCCAGAGGAAATACTCAATGGTGACGAGGATACGATAATAAGCTTCCTGGCGGGATACCTCGACGGTGACGGCCACGTTGCCGAGTCTCATGTGGAATTCGTTACGAAGAGCAGGAACCTTGCAGACGGCCTGGTCTTCCTGCTGAAGCGTATTGGCATGTCTCCAACAGTCTCCGAGAAGACTATAAACGGAGAAACATATTACAGGATTTTCATAACCGGAGAGGACAGGGCTTCCTTCAGCTCAATCCTTGAGGTTTCCATCCTCAAGAACTCGGAGCTACCCAGAGGCGGCGTTGGTCGGTATCCCCCTGTCGTTGCTCGGTACCTGGCCGCGCTTTACAGGCACTTCAGGCTGCCCAAGAGGGACAATGAAACTGCTTACCACATCCTAACTCGCAATAAGAACGTCTGGTTCACCGAGAGGACCCTCGAAAGAATCTCGGACTACTTCGGGGATGCCCTCACAAGACTGGAACTCGCAAAGAAGGCAATTGAAAGCGGGGAGAAGCCAGAGCTTCCGTTCCCGTGGACGGTTCTCAGGAAGTACGGCTTTGCCGATAGGCAGATTTCAAACTATCGCACGAGGGGACTTCCAAAGCGCGAACCCGTTAGGAGCGGGGTAGTCTTGGCTCTCCTGCGTGAGATTGAAGAGCACGAGAAGATTGCCAGGAAAGCCCTCGGATTCATTGAAGTCGTCAAAAAGCTGGAGTTCTACGAGGTTAAGTCCGTTGAGCTCGTCGATTACAACGACTGGGTTTACGACCTCGTTGTTCCGGAGACCCACAACTTCATAGCACCAAACGGCCTCGTCCTTCATAACACCCAGCTCGCCCACACGCTCTCAGTCATGGTTCAGCTCCCGCATGAGGAGGGAGGCCTTCACGGCTCTGTCATCTGGATTGACACCGAGAACACCTTCAGGCCAGAGCGCATAAGGCAGATAGCCGAGGCCCGCGGTCTGGACCCGGAGGAGGCGCTCAAGAACATCTACGTCGCGAGGGCCTTCAACAGCAACCACCAGATGCTTCTGGTGGAGAGGGCAGAGGAGATAATCAAAGAGAAAGCCGAGACCGACAGGCCGGTTAAGCTGCTCGTCGTCGATTCACTCATGGCCCACTTCAGAAGCGAGTACGTCGGCAGGGGGACCTTGGCAGAGAGGCAGCAGAAGCTGGCCAAGCACCTCGCCGACCTGCACAGGATAGCGGACCTCTACGACATAGCGGTCTTCGTGACGAACCAGGTGCAGGCGAAGCCGGACGCGTTCTTCGGCGACCCGACGAGGCCGGTGGGCGGCCACATCCTGGCCCACAGCGCGACCCTGAGAATCTACCTCAGGAAGGGCAAGGCCGGCAAGCGTGTCGCCAGGCTCATAGACAGCCCGCACCTTCCCGAGGGCGAGGCAATCTTTAGGATAACCGACAAGGGCGTTGAGGACTGATTTATCTTCTTTTCTTTTGGCCCTGTTCATTTTTAACTGTGTTCTTTTATGTTCAGATGCCAATTTAGAACGAGCTTTAGTGTTCGTTTGTTCACTTTTTTACTCTTGCTTATTTTCTCTTGTTCTTGTCGTTTTGTTCTCGTTGGAAATTGAAAATTCTACGAAAAAAGCGTTATTAGATACAACTCGTAAAAGAAAAAACTTATATACAATGAAATCTTATTTTTCCTGACCAACGGGTCGGTGGTGTCTATGAACTGGAGGAAGTTTGGGCTTAGCCTCTCCATAGTATTTCTCGTGTTGAGCACGCAGTTGGTCGTTGCACCGCAGGCAGCGGCAATGAGCACTAACAACGCCAGCGTGACCTCCCGCAGGGCTGTAGTTGCCTGGCACGATGA
>Ga0209834_10001240_pt1:0-12500 | contig 14549 bp, 10 predicted proteins | sample Mar14236cmmetaG_FD_184134 | JGI IMG/M metagenome (GOLD analysis project Ga0209834, IMG submission 184134) | Marine hydrothermal vent microbial communities from Guaymas Basin, Gulf of California to study Microbial Dark Matter (Phase II) - Marker... ...
GCTTTATTATGATAAGTAACTCCGATGTTATTTAAATCAATAGACTTTCCAATATTATCTTTTAATTCAGCATCTAATTTTAATGAATTAAATATATATGTTAATGATTTATCAAATTCTCCCAAATATTTATAAATAATACTTATATTATTTAAGCACTTAGATGTTTCTGAATAAAGTTTTTTCTCTTTAGAAATCTCTAAAGCCTCTTCGAAATATGAAAGGGCTTTTGAATAGTTATCAATTTTCCAATAGTATATACCAATATTATTTAAACATTGGCATATCTCTTTTTTATTGTTTATTTTTTTTGCTAGATCTAGAGCTTTTTTGTTTAGTAAAAAAAATTCTTGTAAGTTTAAATTTAAATACTCAGTAATACTTAGTTGTCTAAGACATTTAACTAAGTAATCATCAATATTAAGTAACGAGGCAATTTCTATAGCTTTTTTAAATGATTGTTTTGATCTTATATAATCATTTTGATTCCTATATGTTTTTCCGTCTTGATAAAGCTCATGAATTCTTATTATATTAGAAGAAAGCTTTTTTAGATCGTCATTATTAATAATTTTGCTAATGTTATTTGCTTTCTTAACAAATTTATAGGAATTATTAAGATTTCCTAAATTCCAATATATTTTTGATATTATTAGGTATGTTTCTAGTTTTTTATAATCGCTTAATTTCTTTTTTTTTATTTCTGAAAGATATATGTCTAATGCCTTTTCGTATTCCCCTAATTCAAAAAGTTTATTTGCTGTTAGATCTGCTAAGTTTTTATTGAGGGTATTAGAAGTTAAAGAAAAAGGTATTATTAGATATAGTAAAAAAGATAAAAAAAGAAAACTTTTTCTCACATTATTATATTTAAATTTTTAAACACAATTTTCAATCACCCTTAAAGGTGAATTTAAGGGTGAATTAAATTATAAAATTTAAAATGTAATCAGTATAAAAAAGATATTTTCTTTCCTTCTCTTTTTCTCTTTTAATAGCTTAAGTTTGGTTTTTTAATAATTTTTTGAATTAGTCTCCGTCGCTTAGACGTGGAGTGCTAATAGTTCCCGTAATTTTGATCTTTTTGCCGTGTTTGTTGTTGTCAGGGGTAACAGTGTTATTGCTGTTGTCGAAAACTGGCAAGAAGGAAAGAATGGAGTAAATCAAGGCCACAGGTTTTTTAACGATGGTCCGGAAGTCTAATTTGTTAGCTTTCTTCTCAAAAGCAAAGGAACTAGGAACGGTAGCTAGTAAGATAGCCACGCAGGCGAAAATAGCGATTGTTTTAATTGTGTTTTTACGCATTGAAAAACCTCCTAAAAATTTTTTTATTTAAGAGACACCCCGCGGTGAAGATAGAAGACTAGTATTCTTCTACAAAGTTTTTTCTGGAGACATTTCTTTTATCTTCATCCAAGGCGTCCCTTGTAATCTAAAATAAATTTTATAAAATGTCAAGCAATTTTTGATGCTAACTTTACTGTTTAGAATAACTTAGCACCAAGTATATACATTATCTTGTATCTATCTTTCACCTCCCTTCAATATATTGAGTCGGAAAAATAAAAAAAAATTGAAAAATTTTTTAAAAAAATTCTTAAATTCTCGTTGAATCAATGATTTTTTGGAGAAAATACATGGATAAATTGGCTGGCTTGTTAAGTAAATAATTACTTAGAAAAAGGATATTGTTGTTTAATCGCTGGGCCAATGCCCAGCTAGAATTTTAAAATATAATAATGGCTCTAGATCTTTGAAAATATAGCCTCACTTTGGCTGATTATCCTTTTTTGTCGTTTAAAAAGAATGGTTAGAAAGCTAATTTTTTCTTTAAGAGCTGATTAAGGATTTTCTTTTTTAAAAAAGTAATTTATTTCCCATTCAGCAGTTTGGGGGCTATCAGAACCATGAACAGCATTTCTTTCAATAGAAAAACCGTACTTGTGGCGAAGAGTTCCCGGTTCGGCAAGAGCTGGATCTGTTGCTCCCATTACTTTTCGCCAATGAGCAATTGCGTTTTCTCTTTCTAAGACCATAATTATAATTTTTCCTGAAGACATAAAATCGGTTAGGCTATCATAAAAAGGCTTGTTCTTATGCACAATATAAAAACCCTCTGCCTCTTCTTTTGTTAACCGTACCATTTTCATCTCATTAATGAAAAATCCTTCTTCTTCGATTCTTTCAATAATTTTTCCAATTATATTTTTCTTGACTGCATCTGGTTTTATTATGGCAAGTGTTTTTTCTTTCATCGATATTCTCCTTTGCTGGCAGTATTTTTTTATTGGTCAGCAATAATAAAAATGAACCTCAATCTTAAATAAATAGAATTTAGCAGTCAATAGTAAATCATTTTTCGGATCCATTTCCAAAACTGTGATAACTTGGGTAATGGACATTAGCTTGAATTATAAATATTGGCTGAGCAGAAAGAAATGAAGACCCACAAAATATTTCTTTCTCATTTTTTTCTGGTGCTGGGGAAACTAGCAAAAATGGTGACAGGCACTCTATTAGCTGGTTGTTTTGGTAGTGCCTCAGGCTAAAATAAGGTGCCAGTCACCATTTTTCATCACGGTTTTGGAAATGCTTAGCCTTTTTTTTGGAGTTTAAATTCCGGGGGAAAAGATTTGAAGAGAAAAGGACTATTTTTGTTTTTCTATCATCAGATTGACGCCTGCCAATTAAAGAATTAAAATATCGCTTCCGTAGTCCAATTATCAGCAATCAATTTATTATGCCATTGAAAGAAAGGTATCGGCAACTAAAAGAGTTTTCGATTAATTATGGTTTTGATTTTTTTGGAGTAGCGGATATTTCTTCCCTTAAATCTGATTTTATTCTCTCATCAGAAATAAAAAAAGAGTTTAATTGGGCAATAAGTTTGGGAAAAAAGTTATTGCCCGCTGTTTTGGACGACATTATTGATCATCCTACGCCTCTCTATTTTCATCATTATCGTCAAATTAATTTTTTCTTGGATCGAGGTGCTGTAGCTTTGGCTGATTTTATCCAAACATTAGGACCTAGCGCCAAGGCCTTACCCATTCCAGCTTCCCAAGTAATAGACTGGAAAAACCAAAGAGCCCATCTTTCGCATAAAAAAATTGGCGAGCTAGCTGGTATTGGCTGGTTGGGGCGCAACAATTTATTGATAAATCCAGAAGTAGGAGCTCGGTTCAGATTGGTAACCTTATTAATTAATTTCCCCTTGGAAATAGATTCGCCTTTAAATAAAGACTGTGGAAGTTGTAATGCTTGTCTTTCGGTTTGTCCCGCCAAGGCTATAAGAGAGAGCCAAAAAGATTTTGATCACTGGGCTTGCTTTGAAAAACTCAGAGAATTCAGAAAAAAAGGCTATGTTGGGCAGTATATATGTGGAATTTGTGTTAAGGCTTGTTCAGGCCCAAGATAATCCTTGGATTGGGAATTATTTCAAAACTAGTCTGCCTTCTAAGTTTAAATTCTAGATTTAAAGAGAAGGGGAAGGTTAACTGTTATTCATTTCAAATTGCGATATTTATGTCTTCCTCTTTAGGTTGGGGGTTCTTCTTGGACTGAGGGTTAAAAAGCGCCTAGCTTTTTTCCTTGGCGGGGATTATAATACCGGATTTAACTTTATAATTTTAATTCTTTAGTTTAATTCCGATTAATAGCCCGAACTCGACTTAACTCAACATTTTCTTTAGCGATAACGCTTCGATTTTTCCCCGAATCTTTAGCTTGATAGAGGGCTTTATCGGCCAACTTGACTAGTTCGGAAGCCTTTTTTTCGTAAAAGGCCCGGTGGATTGATTGGGTTTGAGAAGCAGGAGATTCACCAGGGTTAAAAACACATTGAGCAATGCCGAGGCTTATTGTTTTAGAGATTTTTTGGCTTTCAGGATAAAAACTAATCTTTTCAAATTTTTGCCTAATTCTCTCGGCAACAATTAAAGCTTCCTTTGTGGTTTGACCGGGAAGAATGATAGCGAATTCATCTCCGCCAAAGCGAGAAACCCAGTCCCCTGGTGACCTTGTTTCTGTATTTTCAAAGAGAGTAGGTTCTTTTCTGATGTTGTCAAGGATAGTACAAGCTAACTTTTTAATAACCTCGTCTCCCTCGAGATGATGGAAAGAATCGTTATATGATTTAAAATCGTCAATATCGAGCATGATGAGAGATAAGGAGCTCCGCCATTTTTCGGCTGTTTTTATTTCTTCTGGTAACTGCTGGTTGAAATAACGACGGTTATAAACTCCGGTCAGCTCGTCGATGATCGATAATTGTTTTATTTCTTCTTCTAGTTTTTTTCGTTCTGAGATATCATCTATTACTGTATCAAAATAAAGAATTTTCCCTAACTTATCCTTAATGGCGGTTGCTGTTAATGAGCCCCAAAAAACTTCATGGTTTTTACGCCATAGGCGTATTTCTTTGTTTCTAACGTGGTTGTTTAATTCTAATTCGCCCATAAATTGAGAATATTCTTGGAGGCTAAAAAAGAAATCACTAAACCGAGAGCTGTCTGTAACTTGATCCGAAGAGAGTTTTAACATTTCCAGGGCAGCCGGATTAGCTTCGATGAGCTGGCCATGCCCGGAAACTCGAAGAATGCCTGTTTTTAAGTTGCAAACTAAACTTCGGAATTTTTCTTCGGAAGATTTTATTTGGTGGGTTAAGATTCTTTTCTGCAGAGCTTCGGATAAAAAGTTGGCAAATATTTCTAAAGGACGGACTGTTTCGTCTGTAGGCCTAAGGCCACTTTTCGAATCGTCAACAGATATAATCCCAATTACTTCTTCCTTGGTATCTTTCATGGCCACCAAAAGACCATCTTCTTTGTGCCAACTTCCAGGTCTTTCTGGGTAGTTTTCGGTCCCGGGAATTATTGCTTGGGGGTCGAGAATAGCCTTTTTATCATGGGGAATGTAACAAGATTGATGCCCAAGCTTTATTCCTTCCTTAAAGTAGGATAGATATTTTTCTTTAGGCATTAGGATTGATTGCACTTTTTCTATATCTTCTTTTTTGATGCCATAGGAAGCAATTATCCGACGGTATGGAGGAGTAGGAATAAAGTAGGAGATTAATACTCGTTTGAAATCTGAAATCGAGGCAATAGCTTCGGCAATACTTCGAAAAAATTTTTCTTCATTTTCAATAGATAAGAGCTCAGCTGATATTAGGGAAAATTTTTCTAATTGTTGATTAACCTTTTGGAGATTTTGTTGTGCTTGGTGTTGGGGTGTTATGTCAATTTCCATAACGACAGCGATAGGATCACCTTCATCAGGAAAAATAGGGAAAATAGACATTAGCACGTAGGCATCTTCTCCTGATTTTTTAACAATTTTTTTCTCAAGTTGACTAAAAGATTTCTGCTGAGAGAAAACTGATTGGAGGAGGTTGAAAAATTCTTCCTTCTGGTCGGGTGAAGCAAAAACATCTCCTAATGGTTTTCCCAATATGTCCTTTTGAGAAAAGCCAAATAAAATTTCTGATTGATGATTCCAGAAAGTGATTTCTCCCTGAGAGTTGACCTGCTGGATGGCCAGATTAGGCGCATTGTCAATTATTGCCTTTAACTGTGTTTTGACCCGCTCGACCTCTTGATAAGCACGATTCAACTCACTAGCTGCTTTCTTACGCTCGGTTACGTCTGTTGCTATACACATCAATCCACCAGAATAACTATTGTTTTCGATTAACCGGCAAAAAACCCGAAAATATCTAGTTTCCTTAGGGCTTACTTGGATTCTAAACTCAAAAGTGAAGGGAGATGCAGATGAGATTTTGTTGATGATTTCGGCAACTTGGACTTTATCCTCGGGATGGATTAAATCTAGAAAAGATGTTCCTAACAAAGATTCTCTTTGGAATGAACCATAATTTTCCAAAGTTGAGTTGATGTAGGTAAATTGGCCATGATTATCAAGAGTGAAAACAAGATGATTGCTATTTTCGATGAGATGTTGAAATTTTAATTTGGCCTCTCTTAATTCTTTTTCTATTTTTTTCTGCCCAGTAATGTCCCGGATAATTCCCATTTGAGCCGGTCGATCTTCATACTCGATAGATGAAATAGAAATTTCGATAGTTTTGGTTTGGCCTTTTTTGTTGATAGTTTTTGCTTCATAAGGGATAGGAAGAGGTTTGAAATCGATGCGCAAGTTATATTTTTGTTGGAGGCGAGCCTTTTCTTCTTGAGGGAATAAATCTAAGAATTTCTTTTGTTTTATTTCTCGGAGTGAATAACCAAGAATTTCAGCGGCGGCTTTGTTAGCGAATTTACAAAGACCGTCTTGGAGAATGATAATTCCATCTTTGGCATTTTCGATAAGGGTGGAGTACTTTTTCAACTCCTTTCGGAGAAATTCCTCCCCTTTTTTTTGTTCAGTGACATCTCGAGCTATCCCTAGGAATATCTCTTTTTTGAAATTTTCTAGGCGTAAAGGCCGAAGTGATATTTCTAAAGGAATTAAGGTCATATTGGCTGAAGAAAAGGAAACGCCAGCAAAAATAACCTCGGTCAAGGTTTGAGCTTTGGCTAATTTTTGTTGAATATTTTTTCTCTCTTCAGGATGAATGAAATTGAAGATGTTCTTTCCCAGCAAATGCTCTTTGGAGTAACCGGTTATTTTTTGAGCTGTGGAATTAATGAAAATGATATTTCCTTGGTTATCGATAAGAAAAATAATATCGGGAGAATTTTCGATTAATTTTTGGTATTGGTCTAAGGATAGAATTGTGTTGTTCGTTAAAGTTTGATAGTTGGCAATATACTCTTGGGTCATTTTTTATAAGACATCTAAAAAATAGGAGAGAAGTACAGAATTGTAAATCCTCTTTTTAGATGAATCAAAGAGTGAGTTTTATCTGGATAAAGTACTCCTTGGCGATATTCAACTTCACCCCTAGTGATTACTCTTTCTTTTTAATCGGTACCCAAATTTCGATATTGCCGGTTGAAGATGACATTTCCGAGGGAAGGCTCAGGTAACGCTCGATAATTGGGCCATCTTGCTGGAAGTTATTGGCTTCAAGCCAGTTGAAAAGAGAGGTATAAGCTTCTCTTTTTTTCCCTGGAGTTCCTGGACAAGAAATAGAAGCCACTTTTCTTTCTGGCCATTGTTTGACTTGGAGAGGGGCTTGAGGATTAATCGGAGGAGTCACAGGAAAACCAATTTCCCATTGGGAAGCTCCCTTTTGCTCTTTAAGGGGAGAAAAGGGGAAAATTCCAAAAGTAGGTCCGGTTGGAAGTATATTTTGTTGGCGAGCATTATACATGAGCATGTTTATCGCCTGGGGAACTTCCGAATAGTCCCCTGAATAAGAAATGCTGACATAAACAAAAGGTTCTGTATTTTTAATTACTATTTCAGAAGCAAAAGAAAGAGAAGGAATACTGATGATGAAAAGAAAAAGAGAGATAATTAACAAGTTATTTGGCCTCATTGTTTCCCTCCTCGGATTTTTTTCCTTATTTTCATAATAAAACAATTTTGAGGAAAGGTTAAGCTATAGGAAGCACATCCTGTTTCTAAAGTGAGTGGCGCGATATTTACAGATAAAGTCTGGGGGTGAATGTTGGCCAATTCGCTCGTTGTTTGCTTAATTAGTCAGAACAGGGAATAAAGTGTCTAGCCTCCTCATTTGGAGTTTATTTTTGCCCACTATCTTGGGCAATTTAAGGGATAATTACTTTATTCAACTGGATAGCCAAAGAAAAACTGATTTTTCCACAGTTTTTTTCACAGAGATTGTGGAAACTTTAGCGAGATGGAAAAAAATAGTTCTATATTTTATAATTTTAAATAATTTTAGTGGGTTTTCTAATAAAGCGGAGGTGATTAATGAGAAAGAAAGGGCTCTTTGTTTTTTGGGTAATCAACCCAGAAAAGGTTTGGTTGGAATTTAAAAAGCTAATATTTGAAATTAAATGGATTGCCTTAATCGTAATTTTGGTCTTTTTAATCTGGAGCCAATTTGAAGCCTGTTCCTCGGGATCTAAAGAACCAGCTGACCTAATACTCCTTAATGGAGATATCTATACTGTTAATCCTGAACATCCTCAAGCTCGAGCTTTGGTGATTGTTGGCAATAGAATTAAAGCTGTTGTTGATTCTGACTCAGAGGCTCTGAGATGGAAAGGCAACCAAACTAAGGTAGTAGACCTTAAAGGGGCCTTTGTTACCCCGGGAATTATCGATTCTCATGTGCATTTTAATCGAGCCGGAGCCCTAATTAATGATGCCAATTTGATGATGGTCTCAGATAAGGAGAGCTTACGCCAGGAAATTAAAAGAGTAGTTGATCTGGTAGATGAAGGAGAATGGATAACGGAGGGTCTCTGGGGTGCTTACGAAAAATGGGCCTTGGGAGACGAGGGACAAGCCCTGGTTAAAGAGAAAAAATCCCTCTGGCGTCCTAATCGGTGGATGATTGATGATCTGACGCCAAATAATCCTTGTTTCTTATGTCGTTACGACTATCAGGAGTGGTTGGCCAATACCGCCGCTTTAAAAGCAGCCGGCCTGGAAAAAAGCCAAATGGAGGGATTGGAACTAGATAAAAATGGTCAGCCAACAGGGATAGTGTATCGTCCTTCTCCGGCCTTTGAAAAAATCTGGTCCACCCGAAAGCCAAAATCTCATAAAAGACTTCTGGATGAAAATCGAGCTGCTCTTAAAGCCCTTCGCGAAGCTGGGATTGTGGAGATTCATGATATTGCTGTTCCCGAACAGACTAAGCGCTTTATTGAACTCCAGGAAAGAGGAGAGTTAACCTGTCGAGTTTGGTTGCGACCCGATCTTTCTCGAGGAGTCGAGTTGAAGGAAAAAGGTTTAACCATCGGGCTTCATCCGAAAACAAAAAAGCCTGATCTCTGGCTTCGCTATGGAGCCTTAAAAGGCTATGTTGATGGAATTATGGGAACCCACGGGGCCCTCTTTTTCCAACCTTACCATGACCAGCCTGACAATTCTGGGCACTGGAGAAGACATACGTCTGATGATCCAGAACTTAAGCAAGGGAATATGGAGAAAATGTATAACTTGATTAAAATCGGCCTCGATGCTGGTTTTGTTCCCAATGTTCACGCTATCGGCACGAGAGGAGTGGCTGAATTGTTGACTCTTTTTGAACGTTTAAAAGCCGCAGGAGTTGACTTGAGAAGATTTCGGATTATTCATGCTCAAGTTGTCCGAGCAGAAGATTTTCCCCGGTTTAAAGAACTGGGGATTATAGCTGAGATTAATCCCTATCATATCTCCGACGATATGCGCTGGATGGAAGAACGAATTGGTCATGATCGGTGTCGAGGCGCCTATGCTTTCCGTTCTTTAATTGATCATGGCGCAGTGCTTTGTTTTGGCTCTGATTGGCCAGGAACTTCAGCGGCTTATTATCATATGCATCCGAAATATTTGATTTATTCAGCTGTCACCCGGAAAACTATTAAGGGGACTCCTCCCGGGGGCTGGTTTCCTGAGCAAAGAATCACGGTGGCCGAAGCCCTCCAGGCTTACACTATTAATGCGGCTTATGCCTGTTTTGAAGAAGATATTCGTGGTTCTTTGGAAGAAGGAAAATTAGCTGATATTACCGTATTTAATCAAAATCTTTTAGAGGTTAAACCAGAAGAAATCCTCAACACCGAAGTATTATTAACCATCGTTGATGGAAAAATTGTCTATCAGAAGAAAGAAGTTATTTATTAAATATAATACCTCCTCTAAATAAATATGGTGGGGTTGGAATTAGGCCTTTGGTTTAGAAGATTGATATTCCCAGTTAAATAATTAAGGCCCAGGAGGAGCAGGGACAGTTTTTATTCTTCCGGAGATGGCAATAGTTATCTTGAATGAGCCATTGGCATTGTGAACCAGGATCGAGGCTAAATTAGAAACAGTGCCTTGCGGATAGAAGGTGGGGGTGTTGTTGGCTTCAACTACTACGCCGGGTAATTCTTGATAGGAAATTGCTATCCATTTCTGGCTTGCTGAGTCTTTTTTTTCCAAGACAATTCCAGTTTTCTTAAATACGCAACGGTGGGGAATATTTTTAAAGATGGCCAGGTAGCGAGCTTGAATTAATTTCACCTGGATAGCCCAAGTGGATCGGCGAAGTTGGTAGCGGGGCGAGCTTTGAAGCAGGGCGTAAGAGGCAAAGGTCACAATAAGCCCCAGAATAAAGATTCCGATCAGAACGTCAATGAGCGAAAATCCTCGGTCATTAAATTTAATTATGTCCATTTTCACTCCAGTTTTGGGGAGTAATCCTGATGATGGCTAAAATAGGTTGTTCGGTGGTGGGGAATGGTTGGAAAAGATCGTTTTTCTCTATCAAAGGAGGGCGATGGTTGATAGTCAAGGTTGAATTGGGTAACTCAATTTCTTTAGTCTGCAAGCTACCAAGTAAGCGCAGCTTTTTTGCTCCTGGAGATTGGTTTGGATTAGCAAATGAAGATGAGGTTAGATGCGCCTGAATAACCACTTCTTCTTGACTAGGCACCTGAATTTTAATTTCCCCGCCTTGTTCTTGGCCAGTTAAAATATCTTTTCCACTTGACCAGATGATAAGTTGCGCTTCCTGTCCTTTTAGATAAGGGATCTCTTCTTCAAACTGAAGGCCTTGTTGGAAGAGATGAGAGGTAATTGTTATTTCTTGGGAGCAGAGAAAAGTAAGGTTGATCCCTGGAAGAAGACAGGGGATTTTTTCTGTGGTGGAAAAAAGTTCGCCTTCTGGATTTGTCAAGGCAGCTGAGAGCGACTTGACTTCTCCATTAATAATTATCATCCCTCGGGGAATAAGATTAAATTTTTCTACTTGTAAGGGGGATTGGAATTCAGTTTTTTGTTCTAAGGGAGAAAAACGAAGAATCCAGATGTCTTGGTTTTTCTTTATCTGAATAATTTGATAACTTTCGTTGATTCCCAGAAGGATTTCGTCGGCATTGCCTTGGATAAATAATCCCCCTAATCCCAAATCATCACGCAGGAGGTAAACCCCTTCAGGAATAGGCTCATTAGAAGGATTGAGGCCTAATATTTCCCGAAAGCGATGATGGGTAAGATCCTGGGGTTCCAGGGAACTGACTTTTAGGTTTTGAGCCAGCCAGTTCTTTGGTTCTGGGGAGATAAAGGAAGGAGATTCAAGAATGACTTTTCTTGGCGATAGGAGGGTAGTTTCCCCGGAGGTAATGTGTATTTTCTGGTCGATGAGTTGTTTTTTTTCAGGTGAAGGAGATCCTTCCAAGAGAAATGGGAACCAGGCCAAGGGAAGGTGCCCAGCTCCAACTTTTAACCCCAAAGTTAGTTCGGATAAGGAAACCCCGGAACTAAAAGAAGATTTTCCAAGCCCTCTAATTTTTAGCCCATAATTAGCCAACCAGTAGGTTCCAGTGGTAAAAAACGATTCGAGATGCGAGGGAGCCAAAAGAGTTGTCCAGGAATAAGAGGTTTCGCTTCTAGGCGCAGGGGGGATATGAATGGAGCCGATTATTTCTTCTAAGTTTTCAGGCGGCAGCTCGAGGAAGCTAAAAGAGGTTGAGCTCGAAATATCTTCTCTAAGGAAAATAATTTCTGGTTTCTCTTCAAAATATTTTCTTAGAGAAGATACTCCCCATTTAACTCCATTTTCGGAAGCCAACTGCAGTAACCATTTTTCTCGCCGATAGCGATTTGCATGGAGAAAGATTTCGGTATTGACCAAGGCTCCGAGACTAAAGATTGTAAAAAGAAAGATGATAAAAACGCAAAGAAGAGTAGCTGAACCTGAGGAAAATACGTGCCGGCGGGAACCCGGAGAAGAAAAGAAATTGACGATAACTGAGCAGGAATTTAACTGGTGCTTTTGGGGCGGGAGAACCGGCCTAGTTGATTTAGTTAATTTAAAAAACAAAGGGGGGAAGTTTTGATTTTTATCAGAAAGTGATAATAGTATGTTTGGTTTGGTGGGTGGAAAAATCCGTTCTCGATTTGAGATGTTTTTCCATTGGGGGCGGATATGCATATTGCCGGCAAGTTTGGGACCCATTAGTCCTCCTCCGAAAATTGATTTTGTTGCCGTAGGGCCATATTCTTCAAGTAGACAAGTTGTTTTAATGGGTTTTCCTTATCCTGGGAGGATATTATTTCTATTTCTAAGAGGGGAGGGGTGTCTTTCCAGGAGAGTTTAAAACTAAGGATGTCTTCAGCTAAAGGCTGAGCTGGACTTTTGTTAACTTGAAATCGTATTTTCTGTTTGGCTGAATCAAAAGAGACGATTGCCTTTCTAAGAAGGATAATCTTGGTTGATTCTTTTTCGTAAGAATAAAGCAATGGAGTGGTAAAAATAAGAAAATTCCTGGTAGCTTTCTCCAGTTCCTTAATCTCTCCTTTCGTTTCGTCGTGGATGAGAATTTTTCGGGAAAGACTTATTTTTTGAGGAATATTAACTTCGAGTAATACTTGCCCTTTGACTAAATCTGAGGGTGGTTTAATCCACCATTCTCCTTGGATGAGCTGGAGAGAGG
>Ga0209834_10001246_pt1 | contig 14521 bp, 17 predicted proteins | sample Mar14236cmmetaG_FD_184134 | JGI IMG/M metagenome (GOLD analysis project Ga0209834, IMG submission 184134) | Marine hydrothermal vent microbial communities from Guaymas Basin, Gulf of California to study Microbial Dark Matter (Phase II) - Marker... ...
CTCGCTCTCAGGGGGGAGGAGCAGATCAACAACCAGCCACCTCGGCCTCGCCCCGAAGACGGCAACGTCGCTCGCCGCAAAATGGTACGTAAAGAACCCAAAGGTTCCCTCTGGGACGCCCAGTGTCGGGTCCGTGGCGACGATTAAGTAGTGTTCGTGGTCATATTCGAGGACGGCTGAGTCAAAGCCCTCCCTCGGGCCGTAAACAACCCGAACATCATCTACTCCAATGTTCGGAAAGACAACCTCCCTCAAGACGTCGTTCCTCAGCTTTCCCGGTGGGAGCTTCATCTTCTCCCCTCCCTAAACTTCGACACAACCTCTTGTGCCTCGTTCAGCGCTTCATCGTCGCAGTCCCAGCACATTATTTCAAAGCTCGGGACGCGGACGCTCATGCGGACTTTTCTCCGCCGGGCGAGTTTGCTTATCTCATAGTTAACACGATGGACCAAGTCCATGAGTTCGGGGGTGACGGTTCTCTCCTTGTCAATGTACTGCAACGGACAGCCCTCTCTCCACTGCCTCCTCCTTGCGTGCTCGTACATGCGGTATGGTTTTATTCCAGCCTCATCGGCCAGGGCTTCGACTTCCTCTGCCGTGTACTTGATGAGGGGCCGGAAGAACGGAATCCCTATCTTTGGAATTTCGCACAGCCTTATATCTCCCCCGCACTGGTCGAGAAGGGCCCCTATGACTTTGTCGTTGGCGTTGTCGCCCTTGGCGAGGACGTCAAAGCCGTTGTTAAGGGCGAACCACTTGGCGTTCCAGAGCATGACCTTTTTGCAGTTTATGCAGATCGGCCCCTTTCTCCCGACTGCCTCGCGGAGAAGGCCATCGGTAACGTCAACCAGGTAGTGCTCAACGCCGAGCTTTTTGGTGAATTTCATGGCCCAGTTGAGCGTTTCCCTCCAGCTCCAGCGGTGGAAGAACGTGAGTGCCGAGACATCGAGTCCGGCCTCGTTGAGGATGTAGAGGGCCAGCGAACTGTCCTTTCCCCCAGAGAATAGGACTAAAATTCGTTTTTCATAAAGCCCGCTTCGTTCGGAGAACTCCCTTATTTCATTAACGACGCTCTCTATGTCCCTCATGGGATGGGATAAAAAGGGGGGCTTAAAAATCTAAGCCTCGCCTGCCAACCGTCCCCTTTATTTCTCGGCCGAGTCCTAGCACGGAACCAATCAACGTGCCGATAATTCAACTCGACCCCTTCTGATTTCGAACCCTCTGATTTTGTTAGGCTCACCAAAGCTTTTTAAGGTTATCGAGAGACTGAGACATTGAATTAGGTAAACCTAACGGTGATGCTCATGATTGTACCTTTAAACGCACTCAAGCCAGGGGAGAAGGGTATTGTGGTAAACATCTTGGGAGGTTCCACGGTGAGGCAGCGGCTTGTGGGCATGGGTCTCACCCCCGGGGCGACGGTTCAAATAATTGGCTCCCACGGGTACGGCCCGATAATCATCTCCGTTGGCGGCGTGCGCTTTGCCATCGGCAAGGGAATGGCGGCCAAGGTCATGGTACGGAAGCTGTGAGGTGCCAATCATGATGAAGGTTATAGCGTTAGCTGGAAACCCAAACGTTGGTAAAACCACCATTTTCAACGCACTGACGGGACTTAGACAGCACGTGGGCAACTGGCCCGGCGTCACCGTCGAGAAGAAGGAGGGAATCCTTGAGTACAAAGGTCAGAAGTTTCTCGTCGTTGACCTACCAGGAACATACTCCCTCACCGCCCACTCCGTCGATGAGCTCGTTGCGAGGGACTTTCTCCTCAAGGGGAGCGCCGATGTGGTTGTGAACGTCATCGACGCAACTGCCATCATGAGGAACCTCTTTCTCACAATGGAGATACTTGAGATGGGGCTGAAAAACGTCATCATAGCCCTCAACAAGATAGACCTTGCCGAGAAACACGGCATTGCGATAAACGTGAAGAGGATGGAGGAAGTATTGGGCGTCCCTGTCGTGGCGATGAGTGCAAAGGAGGGCGCCGGTCTCGATGAGCTGAAGGAGAAGATATACCAAATGGCCAACGGGGCGCTGGAGGGCAGACCTGTCGTTCCCCAGTACGACCCGGAGGTCGAGAGGGAGATAGAGCACATAATGGCGGTTCTCAGAGACACGGAACTTGCCCGGAACTACAACCTCCGCTGGCTTGCCATAAAACTCCTTCAGCGCGATGATGGGGTTATAAAGCTCATCCTCAGACACCTCGGGAGCGAGAAGCTCGACGAGATTATGGGGCACATAGGGGAGGTCGAGGAGAGATACAAGCGCGCGATGGACCTTATAATAGCCAGCCAGAAGTACGAGTTCATCGACGAACTCATGCACCGCTTTGTTAAGTACACAAAAACGGAGGGCGAGAGCTTCAGCGACCAGCTCGACCAGTTCCTCACCCACCCGGTCTACGGCCTCTTCGTGCTCTTTGGAGTCTTCTACCTTGTGTTCAAGTTTGTATTCGCCTTTGGACTGCCCCTTCAGGAGATGCTCGATGGGGCGTTCTCCAGCTTTGGTGAGTGGCTGGCGCCGCATATCGCCAGTGAGACCCTACGGGGCCTGTTAGTTGATGGAATAATAGCGGGTGTTGGTTCAGTTCTCAGCTTCTTCCCGCTCGTCTTCCTGCTGTTCCTGGCCCTCTCCGTCCTCGAGGACGTTGGATACATGGCCAGGGCGGCTGTGGTCATGGAGAGAATAATGAGGAAGTTCGGCCTGCCGGGCAAGAGCTTCATCCCGCTGGTGCTCGCCTTCGGATGCAACGTCCCCGCCGTGATGGCCACCAGAACGCTCGATGACGAGAGGGACAGGCTGCTGACCATGCTCGTCAATCCGTTGATACCCTGTAGCGCCAGGCTGAGCGTCATAAGCTTCCTCGCGGGGGCTTTCTTCGCCAGCCACCAGGCGCTTGTAGCGGTCAGCATCTACGCCACTGCGGTGCTGCTTGCGCTGCTCGTGGCATGGCTCCTAAGCAGGTTCGTCGTCAAGGGAGAAGAGAGCCCCTTCATAATCGAGCTGCCGGAGTACCTCATCCCGTCGTGGAAGACCGTGGTGCTCCACTCATGGGAGAGGGGCAAGGAGTTCATAAAGAAGGCGGGAACCATAATCCTGCTCGGCTCGGTGGCAATCTGGTACCTCAGCAGCTACCCGGTGCCGATGGGTACGGGAGGGAGCTACGCGGAGAGGCTCGGCACCCTTTTCGAGCCCTACATGAGGCTCATGGGCCTCGACTGGAAGGCGGCGGTCGGCCTGCTGTTCGGCATAATCGCCAAGGAAAACGTCATATCAACTTACGGGATAATCTACGGAAGCGAGGGGGCAATAGTGGGGGCAATGACCCCTCTCCAGGCCTACGTGCTCGGGATGGTCACCACCCTCTACGTCCCGTGCATAGCCACGATAGGCGCGATCAGGGCCGAAAGCAACTGGAAATGGGCCGCTTTCACTGTGGTCTACATGATAGGCCTCGCGTCGCTCGTTGGAATCTTGATATGGAACGTGGGGACGGCGCTGGGCTACTGAGGTGTTGGAATGCTGGAGAGGATCCTGGAACTGCTGGAGGAAGGGAGAAGCATAGACGAGATAGCCCGGGAGCTGAACGTTCCGAGGGACGAGGTCGTCGGCGCCATGGAGGTGCTGGCCGACCTCGGCTACCTGGAGCGGGTGGAGGCTGGAGACTCCTGCGCCACCTGCCCCCTTAAGAGCGTCTGCCCCGGCGCCTGCTTCCGCTTCAAGGGGAGGGTGTATCAGCTCTCTGAGTTTAAGCTCAGTGAAAGAAAATAGTGTGTCAAAGCCTTGATGGTTTACGGTGAACTGTCTTTCCCGTTTAACAGTTTTTCAGAGAAAACTTTTCACCGCCAGTTAAACTTGCCACTGCGAGTTATATATTTTATGGCCGTAAAACATATAAAACCCCCCGCTGAAATGGCGAACGGTGATATCATGAAGGCAGTTATTCTTGCCGGCGGTTTTGGAACGAGGTTAAGGCCGCTTTCATCGACCCGACCCAAGCCCATGGTTCCGGTTCTTGGCAAGCCGAACCTCCAGTACCTCCTGGAGAGCCTTGAAAGGATCCAGGAGATCGACGAGATAATCCTGTCCGTCCACTACATGAGGGGAGAGATAAGGGAGTTCATCGACGAAAGGATGGCCGACTACCCCAAAACGATACGGTTCGTTAATGACCCGATGCCGCTGGAGACCGGTGGAGCGCTCAAGAATGTGGAAGACTACGTGGACGACGACTTCCTTGTCATCTACGGTGACGTTTTCACGAACTTCGACTTTAAAGAGCTCATCAAGGCCCACAAAGAGAACGACGGCCTCATAACGGTCGCGGTTACCAAGGTCTATGACCCTGAGAAGTACGGAGTCGTCGAGATGGACAAAGAGAACAGGGTCACCCACTTCGAGGAAAAGCCCCACAGACCCCGCACCAACCTCGTTGATGCGGGCATCTACATGGTTAACAAGAAGGTTCTGGAGGAGATTCCCAAGAACAAGGAGGTCTACTTTGAGCGCGAGGTTCTTCCGAAGTACGTAACCAAGGGCCTTGTTTACGCCTACAAAATCCCGCGCGAGTATTACTGGATCGACCTTGGAACGCCGGATGACCTCTTCTACGCCCACCAGATTGCAATGGACGCGATAGCCAAGGAAAACGGCTACTTCGTTATCAAAGAGGGCGCCGAAGTCCCGGAGGACGTCGAGATACAGGGGCCGGTTTACATCGACGAAGGTGCCAAGATAGGCCACGGCGTCAAGATAAAGGCCTACACGTACATAGGCCCGAACACCGTTGTCGAGGACAGGGCCTACTTCAAGCGCGCCATACTAATAGGTAGCGATATCGTCAAGGAGCGTGCGGAGATAAAGGACAGCATCCTCGGAGAGGGCGTTGTCGTTGGAAAGAACGTTCTGATCAAGGAGACCTCCGTCGTCGGAGACTACGCCAGGATTTACGACAACCTCGTCATATACGGTGCCAAGGTGCTGCCGTGGAAGAAGGTCGAGGAGTATGAGGCCTACATAAAGATAAAGCTCGACCCGACCAAGGTCAAACCCGGCGTCACACCGGATCGCTGCCCGCTCGGCCTGCCGGAGTGTATCTACACCAGGTTCAAGGCCATAGCGGGAGAAAAGCCGCCCTGCGACGAGTGTATTGAGAACCAGTGGCTCTTCTGAGCCTTTTTCTCTTTGAACTTTTATATATAGACCAACCCGTAAAATGGGGGAAATTAAAAACTGTCTCTCCACCTTAAATTGGAAATATCAAGAGCTTCTGACGGGCTTCAGTACTTTATCCTCGGATTGTACTCCAGGAGAATGAGGCCGTTCTTGAATATCCTTATCGTGCCGCTCTCGGAGAGGCTTATTGCTATCGCCTTGGTGAGCTTCGTTATTCCTGCGGCCGCTATGTGCCTGCTCCCAAGCCCAGGGGGGAGCATGAGGTCTATGACCTTTGGCTCAACCTCCAGGTAGCGGCCGGCGGCCGATATCCTGCCGTCGTCGCGTATTATGAAAGCCCCGTCCAGCTGAGCGAACTCCTTGATAATCTCCTTGCTGTCCCTGTCCAAAACGTTGACCTTGTGCCCCTTGAACGGGTTCGGAATGAGCTGGCGTGAGTGTTTGAGAACGCGCCGGGTGTCTCCGATAACGAATATCGTCCCAACGGGCGTCCCCTCTCGGCCCTCCACGCTCAGTTCGATGGCTATCTCAAGCAGCCTCTGGAGCACGCTCTGGTTCTGGGCGAAGAATCCCTTCATGGCGGAGATGCTTTTTTTGACCGTTTTGATTCCAATCAGCTCATTGGTGACGTAGACGAAGGAGTCTCCCTCTTTGATTATATCATGTTCAAGGAGAAACGCCGAGATTAGATTTAGAATGTTGTTCAGGTCGAGGTTCTGGGGTATGGAGACCCTCTTGATGGTTTCGTCTTCAACGTCAAAGGACGACCCTACTATCACTATCGTAGCACCCGCATCCCTAAGTTTTTCGGGGTTGATATCATCAAGGATGACTAGGGCATTGCTCCCAAGTTCCCGCACAATCTCTATCGCGTTGTTTATTAAAACCTCAGGAATCCCTCGCCCCATCCGTATCAACCATCATGGAATATTTGTGGAAACATAAAAACTTACCGCTCATAGGCGTCAGAAAACGTTAAAACGGGCGGCACGTAGTCTCGCCGGTGTGAGAGATGAAGGTGGTAGTTGCGATAACCGGGGCCAGTGGCGCGATTTATGGGCTCAGGCTCATCGATGTGCTCAGGGAAAAAGGACACGAGGTCATCACCGTTGCCTCGAAGACGGGCTTAGCGGTGCTCCGACACGAGACTGGAATTGATTTCAAGCCTGACTACATGGACGATGACCTCTTCGCCCCGATAGCGTCCGGCTCACATCCCTTCGACGCCGTGGTGGTAGCGCCGTGCTCAATGAAGACCCTTTCGGCCATAGCGAACGGCTACGCCGACAACTTGGTCGTACGGGCCGCGGACGTAGCGCTGAAGGAGAGAAGAAAGCTCATCCTGCTCGTCAGGGAGACGCCGCTGAACCTGATACATCTGCAGAATATGGTGCGCGTTACCCAGGCCGGTGCGGTTGTCATGCCAGCATCTCCAGGATTTTATACAAAGCCCAAAACATTGGACGATATGATAAACTTTATAATTGGGAAAATCTTAGACCTCCTTGGGATTGAGAACGAGATATATCCCCGGTGGAGGAGTTGACATGGTCCAGCTTGACGACCTCGACAGGGCAATTCTCCGCATCCTGAAGGAAGATGCGAGGCTTACCATCTCGGAGATAGCCGAGAGACTGAACAGGCCGGAGTCCACGGTCCACTTCAGGATTAAAAAGCTGCAGGAGCGAAACATCATTGATAAGTACACCATACTCGTTGGCAAAGAGCTCCAGCCGAAGAGCCTCGCTGTAGTTTACATCCAGGCTGAGACGCCCATAATCGAGGATTTCCTTGAGAGGTACATCCTGCATATAACGAAGATGCTCTCGCTCCTCCCCAATGTTCTGGCCGTTGCCAGGAGCGGCAAGGACGGTGTCGTTGCCCTCGTAGGTGAGGAGAGCCCTGAGAAGCTCAATCGCTTTGTGGACGAGAATATAAAAACTCTCCCAAGCCTCAAACAGGTCGAAGTGTTCCCTCTGGACGAGTTCGTGAAGGGCGAAGAAATCATCGGGCTCCTGGCGGGGGTTTAAATGGAGGTAGAGGTTAAGTTCCGCGTCGCCTTTGAGGACATCAAGAGGGCAATTGAATCGCTCGGGGCACTCTTCGTAGGAGAGGAGGTCCAGGAAGACCTTTATTTTTCTCTACCCCTCCCCGAGCTTCTCAGGATAAGAAAAATAGCCAACCTTAACCGCTCTTTCCTCACGTACAAGCTCATAACAGACCCTGGGAAGAACGAGGAGTTCGACGAGATAGAGGTTGAGGTCTCGGATTTCGAGAAGACACGGGAGATTCTAAAACGTCTCGGCTTCAAGGAGGACGTGTGGGTCAAGAAAAGGCGTCTGGTTTACAAGCTCGATGACGTGACGTTTGAGCTGAGCGAAGTTGAGGGACTTGGGGCCTTCCTCGACATCGAGGTTCTTAGCGATGACGTCGAGGCTGCAAAGCGGAAGATATGGGAAGTCGCGGGGAAACTCGGCCTGACGGAAAAGGACGTGGAGCCGAGGCTGTACCAGGAACTCCTAAAAGAGAAGAAAGGGCGTTAACGCGCCGTTGCCACAATCTTTATTATGTCGTTGAACTGCAGCTCGTAGTCTTCTCCAACGCGCCTTTTTGTCCTGGCGTTGACCGCGTAGAGGAAGGTCTTTCCGAGATCCGTGTGCACCTTGTAGGCCAGGTCTCTCGGCGTTGATCCCTTCGGGAGCAGGTGAACGTGGGGCAGGACGTTTCCAAACTGGTCCGTGAGCTTGTTCTCGTCCTCCACGGGGTAAACCGGGATCAGCTTGAGCAGTTCAAAGGCCGCCCTGTTTATAACCTCCTGGACACCGGTGGAGCCGAAGCGGTCGAGGACCTTCTCCTTTATGAGCATCAGCACCTTCTCCTGCTTGGGGCTCATCGGCTTGAGGATTTTGAAGTCGCTTGAACCGGGCACGTAGTCGATGAACCCCGCCTTGGCGGCCTTTCTGAGCGTGAGCTCCGCCGCCGCGCTCGTCGGAATGACTATGTAGCTCCTCTTCTTCCCTTCCTCGATGAGCCTCTCTATCTGCTCGTCGCTCGCCGCGTCGGCCTTGTTGGCGGCTATGATGATCGGTTTGTTTATCTTCCTCAGCTCGCGGACGAATGCCAGAAGGTCCTCGTCGCTCCACTTCGTCGGGTCGTTGTCCAGACCGAGCTTGTGGATGGCCTCGAAGGCATCCTCCTCGCTCACCCCGATTCCCGTCAGCTGGTCGGCAATGGCCTGGGCGAGCTTGAGGTGCTGGAGCTTTATCCTCTTCGCGAACTTCTCCCAGTTCTTGTGGAGGATGCCGTATATCCAGTAGTCTATCTCCCTCTCAAGGAACTCGATGTCCTCAACGGGGTCGTGGTGGTCGGTCGGCTGGCCCTCGGCGTCGGTCTTTCCTGTTGCATCAACGATGTGTATCAGGGCGGACGCCATCCTCAGGTCGTCGAGGAACTTGTTGCCCAGTCCGCGCCCCTCGTGGGCCCCTGGGACGAGACCCGCGACGTCTATCATCTTTATCGGTATCAGCGCCTTTCCATCCTTGTATTCATAGTTCTGGGGGTTTGGCTGGCAGCCGAGCTCCCTGCAGGGATGGTCAGCTACCGCGTAGGTGACTCCAACGTTCGCGTCTATCGTGGTGAACGGATAATTGGCGATGTCAACATCAACGAGCGTAGCGGCCGAGAAGAAGGTCGATTTCCCAACGTTTGGCTTGCCAACAACACCTATCTCCATACTTATCACCATCCCAACTTTGCGGGAGGGTTTTAAGGGGTTTCGGCCGAAAACTTGCATCAGAAGAAAAGAGCGGATTTAAATCTCCTCAAGGGCGAGGACGAGCCTGACGGCCTTCTCGGCTATCACGTCGAGCGGGTCGATCAGGGGGACGCTCAGGTCGTTCGGCTTGAGCGCGACGCTTACCTCGGTGCAACCCGCTATGATCCCATCGACCCTGCGTTCGAGCCTCCTGGCGACCTCAAGGAGGAGCTCCCTCCCCAGCTCCAGGTTTCCGGCCTTGACCCCCTCATAGATGGCCTTCATGACGAGTTGCTGGTCCTTTTCACCGGGCACTGCTATCTGAATCCCCCTGCCGAGGAGCGCGCGGTGGTAGACGAGTCCTTTTATCGTTCCGTCCGTTGCCAAAAGGCCGGCCTTCCTGAGCCCCATCTTCTCTATCTCCCTCGCGGTCTCCTCGACCATGCTGACGAGTGGAATGCTCACCGCTTTCTGGATGGTCTCCGCGAAGAAGTGTGCGGTGTTGCAGGGCATTATGATGAAATCCGCCCCCCAGCTCTCGAGCTTCCGCGCGCTCTCTATAAGCTCCGGCCTCGGGTCTTCCCCGTTTCCGAGAATAAACGCAGTCCTGTCGGGGATTTTGGGGTTGTTGTATATGATTATCCTCGGATGGTCCTGATCCCTCTTCGCCGGCGTCTTCTCGACTATCCTCCTGAAGAGCTCCGCCGTCGCGAGGGGGCCCATCCCGCCAAGGATGCCAATGGTTCTCTCGGCCATCCAGTCTCAGTCCTCCAGCCAGACGGAGTCGTCGCCGTGGTAGTTCAGCTTCACCACGAAGAGCCTGAATGGTTCGTCACGCTCGTTGACAACCCAGTGGACGGTTTTGGGCTTGACGAGGAATATGTCGCCTGGCTTCGCGAGGTATTCAGTCTCTCCGATTCCGAGCTTCGCCTCACCGCTCATTATGTAGAACAGCTCGTACTGCCTCTCGTGATAGTGCTTCTTAACAGTCTGCCCAGGTTTGACCTCGACTATCTGGGCGTACGAGCCTTCCGGCAGTTCGCCCTCGAAGAGCGGGAGCTTCCGATAGGTGCCCCTGTCTATGAGGTTCTTGATTTCGGCCTTCATGGGAGAAGATTCAATATGAGAAATAAAAAGGTTACCGGGCCGTCTGCCTGAGCTGGAGGACATTCAGGAAGGCGACAAAGAGACCTGGAAGGACTATTACCCAGGGGCTGACGTCCCAGCCGAGGGATATCATGGTTAGCCCGGTGAGGATATACACCGCAGACGCTATCAAACCCGCCTCTGGGGTTTCCATTCGTCCTCTGAGGTAAAGATAGAGCAGCACGGGGATGCCGAGAGTTAAGAGTGCAGAGACCCAGGGATTCATCTCGGAGCCTCCTCACGGGGCGGTGTCCCACAATTGCACTACGAATCCGGTTGAGCCTCTCGGATCAGGCCTTTTATTATCCTCTGTCCCTCTATCGTTGTCTCATGGAAAGGGCGAGAGTCAGCACGATGTCAATGGTGAGGAGTGCGGCCAGGACAACCAGCGCGGTGGTAGGTCTTCCGTACGCGTACACGACTAAGGCGGTCAGTAGGTAGCCAGTCAGCCGCTTGAGGAATGAAGCTGGTGATGCCGAATAGTTTCTGCGGTATGCATCTATTATGGACCCCCTGGGATCCATGGTTCGCATTCGTGACCCTCCTCCCCACAACATACCGTGTTACAACAAAGACCTGCACATGCTAGCCAGCATGGAACTGACGATGGCCACGGTATCCACCCGCACATAAGAGCACATCCTGCAGATGCACATGCTGCCATGCAAGTATTGCTTGAGCAGGGTTCGCAACAGTAGAAGGTGCAGGTTTCAAGAGGATCGCAGGATCTCCCGTCCCCACATTCTTGAAGGCACGAGTCCAGAGTCTTAAAATCTCCATTTATCATAAGCCCTGTGAGTTTTGTACTATGATTTTCGATACTAACAAACTCGCCTACAATTTTCACCCCTTGAACAGGTTTTGAGAACTCATACAGGGCTATCACGTGTTTACCGTCCTTCAGCGGGATTCCCATGGCGAGCATGGTTATCTTTTCGCCGTTGTATTCAACCGTGTGCTTGACGATCTTGACGTGAGAGTAGTCAACGTCCCAGGGTTTTGCCAGCTTCAAGAAGTCTCTGCTCGTTGCCAGCTTGAAGAACACGTGCGCCTTTGACCAGTTTTCAGGCGTTTTTGCCGTAGGCTTCACGGCCTTAAACGGGTTGACACAGCCCTTGACCTCGGGATACTTGGGGTAACTGACCACGTAGGCTCCGTACGCTCCAACCAACAGCAGGACCACAAACATGGCCAGCAGTGCACGCCTCCGCATCGACCCCCCCCAACGGGTTCTTGCATTAAGGTTTATTCACTTATCGTATATAACATTTTCGCTCGAAAGAAATTCAAACAGGCATGATTAGATTTGATTTACCCTATACTGCAATAATCTCTGTGATAATCCTTTCGACCCCTATCGAAAGGCTCAAAAGACTTTTATAGTCGGCCCCCTCACAATGAACTAGACAAACTTCAACGGTGATGAACATGGAGGTACTTGAAAGGGCCCTTAAGTGGGCTGAGGAAAACCTTAAGGCTGAGTACATAGAGCTCCGCTACGAGAACCTGAGAAAAACGACGCTCGGCCTCAAGGACGGCGTTTTTACCAGCTTTACCGGGAAACTGAACCGGGGCGTTGCGATAAGGGTTCTCGCGGACGGCGCCTGGGGCTTTGCCTCGACCAGCGACCTCTCGAACCTTGAGAAGAAGATAGAAGAGGCATACAAGCTCGCCAAAGCTGCAGCGCAGACGAAGAAGGAGAAAATCCAGCTCGCGGAGATAGACCCTGTTGAAGACTTCGTGAAGAGCAAGATGAAGGTCAAGCCGAGGGAAGTTGACATCGAGGAGAAGGTCGCTCACCTCAGGGAGCTTGAGAAGCTTCTGAAGGAGGACGAGGCCGTCAAGAGCGTCCAGGTGCGCTACGAGGACGGTAGCGGCGAAAAGATACTCCTCACCAACGAGGGGACGCGCATAGAGTGGGACTACAACTACCTTTACCAGGGCGCCTACGTCACCGGAAAGGCCGACGGAAAGCTGGCCATGGCGAGGGACAGCATTGGAGCTGTTGACTACGGCTGGGAGCTCATGACAGAGATAGAGCCCAACGAGAAGGTCGTTGAGAGGCTTCTTAGAAAAATGCACAGCCAGCTGAAGGGCGTTGCCCCGAAGCGCGGTGAGTGGCCGATCGTTGCCGGCCCGATAGTCGTCGGAATCATCGCCCACGAGGCGCTCGGCCACCTCGCTGAGGCTGACCTTACAATAAACTCGCCCTTCAAAGACCTCATCGGCAAGCAGATAGCTCCGGAGTACGTCACTATGAGCGAGCGCTACGTTGAAGGCGGCTTTGGAAACGACAAGTACGACGATGAGGGCGTCCCGGTCAAGGACATCCACATCATCGAGAACGGTACCCTCAAGGAGATAATGCTCAACCGTGAGTACGCCCACAAGTGGGGCATGGAGCCGAACGGCCACGCGAGGGCCGAGAGCTACCGCTACCCGCCGATCATCAGGATGAGGAACACGGTCTTCGAGCCGGGCGACCACTCCTTCGAGGAGCTCATCGAGGACATCAAGTTCGGCTACTACGTCGTCGACTTCCGCGGCGGCCAGGCCCAGCTCAACAGCGCCTTCCAGGTCGGCATCCAGGAGGGCTACGTCATCAGGAACGGTGAAATTGCCGAGCCGATAAGGGACACCTCGATTACCGGCGTCGCCATCGAGGCCCTGAAGAAGATTTCAGCGGTTGGCAAGGACTTCGGCCTTGAGGTCGGCTTCTGCGGAAAGGGACAGACGGCCTTCGTGAGCTCCGGTGGGCCGCACATGCGCTTTGACGGAGGAATCATCATCGGGTGAGGTGATGGAGATGGAGAACCTCATACGCCACGCTGAGAAGCTCTTCGATGAAGTTGAGATCGCCGTTTACCGGTCGAGGGACGTTAGCGCAAGCGTCGAGCTCAACGAGATTTCGATGGCCTCAACGAGGAGCGGGGCAGTGACAATAGTCAGGGGAATAAAGGACAAGCGCCTCGGCCTTGCCATGGTGGACAGCGACGAGGAAAGCCGTGTCAAGGAGGCGATTGAGCAGGCGGCAAAGATGGCGAAGCTGAACAGCAGGGACGAGAAGTGGGTCTCCCTGCCGGAGCCCGGAAAATACAGGGAGAAGCCAAAGCCAAACTACGAGCTCAAGGAGGCCTCTCCAGACGGGCTCGTCGAGATGCTCGTCAAAGCGATAAAGCTCGCCCGCGAGAAGGACAAGAACGCCATCGTTGCCGGCGGAGAGGGCGGCGTCAGCTGGGAGGAGAGGCACATAGTCAACTCCCACGGGATAGACGTCTTCCAGGAAGGGGGTGCGGCGTTCTTCTTCCTTGAGCTTGTCGGCAGGAAGGAAGGCGTTGTGACGCCGGGAATCTTCGACTTCGACGCGAAGCGCAGCCTTGACCTTGACGTTGAAGGTGTCGTGGAGAGGGCCGTACAGAAGGTCGGCTGGGCCTACAACGTGAAGGCCAGCAAAAACGAGGAAGTGCCGGTAATCTTCGGCCCCTGGGCGATTGCCGGGCTCTTCAGCTACGCGCTCTTTCCGGCCTTCAGCGGGGAGAGGCTCGTCAAGGAGACGACTCCGCTCGCCGGAAAGGTCGGCGAGAAGGTAGCGAGCGACGTCATCACGATGTACGACGACCCGTTCCACGAGCTCTCGCTTGAGCCCGTCATAGCCGATGGCGAGGGCGTTCCGACGAGGAAGAACGTCCTCATCGAGGACGGAACCTTCGAGGGCTTCGTCTGGGACAACTACTGGGCAAAGGTCTACGGTACGGAGAGCACCGGAAACGGCAAGCGCGACCTGAGGAGCGGCGGAATCAACATCGGCTTCCACAGCATGGTCATCGAGAACGGAAAGCGCTCGCTGGAGGACGTAATCTCGGAAATCGAGCGCGGTTACCTCGTGGACGGTGTGCAGGGCGCGCACTCAAGCAACCCGGACAACGGAAACTTCGCAGTCACGGCGAACCCGGCCTTCCTCATTGAGGACGGAGAAGTGGTTGGTTCGAGCGTCTTCCTCATCGCCGGCAACGTCTACGAGCTCCTCAGACAGGCCAGCGAAGTGACGAAGGAGCAGACCGTAATGCCCTCCGGCACCACGATCATAACGCCGTTCATCAAGTTCGAAAACGTGAAGATAGCGGGGAAGTGACTACTTTTTCCTTTCTTTAATCCATTCCTCAATGCTGACTACCTGCACAGTTTTCCCGTCGATTTCGAGCGCTTTTTTGTTTCCCCACGTCACGACGGTCAGCCTTTCAATTCCCGTCTCCTGCGAGGCTTCGATCAGGGGGGAGAGCTCCCTCTTCTCGTTCTCCGGCGAGAGCTCCCACGTCACCCGAATGAGCTCCTCCCCCGGAATTAGAAAGTCAACTTCGCGACCGGAACCTGTTGCGTAGAAGAAAAGGTCTTCGTTTGGCTCGCGGCCTTCCTTCAGGAGCTCGGTAAAAACAA
>Ga0209834_10001251_pt1 | contig 14502 bp, 14 predicted proteins | sample Mar14236cmmetaG_FD_184134 | JGI IMG/M metagenome (GOLD analysis project Ga0209834, IMG submission 184134) | Marine hydrothermal vent microbial communities from Guaymas Basin, Gulf of California to study Microbial Dark Matter (Phase II) - Marker... ...
TGTTTTTTTTGATACCTTCCACCATAATAATTCTATACAGTTTTATGACCCCCGGTCCTTACGGTGGGGCATATCTTCCGTTCACTCTGAAATATTATCACATGATGATTATTAACAAGGGATTCTGGATCATTTTTCTTAGAACTGTTATCATAGCAGTCATATCCACAGGAATCTGTTTGGCAATTTCTCTACCGGTAGCATATTACATTGCAACATCCAAACACAAGAATTTCTTGCTTTCTCTGGTGATCATACCATTTTGGACGAATTTTCTGGTTAGAATATTTGGATGGCTGGTAATTTTGGGAAACAACGGTTTGATAAATAGAACTCTTTTGTACTTTGGCGTGATAGATAAACCATTGAGTTTGATGTATAATCAATGGTCAGTAATACTGGTGATCGTTTACATGTACCTACCATACATGATATTCCCACTTTACAGTTCCATCGAAAAATTTGATTTTCAACTCTTGGAGGCAGCAATGGATCTCGGTGCAAGCAGACTTCGTGCAATTTTCAATATTCTGTTACCTTCGATAAAAGGTGGAATAAGTGCAGGAATAATTTTGGTATTCATACCAGCTCTTGGTTCTTATGCAATTCCAGATCTCGTCGGTGGTAAAGATGGTGCTATGCTTGGCAATTTAATAGCACGCCAATTGACAGCTGCGAGAAATTGGCCTTTGTCTTCCGCGATCTCTATAATATTTTTGTTGATATCCACTGTTGGTCTTCTGATTTATTTTAGGTTGGAAACAGCGCAGCATAAAAAAAATAAAGCAATTTACGAAGATTATATGAAGGAGGAGACAAGCAAAGTTGAGTGAAACTTTAAAGATACTAGGAAAAAGACGTTTTTCATTCATCATAACTGCATTGACAATGATCTTTTTTTACCTTCCTATAGTTATACTTATAATCTTCTCATTCAATAATGCATATCGAGGGGTAATATGGACTGGGTTCACCTTAAAATGGTATTCATTGCTTTTTAAAGATGATAAGATATGGCGAGCATTTTTAAACACAGCGATAATTGCGATTACATCTTCCACGATAGCAACAGTAATTGGTGTATTGTCAGCTGTCGGAATATATTGGCATGAATTCAAACTCAAAAAATATTTTCAAGGATTGATATACACACCGCTCATAATTCCCGATATACTCATGGGAGTCTCAATGTTGATGCTCTTTGTTTCACTGAAAATACCTCTTGGACTTTTTACCATTTTTGTGGCACATGTGACCTTTTCCATATCATACGTTATTTTAATAGTGATAGCAAGACTTGAAAATTTCGATTATTCAATTGTAGAAGCTGCCCAAGATTTAGGTGCAAATTGGCATCAAATTTTTTTCAAAATCGTGATACCAATGATCAAACCAGCGATAATAGCGAGCTTTCTTTTGAGTATAACCCTCTCCATTGATGATTTTGTAATAACCTTTTTCGTAGCCGGCCCAGGCTCAACTACCCTTCCTTTACAGATATACTCAATGATCAAATTTGGTGTTTCACCCGAAATAAATGCTCTTTCTACTCTGCTAATAGTTGGAACACTTTTACTTTCGATAATTGGATTGAAATTCAGAAGATTGATCTTCAGCTAATCGATAAGTTGGAACTTTTCATCGATTAGCTGGATTTTTCCTCGAGATATTCCTGTATGTTTTTCATGGCTTCAACTATATGCCTATCGGCTATCGAATAAACGATTTTTCTACCATCTCTAACCCCTTTAACGAGATTCAAATGCCTCAAAATTCTGAGCTGTTGTGAAACCAAAGGTTGGCTGAGTTCCAAGACGCTTGATATCCCACTGACACACATAGGCTCATTCATTAGCAAATAAAGAATTTTCATTCTGTTCATGTTTCCAAGTGCTGAGAAAATTTCTTCTGCCTTTTTCAATATATCTATCCTCTCTTCTAAGTACCTTTTCAGCTCTTGGTGTTTTGACTCCACTGTTTCACTCCCATCTATTGGTTGTTTGCTTCATTCGTTTCAATTTAAAGAATTCTTCTCGCTCGAATTCCTCCAAAGTATCCTGTATGAATTTTATGGATTCTTTCAATTGAGGAATAACGATATTTTCAAGGGAAGAAACCCTCTTTTTTGTCTTGTTGACTTCGTACGCGAGCTTATAAACTTTGTTTTCTATCATGGCAGCCTCTACTATAAGTTCAAGAACTCTTCTAAATGATAGATATGCCTTGTCCAATGCTGCATCGGTTCTGTAAATTTCATAAGGTATTTCCCAAGGTACATCTTCCTTATAGATTTCGGGAACCTCAACTCCCATCACACTTCTGAATCTTATTCGCAAAGCATCATACTCGGGAACACCATCTGCATATTCTTCGACATTCTCAATTCCAAGATCCAAATTTGCCAATTGCAGCGATTCATAAGCCTGTTCGAACACTTTGAGGATTTCCTCTTGTATTTGCTTTGCACTCTCTATAAGTTCCACTAATTCTCTCATTATTATGTTTCTTTTCTTTTCCAACAACTCATGACCTTGTGATGCCAATACGAGTTGTTGCTTCAAATTTATTAGATTACCCTTGGTGGGAACCGTTTGGCTGAAGATCATCGTTCCACCTCATTTTTTATAATACATCTCTATATATTCTTTATTTACTCTCGTCAACTCCGTTTCCGGTAGCATTGAAAGTAGTTTCCAAGCTATGTCTAAGGTTTGATCAAGGGACCTACTTTCGTCAAAGGCCTGATTGACAAATTTTTCCTCAAAAGCTCTACCGAAATTTAAATATAATTTATCTATATCTGGCAGATCCTCTTCGCCGATTATAGCTGCAAGGGATCTTATTTCAATGACATGGGAATAAGACGCAAAAAGTTGAGATGCAACATTTGGATGATCGTCTCTGGTATAACCTTTTCCTATCCCATCCTTCATCAATCTCGAAAGAGAAGGCAGTACATCGATTGGTGGATATATGTTCTTTCTGTTCAGCTCTCGTGATAAAACGATTTGACCCTCGGTTATGTATCCCGTCAAATCAGGTACAGGATGGGTTATATCATCATTTGGCATGGTCAATACGGGAATTTGAGTAACCGATCCGTCCTTACCTTTTATCATACCCGCTCTCTCGTATATGGAAGCAAGATCCGAATACAAATACCCAGGAAATCCTTTTCTCCCTGGAATTTCGCCCCTGTAATTTGAGAGCTCTCTCAATGCCTCACAATAATTTGTCATGTCGTTCAGTATCACCAAAACATGTTTTCCAAGCTCAAATGCGAGATATTCTGCCGCTGTGAGTGCGACTCTCGGTGTTGCTATCCTTTCAACAACTGGATCACTTGCTAAGTTGAGGAAAACAACCATGTTTTTGATTGCCCCACTCTCTTCAAAATTTTTCACAACGAAATTCGCATCATCTTTTTTTAAACCTATAGCTGCAAAAACAACTGAAAACTCTTCGTTGGATTTCAACTTTGCCTGTTTCGCAACTTGAACTGCCAGTTTATTGTGAGGTAATCCATTACCAGAAAATATTGGAAGCTTCTGCCCTCTTATTAGAGTCAACATACCATCTATTGCTGAAACACCAGTTTGAATGAAATTCCTTGGATATTCTCTTGCTGCCGGATTTATAGCAGAACCGTTTATATCCATACTTTTAGTGGAAACTATCTCTCCCAAATCATCTATGGGACGCCCCAAACCATCGAAAACCCTTCCAAGGATATCCGGAGATAGATTTATTTCCAACGGTTTACCAAGAAACCGAACTTTGGGTTCTTTCAAAGCTAAACCTTGGGTTCCTTCAAATACCTGTATTATAGCAGTATCCTCGTTCACCAATATAACCTTTCCAATCTTCTTTTGATTATTCTGTTCTATTTCCACAACTTCATCGTATCTCACGTTTTTGACATTTCTCATTATTATCAAAGGTCCACGTATTTCCGAAACACCTATGTATTCTTTCAAGGCCATTTCTTCCACCTCACAGTTTTTCGAAGATTGTCATGCATATGTTTTGTCTAATTTATCGAAATGCTCCTTCAAAAATGCTTCTACTTTTTCGAAGTCCTCCAGATTCGAGATCTCTTCCTTCATCGTCAACAATTTTGAAACCAGTTCCGAAGGTAGGATTTGACTTATCGCTATGGATTTCTCAACAAGCTTCTTTGCTCTATAGTATGTATCTACCACAATTTTCAACAAGTTATACTGTTTCTCCAAAGGACAAAAGGAGTCCACATCACTGAAAGCATTTTGTTGCAAGATTCCGACTTTTATTATTCTGGATACTATAACTGTTAATTTTTGATCATCCGGCAGCACATCTTCTCCCACTATCTTTATGATCTGTTGCAACCTATCATCTTCTGCTAATAGTTTCATTGCTTCGTTTCTATAATTACTCCATTTTTCTGCGATATTTTTTTGAAACCATTCTTCAAGGTTTTCGGTGTATTCACTGTAGCTCGTCAACCAATTTATTGACGGATAATGTCTCGAGTATGCTAAATTTTTATCTAATCCCCAAAAACATCTCACAAATCTTTTGGTACTTTGAGTAACTGGTTCTGAAAAATCACCGCCAGGTGGTGATACAGCTCCTATTACTGTCACCGAACCTGTTGTACCATTGAGGTTTTCACTGATACCAGCCCTCTCATAGAATTGACCGATTCTTGAAGCTAAATATGAGGGATAACCTTCTTCTGCTGGCATCTCTTCAAGTCTCCCCGAAAGCTCCCTCAAAGCTTCTGCCCACCTTGAAGTGGAGTCTGCCATTACCGCAACATTATATCCCATATCCCTGAAATATTCTGCAATAGTTATCCCCGTGTATATTGAAGCTTCTCTCGCCGAGACAGGCATATTTGAAGTGTTTGCAATCAGAACCGTTCTATTCATCAATGGCACATTGTTGCGGGGATCTTTCAGCTTTGGAAATTCCTCCAAAACCTCTGTCATTTCATTGCCACGTTCACCACATCCAATATAAACAATAACATCAGCATCCGCCCATTTCGCCAACTGATGTTGAGTTATAGTTTTACCCGTTCCAAATCCCCCTGGAATAGCTGCCGTTCCACCCTTACTTATCGGAAAAAAGATATCTATAACTCTCTGGCCTGTAATCAAAGGTATCGATGGTTCGAGCCTCTTCTTCACAGGTCTTGGGATTCTTACAGGCCATTCCTGATACATCTTGATTTCTACAATGCCATTTTCTGTCTCTACTTTGGCGAGTGTTTCCATCACCGTATAGCTACCACTCGGTTTTATTTCAATAATCTTACCTTTTCCTAAAAGAGGGGGAACCATTATTTTATGTTTCAAACTCTGTGTTTCTTGTAACTCCGCTATCACATCTCCACCGCTCACGACGTCACCTTTCTGCTTGAGAATGGTGATCTCCCAATATTTCGTTGTATCCAGTGCAAACGCATCGACTCCACGACTGATGAATGATCCGGTTTTTCTCATCAATTCTTCCAAAGGCCTTTGAATCCCATCGTATATGTTATTCAACAAACCTGGCCCCAAGACAACCGAGAGAAGTTTTCCGGTTCTTTTCACAGGTTCTCCTGGCCTCAGCATGGAGGTTTCTTCATACACCTGAACTGTTGCCATATCACCATTTATACCTATGACTTCCCCTATCAATCCCAAGTTACCCACACGTACCATTTCATTCATAAACACTCCTTGGGCATCTCTCACTTTGACAACGGGACCGTTTATTTCCCTAATCTTCACTGTAATTCACCTACCTCTTCAAGGATGAGAGCGAATATTTTTGCCTTGTTTTCCTCGAGGAATGAATCAACAGTGTTTCTAATGCTTACATGTTCTCCTCTTAAAACTATCCCACCTTCAATGCTTTCATCTGTCTCAACGACTTTGGAGGATACTATTTCCAGAATCATTTCTTTATCGTTGGGATTACAAACGACAGTATAATCCTCGTCCATAATTTTGTCCGCATCCAAATACAGCTTCTGATAAAAATATTTTTTCCTCTCCATTGGTAGATTCAGCAATTGCCTTTTCAATCCGGCTAAAATCTTTTCAAATAGCAGATTTTTAAGTTTTAATCTTTCTTGTCTTAGGATTAACTCTGCCTTAGATTCCGCAACTTTTATGATGTTATCTGCTTCGGTTTTAGCTTCAGAAAGCCTTTTTTCACGATACTCCTCGAGTTCTCTTTCAATTTTTTTCTTAACATCCTCGAATTTATTCTTGTATTCGGTTTCAATTGATTTGTACTCCGCATCGTATTCCTCTTTCAATATTTCGAGCATCTTACTCAGTTTCTCCGTGACATCATTCATTTATATTCACTCCTATTGCTTCTTCGACATATCTCGTAATGAAGTTTTTATCACTACGCCAACCGTGTCTATCGGGAATCACAAAGATCAAAGGTAATTTTCCAGACAACTTGTGATTTCTAAGTTCCTCAGGAATTTTTTGAGCTATCAACTCTGTGATCAACAAAACTCCTATTTTCTTGTTTGAAAGTATTTTATTGAATTCCTCCAAAATTTCATCTCTTTCGTGTACCACTACACCACTTACTCCACTCAATCTGAGCCCTATAGCAGTATCTATGTTGTCACTGATGAGGAAAAACCTCATGAATCACATCCTCCCAAGCATCATGATACCCATTATGAGACCATAAATTGCTATTCCTTCTGCCAATCCCACATATATGAGTGTTCGACCGAAGAGTTCCGGTTTTTCACTGATCGCCCCAACGGATGCTGTACCAACCATTCCAACCGCAATTCCTGCACCAATCGCAGCTAATCCTGTTGATAATGCAATGCCGATGAACCCCAAATCAGTGTTGTTGTTACCATCGATTGCATTTTCAGAATTTTGAGCAGCGTAAAGTTGTGAAGAAGGCATTGAGAGAAAAACAATTAGTAATAAAACTACAAAGGCCACTACATTTCCCGTGAGAAATCTTCTCGCGAGTTTTTTAACCTTCGAAGGATTTCTTGAAAAATAAATCCCAGAAAAGATCGTGAAAACAATCAAAGATGACAACAATGTAATGTATAACATCTTTTTTTTACACCTCCATCTACTTAAAATTTATATTTCTCAGGTTTGAACTCTCTACCCTCACCCTTGAAGAATCTTGTGAAAAACTCATAATATTCTAACCTCAGAGTCTGAATGAAAACAATCAATCCTTCTAAACCAATTATCAAGATGTTTCCAAGTAAAATTATCACCAGCGATCCTACTACGTTTTTTGACATTTTGGCCATCAGATAAAATGCCAAGAAGAGTCCAGCGTGATTCAGTGCGAAAGCCCCCAATCTCAAAAATGATAGAGTGTTACTTAGGTATCCAAGTAAAATCTCAAATACCTCAACGAATCCCTGAATTATTCTTTCGGTGACGATTCCCTCGCCGAATATGATTTCTTTCAAATACATCAGTGCCACAAGAGTCGCCACAAAAACGAGGCTAATCATAGGGAAAGAACCATTTCTAAACATATAAAGAATGGACCCCAGTAATATCCAGTAAAGAGATATACCAGGAAATCCGTTTGGATCGAACAGAAGTTTCAATCTTTCACCTTGAATAATCTTGTTAACTATGTTCAAAACCATTGCTAATGTTATCGTGGCAATCCCGAAACCTATCGAGAGTATCAAAAAGAAATTTATATTGTCCATTGGACGCTTCCACATTGGTTTTATGACCTCTTCGAATCCAAAAAAACTACCGTACAATATTCCAAAGATCATTGATGATATACCTGAGGCTCCCAAAATATAGAACCATTCAGACTTGCTTTTTCGATAGATCAAGAAACCTCCCAAAGTCAATACAAGACCATGTCCCACATCTCCAAACATCATTCCATAAAACAACAAAAACAGAAGAGAGATTATTGGAGTGGGATCTATTTCGTTGTTGGATGGGGTTCCAAACATTTTAGTTATGAACTCAAAGTGTTTGAAAAATCCCTTGTTTTTAAGTAACGTTGGTGCCTTAGTGTTGTTGAGATTACACTCCAAAACCAGAATCTCTTCGTTCGACGTTGAATACTCTAATAACTCTCTATACAGCCTTTCTGTACTCCAGCCAGAGATGAAGAAAAAGTTTCTCGTGAACTTAAACTTGTGAACCAGATCGTAGATATTCTTTAGAACGTATATTCGATCAAAATATTTGTAGATGTACCGTCTGTTTTCAAAAAACTTTTTCTTCAATGTCAGCTTGAGTGTCTCTATCTCATATTCTAAGGCTCTATATTTATCCCATAGATTCCAAAGTATATCTCGTGGGGTTCCCTCATAATTCTCGGAAATCCTATGCTCTATAAAATTCGCTATTGAAAGTGTTTTATCGATTTCGAGGGTTGCTTCATAAATTATAAATACCCACATGAAATTTTCATCACCATTCAAGCTTAAAATCAAGATATTATCTTTTTTCACACTCTCTATAAGTCTCTCAAAATATGCCCTGTTTATTCTACCAACTTTGTACTTGAAAGTTCGTAATTTTCTCAATTCTTCCATTTTTATCCTCAAAGGTTTCAGTTTCTCAAAAAGTTCTATTTCTCTTGATAATTGGTTCCTTTCGGTTTTAAGTTCTTCCACCTTTTGTGATATTTCTCTCATGGATTTATAAAGTTCCTCCGAAAATTCTCTAACTTCGTCTTTATTGAAAACCAAAGGAAATTTTATTCGCCATGTTTTTGGTTCAGGAGTCCTCTCAGCAAGTTCAAAAATCCTCAAAAAATTCTCATAGAGAGTTTCATAAGGATTTTCTTTTTCATTTTTCAGCCTGATTAAAATCTCATCGTCGATTAGATTCTCAAGAGGTACTATTTCCATGCTTTCTGAATCAAGTATCTTCTTTGAGATCTCTTCAAGTTCGTTCTTTGTGGCAATTATGGTGAAAGGTTTTAATTTCTCCTGCACTTCATCACCCTCCAAGCGAGATCAAATAATTCGCCATTTTCTCATTACTCAAGCTATATCTTTTCGCCTCTATTAGAGTTATCAAATCCCTGTATTCAAATTCTCTTATATGTATATAACCAACCATGACATCGAAACCATTTTGAATCATTGATATTAATCTTTTAGAATCATCCAACAATGCCTTTTCACACGCCCGTTCGATTACATACGGAAACATATTTTCATCTATCCCTTTGAAATATTTTCCATATGGGTGTGATGATAACTTACCAATAAAATCCGTGGCAGTATTTGAAGAAGCAAGTTCTTGAAGATCTTCCTTGGTCAAGTTTCTACGAAATGGTATCAAGAAATTCAGTACTTCACCTGTCGAAAGCTTAAATAAAATTCGCGCTCTGTATATCCATTGGATGTTGGTCAAATCCACCTGTTTGTAAAACAGCTCTTTTAACCCTTTGGAATAACCGGGCATGGAATCTAAAGTTTTTTTCATCGTGGTGAAATACCAAAAATCGAGAGAATTCAATAAATGCTGAATTTTTTGGGTTTTCGCATAACTTTGATATGATGACTCGAGAATCTTCTGATATTCGGTGCCTCTGAAAACATTCAAAATATCCTCAAAGGATTTCACCGATACTAAAGAATCTTCATCGACGGTTCTATGATTCAGCGGGAAGAGTTTTCTCTTTTCTATGTATTCTGGATGACCGGAATGAAGGGATCTCAGCACGAATTTGATGTTCTCTATCTCGAAACGTTTTTCCATAAACTTGAAAAATTTTTTACCATCTGTTGGAAGATAAAAGTATATGTTGTAAAAATCGTCGAGCATGGATCTTCTAATTAGGATTTCTACATCTCGCCTGTGGAGTTGTGATACGTCAATGTTTTTAAACGTTTCACTATAGTGCGTATGGGTCTTCAAGTACTCCGTGATTTCAGTCACAGAAGAAGTATTTATTAGATTCTCGAAATCCTCTTTACTGAGCATTTTAGAACATAAAGCCTTAACTTTCGTCATCAGCGCCGGAAATTTCAACATGGTCAGCTCCTATCAAATGAGTTTCTCCAATATTTTCCTTGAGATACTATCGATTTGCGAATCATACTCATCGAAATTTCTTTTCATCTTTTCCTTTTTTTGTTCCACATTCTTCAAAACCTTGGAAGCCCGTATCCTTGCTTTTTCAACAATCTCTGCATATTCTTTATCTATTTCCATTAACCTGTTCTGCTTCTCTTTTTCAAGTTCCGAGAGTTTAATTCTATACTCTTCCTGAATCTTCTTCCTTGCTTCTTCGATCTTTTTACTAACCTCTGTCTCAGAGTTCACGATCTTCTCTATTATCTTACTTGGTGTTAGATCCACTCTCCATCACTTCCCTCAGAATTAGATTCTTGGCCCCATTGGGATTAATTATATCACTTCCATACCTTAGTCACACAAATGTACGACATTGAAAAAATTATCTAATTTATTAACCAATACTTAAACCATCCTTAACTGATTTATTCTTGACACAGTGGAATTCAGGTAGAATAATATAAAGTGATTCTTATATTTTTATAGAATAATAAAATTAAAAGTCAGAAATGTCAAGAGTAATATAGATTGAACTTGTAAAATCGATAGTGTTAAGTAGTAGTGGTGGTGACGTACGATAAATCAGAAGTAGCAGATGAATATTATTGGAGTCTTTGAAAAGTATAAAAAGTACCAGTAATTAGGAATAAGATCCCTCACATTCGTTCGGGATGACACAATACATCACATGCGTTCGGGATGACAAAAAGGAAATGTTCGGGATGTATTTTTTATTGTCATTCCGATGGAGCGAAGCAACGAAAGATCCTTCGCTTGCGCTCAGGATGACAAAAGGAAAGAGTTCGGGATGACATTTTTCTTGTTTTTTTGTCATTCCGAGGAACGATAGTGACGAGGAATCTTATTTTAACAAGCAATAAGTTTTTTATATCAATACTCTTAGTTATCAAGGTGTTGTGTGAGGGGGTGTCCCCTATTTAAAAAATAATGAGGTTTTTGATAAATTTCAATATTTTTAGTTAACAGAATCGTAGAATCTTGAGGAGGCGAAAATATGAGTTGGAAAGGTTGGCTCGTACTTATAGTAGCGATATGGTTAATAGTGGCTTCCTTTATTCCTGGAATCGTCGGTTCAAAAGTTGGAAATATCACTGATTTTCTGATTGTTGGAATTCTATTTCTAATAGCCAGCATTCCAATGCTGAAAACATCGAAAGTTGGATGGGTAATTCTGTTAATCAGTATATGGCTTCTCATTTCAGCGATCATTCCGGGGATTACAGGTTCCAAAGGAGGAGCCATGGCTAATGGACTAATATTTGGCATATTGGCTGCGATACTTGCGTTTTTTGATAAAAAAGCCGTTTCGAGTTGAACAAGAAGAGCAAGATTAAATGCTATTTGTTCAATGGAATAATTGGTGGGAATCAATTCATTAAACGGGTATGTCTATAATTCATATATGGAAACCGTTAGCGATTTTTATTGTGGAAATCGCTGGCGGTTTTTATCATTTTCAAATAATTTTCCGGAGGTACGTAGTTCGTCACAGTGTTACCACTCCCCAAAGCAAAGCGACCTGTGAACATACATTTTTCCAATATATCTGTAATGTAATTTTCCAAATCCTTTTCTGGGTATCTTGCCAATTTGTCTACATCAACTCCTCCTAATACTCCTATCGTTGGATATCTTCTTTGAAATTCCCATATGGGTATTATTGAATCTTGAAAGGAGTGGTATGCATCTATTCCAACATAATTTATCAAGTCATCCATGATTGCTAAGTTGTTCCCACATGAATGTAGAAAGAATACTTTTCCTCTGCTGTGAGCAAGATCAGCATACCTTTTTAACCACGGAAGTACATATTTTCTCAAATCGTTCGGATTTATCATGGTTGCTGATCTATATCCCATATCATCCGCGTGGAATATTCCACCAACAACTTCACTATCTATCAGTTTTTCATAGAACTCATATATCTTTTCTCCCCATGTATCGAAAACTGCTTTTACGAGGTCTGGTTGTCGCACGAGTGAGATGAAAAGCCCTTCATATCCCATCCATCTTTCTAAAACCATTTCAAATAAAGTTGTACACAACATGAGTTTCATACTATCTTTGAAACTTACATATTCACTCGCCACTTCAAATTCTTTCATTTCTATATCCAATTTGTCCCAATCAATTTCCTTGAAGTCTTCCCAAGAGTTTATGATTCCGATTCCTTCCTCAACCCATTCCCTCTTACCCCTTGAAACCATTGCTGTATCATCGGTGATCCTTTTTTTGAATTTCGGTATGTTTTTAACTGTGGGCCAAAAAGTTACAAAATCATATCCCAACGAATAAAAAAATTCTATTTTGTTCTTGATCTTCTCAACTGGTTCATCCACCCATTTTTTGTTCAAATAATTCTCCCAAACGTAGCTCATGATTTCTTCATCCACACCAAGTTCTACCAAGTGAACCCTACTTGTTTTTTTCTTTCCTTTAATGATATCTATAAATTCATCAAAATTGGGTTTCATCTGATAAAACAATTCATCATACACTCATTCACACCTCCTAAAGATTAACGAAGAGATCAAAAAAGCCCCCAAATTGGGGGCTTTTGAAATTCGTTTTCGATTATTTGTCAGACCAATATTCTGCCCATTTTTTAGCTACTTCTTCCACAGTTTTTTGACCAAGAAGCACCGATTGCATATCGTGTTGATGAATTTCCGGCCAACCTGGCCATTTTGGAGAACTAAGTGGGTACTTTGCAAAGACGTATTTATCTGTATTGGTCATTTCCTCTGCCCACGCTTTGTAAACACCTGTGCTGAAATATGGATCGTTTTCGAAGACTGAGGAATGAACTGGTAATGGACCATACTTTTGGTTGTAGTATGCGTTGATTTCCGGACTGCACATGAATTTTATGAATTCCCAAGCCTCTTCTTTATGTTTGGAATAACTTGGAATTCCGAGTCCACTGAATCCAAAATCAAGATATAATTTTCCTGAAGGACCGACTGGAAGAGGAATGACCGTGTACTTATCTCTTCCAAGCATTTTATCAACCAGCGCAACTGTATCAGGATCTTGGATCAAGAACGGTGTTATACCGGATACGAAGGCGTTAACTTGTTCGTTGAATCCCCAATTTATACCATCTTTTGGAACTGCATTATCGAACAACCTTTTGTACATCCTCAAACCTTCTATAGCTCTTGGATCGTTAAAATATGGTTTTCCATCCAATTTCTTATAAATATTGTTTGGATCGATATCACTCAAGAACGAAGTGGCAAATAGATCTGAAAATTTAAATTCCCATGATTTCCCTCTGAAACCAAAACCGTACTGATTCTTCGATGGATCGGTTATCTCTTCACAGAGTGCCACTAATTCACTGAGTGTTTTTGGATAGTAATTAACCCCAAGTTTTTTCAGGATGTCGGTTCTGACAAACAGAGCTTTTATGAATATACTCTGTGGAACAAGATATGCTGTATTGTTCACAGTTCTGGCTGCTTCCCACGCAACTGGAAGAAGTGTTTTTGCATCTTTCCATTTTGCAAAGTAAGGTTCAAGATTTTCCAGCTTGCCGTTATTGACAAATTGCTTCACCGTGTAGTCTCTGACTTCTATAATATCGAGTGGCTGATTTGCGTTCAACATCATCGTCAATTTCTGATCCGCTTCTTCGTATGGAGGTGATATCAATTTGATCTTTATGTTTGGATGTTCTGCTTCGAACTTCGATATCAACTCTTTCAAAAGTGCGGTTCTACCAGGACTCGTTAAAACTTCAAAGAACGTCAGTGTGACTGTTTTAGCAACTGCAAGGGAACCTATTAACAAACCAAGAACAAGAAAAAAGACGAGTAATTTCTTCATAAAAATCCCTCCCCATTTAAGGAATTCACTTACTCCAATATTCATTCCACTTCTTCAAAGCTTCATCCAACGAAAGTTTACCTAACAACAAGGCCTGAAAGTCAGTTTGGAATATCGATCCTATCCATGCCGGCCATTTTGCTGAATCGAAAGGATATTTCACAAGTGGATACTTCTCTGGATGAGATAGCATATAATCCCACGCTTTGTACAAACCAGTACTGAAATATGGATCCTTTTGATAGGTAACCGAATGTATCGGCAATCCACCGTAATTTTTATTAAACCAAGCATTCACTTCAGGGCTCGACACGTACTTTATGAATTCCCAAGCAGCTTCTTTGTGTTTAGAATATGATGGAATAGCCAAACTTGTGAATCCAAAATCTTGATACGTTTTTCCTGAAGGGCCTACTGGTAAAGGCAAAGCAGTAAATTTACTTGTATCAAGCACTTTGGCAATGAATGGGGCAGCATCTGGATCTTGTATTAAAAACGGCGTTATTCCAGAAACGAATGCATTGACTTGCTCACTGAATCCCCAATTTATGGCATCCTTTGGAGCTGTTTTACTTAATTTCAAATAGAATTCCCAACC
>Ga0209834_10001256_pt1 | contig 14473 bp, 18 predicted proteins | sample Mar14236cmmetaG_FD_184134 | JGI IMG/M metagenome (GOLD analysis project Ga0209834, IMG submission 184134) | Marine hydrothermal vent microbial communities from Guaymas Basin, Gulf of California to study Microbial Dark Matter (Phase II) - Marker... ...
CATGGTATCTCGGGCGGGGTGGAGGAGCTACCAGTCCATGAGAAATCGATAATCATCCGATCCCGTGCACATAAACCTCGCAGTACTCATCACCATGGCTCAGAAGCTTCCGGACCTCAAGTTCTGCCATGCCCCGGAAAGCGCAGTGCATAGCACCACGAAAGATCCCCCGGCAGACATGACACGCCTCAACATTATCTGCAAGCGGACATTTGAGGACCGTGTAATGTACGGTACTGCCCATTGCATCCCACTTTGACTCACGTCCTGGTATCTTATCGATCCCTGCAAGCGCATCTCTGAATTTGTCAGCAGTCCATGCTTCACCATACTGTTTCTCATAATTATGTACGACACGCCTGCCGATCCTTCTTCCAAATACCCGCGTATGCCGGTCAGCGTTGATACCTCTCTCCTTCAGAAACAGAGAAAACTCGCGTAACGGCTCATCGAAGATGTCTTTTACCCCCACGTACTCAAGCAGTTCCCTGATCTTTGCCTCGACCTCGGGTCTGTGTTTCAGTGTAATCACGTTGCTGGTCAGTTGATGGTCATAGTCGAGTCCTGCAGATTCAAGCATGCAGAGGATAATATTCTTCAGCTGTTCCACCGCGCGCATGTTCCGGTAGCCATGATGTATCGTTATATCCTCGCCATCGATGTCCATCCGGTTGACGATACGCGAGGTCTCAGCAACGCGTTTCAGATCAAGCAGCACCTCCTGCATCGGCACATCCTCTGATAACTTTTCACAGAGACACTCAGAAGTCATGATCGCTCTTGGTATCTTGCCGATCAAGAGCTCCTCATAGAACTTTCGATGCAATGCCACGATCTCGTAGTTTGCTGCACTGTACTCATGGATCAATGATCTCCAGAATTCGGGTTTTGCATTCAGTTCCTTAACAGTCGTCTGCATGGTGCCGATATTCTTTAAAAGATCGTTATACGCCACATCCGAACTCGTCCTGCGTTCGAAGTCGATCGCAAGCATATCGAGGTGTGAGTGCATACTGGTGATACCGAGTGCGGAGGAGGTCAGATACGATCCGATGATCCCTGCAAGAAACATCCGCTTGTCGTACCCAACTCCCTTGATCTCAACATGGACGGTTGACGGACTCTGATCCTCATCAGGGTTTATACTTATCATAGCATCCCAGTAGAGACCGGTGCAGAGATTTCGCATCGCTTCCTCGAATTCTGAGATGGTTGTGATGACAGATGGATCAAAAACATGATCCAGGACATCTTTTTCGATAACGAGGTCTTTTGTCTGGGAGAGCAGGTAATCAAAGATCGGCTTGGGAACGATCGCCTGGTCCTCCCTGATCTCTCTTAAGGTTGCGATCAGATATGTGGCATCCTTGACACTGCCATAATACTGGAGAGCAACATCGGTTAAGTCGATGGCATCCCGTATCGCGGCACTGAGGTTACCCTTGTGTTTCTCAAGAAGAGGCTCCAGTTTCTTCAGATGTTCATCCTCGAGTGCGATGTGTTTTCTTAGTACCATGTATGATCATGGATGTGGTTTGAAATATAAAAAGCCTTTTGGATAACAGAGAAAACAGGATATGTAACATAACCTAATTTGTGGTCACAAAACCCACTATCCCTACTTGAATGTGCAAACCTTTCACAATTCTCACATCTATCTGGCACTCATTATCAACAGGAAGTCACTGTTGTGCGGTTTTTGGCACCTGTTGTTCTGGAAACGACATACTCCTTATTTTTAGTATCAATCGAGTATATACCAATGACATTACATACGATCAATCGAGAGGATGCAGAAGCGCGCAAAACCTGGTCGCGCATATCCCCTCCACAGAAACGATAGAATAACAAAAAAGGAGGATAAGAAAAATGACAAGAAGATACCAGCTACTGGTTGACAGTGCAGATGATTCGGATGCTACAGCCAGACATGCCATATCCATAGCTAAACATATGGATGCTCAGCTCGTGGCAACCGAGATACGAAACACACGCTGGTTCGACTCCTACAGGAAAACCGAAGCCGCAAGACATCTGTTTCAGGATAAACTTACAAGAATCAGTGACATGGCAGCGGATCATGGTGTCGAGATAAGCGATGTGAGACAGAAAGCAGTTGGTGACCGGCCCAAGGACATCCTGAAGATCGCACATGAGATCAATCCGAATATGCTGATAACAGGCACACGTGGCGGCGTCACGACAGGACAGGGACTCAGTGACCGTGCAGCAGGTCTCCTCAATCTCTCAAAGTACAATGTCTTACTCGTAAAAGACCTGGATCATAACACAGGCGATTACAAGAAGATTCTTGTCTCGGCAGAGAGTCCGATGAATATCGCAGATTGTGCTGCAAAGATTGCTGATGGATACGGCGCAGAACTGACTGCGGTTCAGGTGGTGGATCTCGAGGAAGGTCTTGTGAAGGAACGGGTCGTTTACCTGCCAGAGGCTGCCCTCCCATCATCGACAGGAAGAGCACGCAGAAGGCTTGGTGAGACCGTGAAGACTCCAGATACCCTGCTCTCCAGGATGAAGGAGAACCGGATGGCAAGAGGGCAAGCACTTGCAGATGCAGTTGCTGATGTTGCACGTGACCGAGGATTGGCTGCAAAGTCAGAAGTACTGGTCGGTAAAACCGATGATGAGATAGCAAGACTTACCAGACAACAGCGTTTTGACCTTTTTGTTATGGGTTCGAAGAGCGAGAGTGTCCTCAAAAGGTTTATGCACAAAACCGCACCGGAAACAATCGCCAGAAAGGTTCACAGTTCTGTTCTTGCTGTTAAACAAGTGGCATGAGCAGGGAACCAGGGAATCATAAACGATTTCCTGGCCCCCTGCTCTATTTATTCTATTTACTGCTGTTATCAGAATTATCTTTGCTTTCCTTCTATGTCAACGATGTATACCTCGAGCAGGTCATCAAGGACCGCACCATTGAGTCCGATATTGTCCGCTGCCGCTGCAAGTTCATTGTAGTTGATATCCTCCTTTTCACAGAACCTGGCTGTATATACGTTTGAGAATGCAAGAGGCATACACAGTGTGTTCTGAATCCATTTCACAATGATTCGCGACTGGGTGCCCTTACTCACCTCTGAAAACGAGACGTGCGAGTCGAACTCATTGACGATCTCTTCGCCGTACTTGCGGAGGAATTTCTGTATCTTGCCGTCATAGTTATCAGAGATAGACTGTGCTACCTTACAGATTGCAGAAAGCGACCTTTTAACGTCATCCTCGCTGATGCCATTCGATCTGAGAATATCGGTTATGGTCCGTATGCGTGAATTATCAGGATTCACCATGCCATCATCCATTATCGGGATTTTCGCCAGATCATCGACATTAAGCAGGTTCAGGTCTGCAATATCGTTTGCCAGCCTGCGTGCATCCCTGTAGTTATGCCCTGTGAGTTCTGCAAATATGCAGTAGACCAGTTCATTCCAGCGGGAACTTTCATCCTCCCACCGGTAGTCACTCGGTAAAAGATGCCGGTACTCTGCATATATCTCCCTGATTCGCTTTTCCAATGCGGCAACCTTTTCAGGCCTCACATCCTTCATAGATACTTTCTTCATTCGTGCCATCTTTAATGCCTCCCTGTATAAATTTTCGTTATGCTGTAACACCTACTCATCTAACCGTCTCACGATACAATAATGACAGATGTGCATGACCATTGCTTCTCTAAATACCGGACAGACGTGGTGTATATCAACTGTTTCGTGGACATCTGGACATATTAAACTTTTGGGTACTCCTGTTGGTGATGATGTGCCGTGAACGTCAGATATTGCCCACCTGATGCATCAGAGTGGGTATCTCACCCATCATCGTGTCGATATCGGCACACTATGAAGATGCTTAGTGCTAACAGGATATATATCGATGTGCGTAGAAGGTATCAATCGAGAAACAGACGTCTCTCAAGAGAGAATCAGCAAGGAAATAGTTAACATGAACACGAAAAATTTTATCATAACATACCTCATCATGTTTGCTTTCTGGATACTGCTATCCGGACACTTCGATACATTCCATCTTGGAGCAGGTGTCGTGTGTTCGGGCATAGTGGCTTATGCATCACACGATCTACTATTTACAGACACTGGAAATCACCGGTTGACGAAGGTTCTGCGGTTCATCGCCTACCTTCCGTGGCTCATTTATCAGATCGTTATTGCAAACATCGATGTTGCAAAGCGGGCGTTATCGCCGAGTATGCCGATAGATCCGCGGGTTGTAACGTTCAGGACGATTCTCAAGAGTGAGGTTGCGCGTACCACGCTTGCAAACTCGATAACGCTCACACCTGGCACCGTCACAATCGACATCGTGGATGATGTCTTCTATGTGCATGCCATCGCAAAAGAACCCGCAGACGATCTTCTGGAGGGGACGATGGAGCGCAAGGTCGCTCACGTCTTTATGGAGGACTGATAGATGACGGGTGCGGAACTCTTCGGAATAATCGATATGCAGAATGTCTTTCTGGTGATGGCAGTCCTGATCGTCATGGCAAGCTTAGTTTCGCTCTACCGCGGCATCGAGGGGCCCGGAATCTTCAACCGGATCGTCGCTGTGAACGTGATCGGTACCAAGACGATCGTGCTTCTGGTACTTATCGGATTCATATATGGACGACCGGATTTTTTTGATATCGCACTTGTTTATGCGATTCTCAACTTCATTATGACGATAGCAGCGACGAGGTATTAAAAGAGGAGGAATAAATGATCTACGATACACTAATAAACCTGATTGTGGTACTGTTGCTGACAATAGGCGTATTCTTTATGCTGTCAGGAACGATCGGGTTCGCACGATTTCCGGATTTTTACTCGAGGATGCACGCCACAGGCAAGTGTGACACGCTCGGCGAGGGGCTGATGCTTGTTGCGCTGATCATCTACGAAGTTGCGTATACAGGCGTATGCGAGGGTCCGCTCAAGAATGCGCTCTTAGTCGGTGTGAAGATGCTCTTTTTGATCATGTTCATCCTCCTTGCGAATCCGACCTCGACTCACGCGATAGCAAAAGCAGCTTATGATGTAGGACTCGAACCATGGAGAAAACCGGATGAAACGATTGCGTGGCTGGATACCGGCAGGGGTGAAGGAGACGACGAAGACGGAGGCGAGACCTCATGATCTGGATACTTGACATCACAATGATGCTCTTCCTTGTAATCGGCGCGATCGCGGCAATCACGATAAAAGACCTGCTCTCGGCGGTTGTCATCCTGTCCGGATACAGCCTTATAATGGCGATCGTCTGGGTCGAGATGCACTCGGTCGATGTCGGATTCACAGAAGCCTCTGTCGGCGCCGGAATCACAACCGTTCTCTTCATCGCAACGCTTGCAAGAACCGAAGGGAGGAGTGAGGATTGAAGACACTCGCACTCTTTGTGGTGCTTCTTGCTGGCGCGATGCTCGTCTACGCGGGGCAGGACCTGCCACCGTTCGGAGATTCCACTACGGATATGTACCAGAACAGAGTGACGCAGCGGTACATCGCAGGCACTGAGGTCGAATCAGGGGTTCCGAACATGGTGACGGCTCTCCTTGCCAATTACAGAGGTTATGATACGCTCGGTGAGACGACCGTGATCTTCACCGCTGGAGTGGCGGTTATGCTGCTGTTGCGGAGGCGTGAAACATGAGCAGGATTCAGGAGAGCGTGATTGTCAGGACGATTGTACGGATCATGGTTCCGTTCATCGAACTATTTGCGCTATATGTGATCATGCATGGCTCGGGCGGACCTGGTGGCGGTTTTCAGGGCGGCGTCATCTTTGGGGCAGCCATCATTCTATATGCGATGATCTACGGCATCGCCAAAGGAAAAGAGAGGATGCCTGTTACTCTCGACAAGATTCTTGCAAGCACGGGATTAACCATCTACGCGGGAACAGGACTCCTGTGCCTCTTCTTCGGAGGAAAGTTCCTCCAGTACGGTGTGGTCCCGCTCCTGCCGGATGATCCTGCTGAGGTTTCTGCACTCCTGATCGACGCAGTGGAGATCGGGATCGGCATCACGGTATCGGCGGTTATGATCTCGCTATTCTTCGATGTCTCGCCACCCGAATCAGAAGAGGAAGAACTGCCTGCAGAGCTGCCTATTTCTACATACAGGGAGGCATAAAGAGTGACTGGAATAATTGATATCGTCCACGCCGAGTACAATTACTGGATATATACGGCGCTGATGATGATTGGATTCTATGCGATGATCGCAAAGAAGAATCTCATCAAGAAGATCATCGGAGCAAACATCTTCCAGACTGCAATCTTTCTCTTCTACATCTCGCTTGCAGATATTACCGGCGGCACCGCCCCGATCATCTGGGAGGGGCATGAAGATGTTATTTACACCAACCCGGTCCCGCACTGCCTGATACTGACCGCGATCGTGGTCTCGGTCAGTACCACCGCTGTTGCGCTGGCATTAATCATCAGGATATATCGGGAGTACGGATCGATCGAGGAGGATGTGATCCTTGCGGCAAGAAAGAGTTTGCAGCCGGAGTTTTCAGAGTATGCGAGGCAAAAAGGAGGCGAAGAGTGAATGGCTGGATTTGAGATCATCACAAACAACCTTCCGGTTCTAACAGTCGTTCTTCCGCTGATGGCTGGCTTTCTGACGCCGATCGTCGGATTGATTGATCGCAGACTTCCGTGGTACTGGGTGATGCTTGCAACGTTTGTGATTCTCCTGATAACATCGAGTAACCTTGTAACCGTGATTGCCACCGGCACGATCCATTATCATCTCGGTGGCTGGAACCCACCGTTCGGCATCGAATACGTGATCGACTTACTGAATGGTTTTGTCTGCCTGATAATCGCATTCATCGGGTTCATGGTCTCGATATACTCGAAAGAAAGCGTTAAAAAGGAAGTTCCTGGCAAGACAACCCAGTTCTATACCGTATTTATGCTGCTGATAACCGGACTGATGGGGATCACAATCACTGGTGACATCTTCAACTTCTATGTATTTCTTGAGATTTCGTCGCTGACCGCTTATTCACTCATCTCGATGGGTGACCGCGGAGATGCGCTCGTTGCAAGCTTCAACTATCTGATCATGGGAACCGTCGCAGCATCGTTCATCCTCCTTGGAATCGGCTACCTCTACGCGGTCACAGGCACGCTGAACATGGCTGATATGCACCGTCTTATACCGAACATCTACGAAAGCAAGGTCGTCCTTGCAGCACTTGCATTCTTCATGGTGGGCTTCAGCATCAAGGTCGGTCTCTTTCCGCTGCATGCATGGCTTCCTGATGCGTACACCCATGCACCATCAACAGGAAGCGCACTCATCGCAGGACTGATGACCAAGGTCGGTGTCTATGCGATGATCAGGTTCATGTTCAGTGTCTTTACTCCGGTCTTTGTGATCGATATGACCAGAATGACAGAGATCCTCTCATGGGCTGCAGCTCTTGCGATCATCATGGGATCTGTCTTTGCGATAGCGCAGAGCGACATTAAACGGATGCTGGCATACTCGAGTATCAGCCAGATCGGATACATCCTCCTTGGCGTAGGTCTTGCAAACGTGATCGGAATGCAGGGCGGGCTTCTGCATATACTGAACCACGCGCTCATGAAGTGTGCGCTCTTTCTGGTCGCCGGCGCAATATTTTATCGAACCGGAATCAGAAACCTGTATCAGTTCCAGGGGCTCGGCAGGAAGATGCCTGTAACCACAACCGTATTTCTGATCGCAGGGCTCTCGATGATCGGGGTTCCAGGAACCGTTGGTTTCACAAGCAAGTGGTATCTCGCGCTTGGATCGATAGATGCAGGTCAGTGGCTCTTCGTAGTCATCATCCTCGTATCGAGCCTGCTCAATCTTGCCTATTTCTGGCGGGTCTTTGACAACATCTGGTTCGGACATCCGCATGAGATCGAGCATCTGCAGAGGGATGAGGCGCCGCTCTCGATGCTCGTACCGATGGTAATCCTTGCCGCGCTATGCGTATTCTTCGGATTATTTGCGTACTATCCTGTGCACTACGTGCTTGAACCGCTATCAGAAGCACTGCTTGGAATAGGAGCGATGCCGTGAGCTTGAGGTGAGATAAATGGTTACAGAAATTCATTCAATAATACCCCTGCTCGCAGTGCTCGTATCGATGATCGCATCGGTTCTGATCCTTGCATCCGGCAGATACCCAAACCTGAGAGAGGGCTGGACGTTTGCTGCGGCGGCAATCAAGTTCGGGCTCGTGATCTCGATCTTGCCGCTGATACTCGATGGCAAGATCGTTACGTATACGGTAATCGAGATGCTCCCTGATCTTCCGATCGCATTCAAGGTCGATGCATTCGGAATACTCTTTGCGATCACATCATCGTTTTTGTGGATACTGGTCTCATCGTACTCGGTAGGGTACATGCGGTCGCTAAACGAACATGCGCAGACCCGGTACTACTTCTGCTTTGCGATAGCACTCTCATCAGCAGTCGGAATTGCGTTCTCAGCGAATCTTATAACGCTATTTTTATTCTACGAGCTCCTCACGATCTCGACATACCCGCTTGTTGCGCATATCGAGACACCTGAGGCGATCAGTTCCGGAAGGAAGTATCTGACATATCTGATGATCGCTGGTGTTGCACTCCTATTTTCGATCCTTGTCGTCTACCACGAAACAGGAACAACAGAGTTTGCATTCGGAGGTATCGCAGGCATGGACGTCTTCTCAAAGACGGCGCTCGCAGTCCTCTTTATCACGTTCATGATCGGATGCGCTAAAGCTGCGTTCATGCCGCTTCATGCGTGGCTTCCTGCCGCGATGATTGCCCCGACGCCTGTGAGTGCTCTCTTACATGCGGTTGCCGTGGTGAAGGCAGGCGTATTTACAGCGGTCAGGATCATCCTCTATGTCTTCGGGGTCGATCTGATGCGAGAGAGCGGTCTATGGCTGTACATGGCGTATTTCGTCTCGATAACGATCATCCTTGCCTCGATCTATGCGCTGATGCAGGACAATCTCAAAAAGAGGCTTGCGTACTCGACTGTGAGCCAGTTATCATACATCCTGCTTGGAGCGGTGCTCATAACCCCACACGGAATCACAGGCGGGATGCTTCACATACCATACCACGCGTTCATGAAGATCACGCTGTTTATGTGTGCTGGCGCGTTGATCGTTACCGCAAAGAAGGAGAACATCAGCGATATGAACGGGATTGGACGCCAGATGCCGATCACGATGCTCGCGTTTACCGTGGGCGCACTCGGTATGATCGGGATGCCGCCTGCTGGTGGGTACGTCACCAAGTGGTTCCTGCTCCTTGGAGCTGCTGAAATGCACAGCATGATCTTGATCGCAGTTCTTCTTGTGAGTGCGGTTCTGAATGCCGCATACTTCTTCCCGGTCGTGTATGTCGCGTTCTTCAAGAAGCCGGACCATGAACTTGCGTATAAGGAGGCACCGCTCACGATGCTGGTGCCGATTGTGGTTACAGCGATACTCTCAATCGTCATCGGAATCTGGCCCGATGCGCCAGGGATGTTTCTTGATATCGTAAATATAGCGGTTGCAAACGTTACAGGAGGAATTTAAGATGTGGTTCTTGGAAAAATGGCTGGAAAACCCGAAAACTGTGAAAAAGATGGTTTATTTGCTCTATGTCAGTCTTATTATTAGCTGCCTGCTCGGGATCGCGATTCACTTCGCGCCTCCCGCAGAGCATGTGGAACACGTTCCGTTCGTATTCGAGCAGATACCGATCTTTTCTGCAATCTTCGGATTTATAATCTGTATACTGCTCGGTCTCGGTTCAAAGGCGTACGGACACAATGTAGTCATGAAGGAGGGGGATTATTATGACAACTGATCTCTTCGTTGTTCCGCCGGCTGCGATATTCATAATAGGTGCACTCCTGATCCCATTATTCAAAGGAAGAGTGCGGCAGGCATATCTGCTCTTAATTCCAGCTCTCGCCCTCTTCGATGTGTACTACATGCAACACGGCACCTACTGGCTGCAACCCTTCATGGAGTACGAACTGATCCTCGGTAGAGTCGATCTACTCTCCAAATGCTTTGGATACGTCTTTACAATCGCGGCTCTCGCCATGACCTTCTATGCGTTACGTGTAAAGGAAGCAGGAGAGCATGTCGCAGCGTTTCTCTACATCGGCAGCGCGCTCGGCGTCGTCTTTGCAGGCGACCTCATCACTGTGTTTGTCTTCTGGGAGGTTATGGCATGGGCATCGGTTTTCCTGGTCTGGTACCGGCGCACAAAGGCATCGATTGATGCAGGATTTCGATACCTGCTGGTGCATGTCGTGGGAGGCGTCATCCTGCTCGGCGGAATCATCCTGTACATGCAGGAGAACAATGGCTCGATCGCTTTCGATGCGTTCAACTACGCATCTACTGCAACGATTCTGATCCTTCTCGGGTTTATCATCAACGCAGCTGTGCCGCCGCTTCACGCATGGCTGCCTGACGCATACCCTGAGGCTACGATAACAGGCGCAGTCTTCATGACCGCGTTCACAACCAAGACCGCGGTGTATGTACTCGCGAGGAGCTTTGCAGGCTTTACGATAGATGGATTCGCGATCCTGATGTGGCTTGGTGCGATCATGGCGATCTACGGTGTCGTGTATGCAATTCTTGAGAACAACATCAGAAGGCTTCTCGCTTACCATATCGTGAGTCAGGTCGGCTATATGGTCTGCGGCGTAGGGATTGCTGCAAGCGCAACTGGTGTGATCAGCCAGACCGCTATCGATGGAACGGTTGCACATGCGTTCTGTCACATCCTCTACAAAGGGCTTCTATTCATGGGCGCAGGCTCAATCATCTACATGACCGGAAAGAGCAAATTGACCGAATTAGGCGGGCTCTACAAAGTCATGCCGCTAACAATGATCTTCTACATGATCGCAGCCTTCTCGATTTCAGGAGCACCACTTTTTAACGGCTTTGTGAGCAAATCGATAATCATCCACGCCGCGGAGATGGATCACAATGCGATCATCTTTTTGATGCTCGAGGGTGCTGCGGTCGGGACATTTCTATCAGTCGGCTTGAAGCTGCCGTACTTTGCATTCTTTGGAAAAGACGCAGGGATAAAGGCAAAAGATCCGCCCACGAACATGCTCGTCGGCATGGGGATCACGGCATTCCTGTGTATCCTTCTCGGCGTGTATCCGAGTCTGCTCTACAACATCCTGCCGTATCCCGCGGCGGTTGCCGATTATGCGCCATACGCAGCAGGGCACCTCATCGGGACGCTTCAGTTACTGCTCTTCACTTATGCAGGTTTTCTGATTATCAAGAAGAAACTGCACCCGGAGAACACGATCAGCCTCGACACAGACTGGTTCTACCGCAAGGGCGGTGTGCTCTTCGTATGGCTCATGAACAACCCGCTTGCACGAGGCACACAGTGGACGATCGATGCTACGCTTGCAGTCAAGAATTTTGCGGTCTGGTTCAGCAGAAACCCGATTGAGGCGCTCGGAATCGTTACGGATAAGATCTGTCTTGTGATTCTGAACATCTTACAGGGGCGGTCTGCGGCTGGAGAGCGTGCGAAAGCGACGCTTGATTCTCGCATGAGTGCATATCCGGGAGAGCCTGTGCGAAGAGACCCGATCGGGGTATCGGTCCTGCTCGGAACGCTCTTTCTCTTTGCATATCTGGTGATCTATGTGATTGCTCCGCACCTCTCGATCTCAGTGATGCTCGGACTCGTGGTGGTTGCTGTGATCGCGGGAATCGGGGTGCGGACGCGGGAGCTGATGCAGGCTGTGGGGTGAGCTCATGCGGCGGGTGGAGACGCCCGCTCTCTCTTATTTTTTGGGTTTCTTCTCCACATAGGTGAATTAAGCATTTAAACTTCAGTAACGCAACACTGGATAATATGAATCCAGCTATAGAGTATGACCAACCTGGTCGACCGAATATCCATAAATCCGGGCAGGAGATCGGTATTGGGGTTGGCCGCCGAACAGAACCAGGACGTGCGATTGCAGAATGTAAAGCGACTAAAGATAAGACTGGTGGAGGCGGTTTAGAGGCATGTTCCTATCAGTACATCTTCAGGTAAAAGCGAGCCAAAGCCCGAAAAGAAGAACATATCCATGAACCAACCAGCGCACCTCACAGAAAAAGCATACCGATACAGAAAACTACTGAACGACGCGCTTTCAAATATAGATATCGTGCCGGACGCATCATCGCACCTTCACATCGTTGCAAAGGATTATTTATTGATGGCAGAATCCTATTACAAGGATGGCGTCCATTTCCTTGAGGCTGATGATCGTGTCAATGCGCTGGTTGCTTTCAGTTATGGGCATGCATTCATCGATGCAGGTCTTCGATTGGGCGTCTTTTGTACGAGGCAATCATGAATTACAGTGTAACAATGGAGGCGGCATGGCTGGTGAGAGATGTAAGAACCACCGACGATGCGATCGGTATTGCGATCTCGGAAGCAGGTAAGCGATTTCATCCGAATCTGGACTTTGTGGATATTGAGATCGGATCGGTCACATGTCCGAAATGCGGCAAGAATAACGATGCGGTGATGCTGGTTGCGGGTACTGCGCTCGTTGGGATGATGCTGTCGATGAAGGTCTTTGATGCGGAAAATAGTGAACATGCGGCACGGATCGCCAAGTCGGTTGTCGGACGTGCGCTCAAGGGCGTGCCCCTGCGTGTAATTGAGGTTGTGGAATGGAGCGAATGAGCGAAGTCTTCATCAACGGCGCATATACATGGATGAAGAATCCAGTCTTATGTGCCCCTTTTCTTCTCGATCTCCTTATAAGGACTGTGTTTGCCATATTCGTGGTTGCAGGAGTTGCGATTGCCATCGGTACCGATGCGGTCACGGAGATCGCATCAGAGCTATCTCAACTCGCGCAGGCTCCATCGTACACCTACGAACTCTCACCTGAAGTGATGTACAGGATATACCATCTGGTCACGCCGTTCATCGGGATTTTCATTGTTGCATTCTTGATCCTGATAATCGGGTGCGCGCTGATCCAGGCATTCTTTGAATCCGGTGCAATCGGCATGGCAAAGACCGCAGTCACAACAGGGACTACGGAATTGCGCGATCTTTTCAATTATGGCAGGCAGAGTGCGACCGATCTCTTTCTTGCCAATATTGCCATCACACTCCTGCTTCTTGCCGGCATTGTTTTTCTGTTGCCAGGTGTCCTGTTGATCAGGATATCTGGCAGTATCGAAGCGTATGTGATCCTCCTTTTCACTGGATTGATTCTATTAATATTATATGTAATCATCTTGTTGATCGGACTGGCGCCTGTCAAATACGCACTTGTCATCACCCATGCAGGCCCGATCGAGGGCGTTGAGAAGGGATGGACTTTCTTTTCAGATCATAAAGTCGATGTTTGTTTGATGTGCCTTATAATTTTTACGATATACATTATTCTTGGCTTAATCGGAAATATGTTTTGCATGAATCCAGTCACAGCAGCGATATGGCAGTTCGTAGGTATGCTGATCGATCTATGCATCATCATGCCACTTATTACGGTATGGTGGACGCGCCTATACATGAGCAGAGAACCCGTTATGGCAGACACGCCTGCACAGCATCGATTCTATCGATAATCCCTGCCAGTCTGTTGTTATCAACCACTGTAAGCCTTCCGACATCCAGTTTGAGCATCATATCGATGGCTTCGGAGACTGGCATTGCCGGAGGAACGGTGTATGCAGGAGTGCTCATGATTCGTTCGACCAGTGGTGACTGTTTTGCTCTGGTACCGCTCTCATCCTCCAGTCCGATTCTGGCGAATCCTGCGCTGATGATGTCGTGCCTTGTTACCATTCCGATCAATGCACCCTTCGGAGACTGGACAGGCATCCCGGTAACATCCGATTCGAGCATGGTTGACCACACCTTTGCAATCCGGTCATCTGGCGAGCATGTTACGACCCTCCTGGTCATGATATCGCTCACCACGCGATGTGCTCTCGGATGTAACTTCCTCAAAAGATCAGCGGCACTCAGTACTCCAGCAAGAATCGGATCATCGATGGATCTGATCACCGGCATCCTGCTCAGTTTTGCATCAACCATCATCCGCGCAGCATCCTCTACACCGGTATCCGGCGTTATGGCAGGGCAAATAGTTGTAAATCCACGCACGGTTACACCTGAACGGGATGATGAAATATGCAGCACATCCTGATCCGTTAACACTCCGAGCACACGCATGAACCGTTCATCCTCAACAACAGGGAGGCTTCGAAGATGGTGATCGCGCATGATCTGGCGTGCGTGTGTTACGAAATCATCTGCTGTGACGCACACAGGTTCCTTTGACATTACATCGCCAACAGTCATACAAATTTCCAACCTGAATCACGGTGATCTGTCTGGTACAGGCAGGTATATAAACCAATCGAATGAACTGGCGCATCTGGAGGATATCGTAAGGTG
>Ga0209834_10001257_pt1 | contig 14472 bp, 10 predicted proteins | sample Mar14236cmmetaG_FD_184134 | JGI IMG/M metagenome (GOLD analysis project Ga0209834, IMG submission 184134) | Marine hydrothermal vent microbial communities from Guaymas Basin, Gulf of California to study Microbial Dark Matter (Phase II) - Marker... ...
CCCTATGTAGTATATGGTTATGCCGTAATCAATTCGTATGGAGAACTGATCATCGACGAAGGAACAAAAGTCTATTTTCACGAAAATTCAGGGTTGTGGGCATATTCAGACGGATTACTGAAAGTGAACGGGACGCTGGAAAACCCTGTTTATTTTCAGGGCGACCGGCTGGAAGATTTTTATAGTGACCTTCCCGGGCAGTGGGACCGCATCTGGCTGATGGAAGCCACGCCGGGCGAACACCACAAGATACACAACGCCGTAATTCAGAACGGATTTATTGGCATACAGGCCGAATCATTTTTACACGCAGCCGAAAGCCCTCTGGATCTTTACAACGTAAGGGTGCAGAACATGAAGGGAATGGGGATTTTTACCAGGATCTATCATATAACGGGTGATAACGTGGTACTGGCTAATTGTGGAGGGTATTGCCTCGCGGTTACCGGTGGCGGGTATTTCAACTTCAGGCACAGCACCTTCGCCAATTACTGGTCGTATTCGGTACGAAATACACCGGCGGTTTATCTGAACAACTTTTTAGTGGACACCCTGGAACAATATATTCCGTACGATATTGATTTTACCCTTGGCAACAGCATCATATACGGCAGCAATGAGAACGAATTTATGACGGAGATGATTGCCGAAGCCGATTCGGCGTATTACATCAACCACGTGAACATGAAAACTACCGTAAATACGGGTAACGAAGATTTTTTCAATGCCATATTGAAAAACGAAGACCCGTTATTCCTTGATTACGACATCAACGATTACCGGCTGGATTCGTTATCACCTGCCCGGAAAATCGGCGACTTGCAAATTGCCTCGGAAGTTCCTTTCGACATCATGGGTACGCCCCGTACCGAAGAGCCTGACTTAGGTGCTTACCAGTTTGTACCGGGGCAAGGTGATGGTGAGCGCTGGCGTTAATCCCCGTCTCCCGGTTTAAGCGTCCCGCTTAAACCTACACAACTTCAAATTATATAAAAAGATTATGTTAGAAGCATATTTATCAATCAGGAGATTGCAGTGTTAGGCGTGACGTAACTTCAAGCGGGACGCTTGAAGCAGGTTGAGATCATCAACGAGGAGTATGGGCTTAAAAGAGAGTAAACTTATTCAAAAAGATTGTCCAGTGCGATGGTAAACAATTCTGTGATACTCATACCGAAAGCTTCAGCCATTTGTGGTAACAGGCTTGCTTCTGTCATACCGGGAATAGCATTGACTTCCAGAAAATACAAACCTTTATCACTTAAAATATAATCGAACCTTACAAAGCCCTTGCATCCCATCTGCCTGAATAAGAATACCGACAGTGTTTTTATATCCTGCTCTACATGCGCGTCCACATCGGCTGGTGTTACTTCATGGGCAAGGCCTTCCGAATATTTTGCTTCATAATCGAAAAAATCTTTTTTGCTGATGATCTCTGTCAACGGAAAAACGACCAGCTCCTCTCCTTTGTTGATCAGCCCGCAAGCCAGTTCCCTTCCTTCAATAAACTCTTCGATCAGCACCTGATCATCTTCTGCCAGCGCATTCTTCACGGCTTCTTCAAATTTATCCGCTGTGTGTACTTTCGAAACGCCTACACTTGAGCCGCTGCGCGCCGGTTTTACAAATAAAGGCAACCCCAATGTGTCTATTACTTCCTGTTGCCGGATCTCCTCCCCTTTCAGGAATGTTACCGAATTAGCTACACTGATACCATACGCACTGATAAACTTGTTGCACAAATGTTTGTTAAAACTTAATGCCGAACTGTCGACGCCACAGGAGGTGTACGGGATTCCCAGCATATCCAGGTAACCCTGTATTTTACCATCTTCACCCGGAGTGCCATGGATCGCGTTGAACACACCATCGAAGCGGATATGTGCGCCAGCCACAGTCAGGCTGAAATCGTTTTTATCAATAAAATACTTCTTCCCTGCCTTATCCTCATAAAACCACTCATTTCCTTTGATTTCCACCAGCCAGCTGCTGTATTTGTTTCTGTCCAGATGCGCACTCACCACCCGGCCGCTTTTTATCGAGATGTCATATTCGCCGGAGTCTCCCCCGCATATAATGGCTATATTTTTCATGTTTTACGGATGCTTAATAATTTTTACCTTTGCCTCTTTATAAGTACAATATATTCTGCTAAACAAAGTTATGAGAATAAGTCCTGTAAACAAGGGGTAACGCATTTAAATTACGATCAATGGGCTTTTTTTATTTTCTGACAAGAAAAAAATTTTACATCCACCTGCTGATAGCTGCTGTTCTGTCGCTGGTTTTGCTGTGGATCGCACTGTGGTCACTCGACCTGTTTACCCGACATGGAAAAGTCTACATTGTTCCTGACTTCAGTGGTCAGACACTGGAGCAACTATATGAGGATGATTATGATGATTTCTTTGAACTTATCGTTATCGATTCTGTTTTCGACAGAACCCGTCCTAAAGGAAGTATTATTTTGCAAAACCCATACCCGGGAGCAAAAGTAAAGAAGGGGCGGCATGTTTATCTGACAATTATAGCCAAGACACCTGGCAGAGTGTTCATGCCCGACCTTGTCAACCTGTCGCTCAGGCAGGCATTGGTTACTTTAGAAGCGCAGGAGCTGAATGCAGGTAATCTGAATTATGTCGATTACTTTGCCCGCAATGCCATTGTGGGACAAATGATCGATGGTGAACCTATTGAACCGGGGACAGAACTCGCCAAAGGCAGCACTATTGATCTTGAAGTAGGCAAAGGAGACATGAATACCAGCGTGGCGCTGCCCATGCTGATCAGTGTAAAAAAAGAAGAGGTGAAAAGAAAATTGCACTATGCCTACCTGAACCTGGGCAACGAATATTATATCGATGTGGTTGACAGCTCGCGTGCGAGGGTTTACAGGACCAATCCTCCTCCCTTGACAGATAAGCCGCTCCGGTTAGGACAGAAAGTGGATGTATGGTATCGCTCAGATGAAAACTTTGACTTTGAAGCCTATCTGAAACAGTTTTTACCCGATTCTACAGTAGCAGATACATCTATGTTTAATAACAATTACGAATAAGGTTGAGATGAACATTTTCAAACAATATTTTACCATCATATTTATAATTCTTGCTGCCGGATTATACGGACAGGAGGTCCTTACGGGCGTTCAGTTCAACGAGACTATCAGAGAGCAGAATAGTACAGGCACAGAAGCAGAACGTTTACGTGATGTGCGGGACCAGATACAACTTCCTTTTTTTGATGATTTTAAAAATGATTACGCCCGGCCAAATCCTGAGCACTGGAAAGATATTGATGTATTCATTAATAAAGACTTTCCCTATTTTGCACCCAATGCGGGAGCAGCCACTTTTGATGCACTCGACAGTACCGGCAATGTATACAGCAATGCTGTCTGGATTCCTTTTGAAGCCGACAAACTGACTTCCAACCCCATCCGTCTCGATTCGGTTTTTGAACCTGTTACCAAGGCGCTAAGTCCTGCCGACTCACTTTACCTGAGTTTTTATTACCAGCCCCAGGGGTATGGTGATGCACCGGAATCGTGGGATACGCTGCTGCTGGAACTCTCGTACCTGACGGGTGACACGGTATTTTCGCACATCGATTCTGTTTTGGTTTCGGCTAATTTATACCTGGAAGATGAAAACGACACCATCCGGCCTTTCGATACGATTTACGCACCCCCGGGATGCAACGAAGACCTCTACATCATCAACTTCCAGACGCTTACATGGGACGACTGGCTGATGATGCCCTGCGACTCGGTATTTGTAGCTGAGATTGGCTGGAAAACAGCATGGAAATCTGAAGGAATGACACTGGATGAGTTCAGGGAACAGAACGGAAAAGATTTTGTCCAGATGATGATACCGATAAAAGATTCTATTTTCTTTCATGACAAATTCATGTTCCGCTTCCGGAATTATGCAAGCATTGCCAACAATAATATTCCATCATGGCGCAGTAATGCCGACCAGTGGAATGTTGATTATGTCTATCTGAACTATAACCGCTCTGTTGCCGATTCCACCTATCGTGTACTCACTTTCTCCGACAGGGCGCCTTCGTTCCTGAAAACCTATCAGGTGATGCCCTACCGGCAATACCGTGCCGATGCACCGTACAATGTGATGAAAGAAAATCTGGAGATGTATATCAGCAACCTCGACAAAGTGGAACACAACACCAAATATATGTACCGTGTGCAACAGGTAAACGGAAGTTTCGGTTATCAGTATAACGGAGGCAGCTGCAACCTGATGCCTTTTTATGTATCCGGATTCCAAAGTTGCAGCACCTCTTGCGGTTCGGCACATGCCTGTCCTCCGGTCAATTCGCCTTTCAACTTTGATTACAGCCGGGATACAACCTCGTACATCATCAAACATTATATCAGCGATTCCTCCGAGTCGAACATTATTGTTGACTCGGTTAGCTACAGGCAGGGATTCTATAATTATTACGCCTACGACGATGGCACACCCGAACTGGGATACGGACTGGAGCCGGCAGGCGCTTTACTTGCCTACCAGTTTAAATTAAGTGTTCCCGACACACTTTTTGGCGTTCAAATGTATTTCAACAGGGTAAAAGATGATGCCAACAGCCAGTTTTTTAACATCAATATCTGGCAGGATAACAATGGAAAACCGGGAGATATCGTAGCGCAAATTCCCAGCCAGCAGGCAATGTGGGAAGACGGCCTTTATAAGTTTTATGCTTATCTGCTGGAAGAACCGGTAATATTATCCGGTACATTTTACGTTGGATGGCAGCAGTTTGAAGGGGGCAGCCTGAACATTGGCTTTGATGCGAACAACGACAACAGAAGTAAGATCTTTTATAAAGTGGATGAAACCTGGTACACCAGCAATTTTGGAGGGTCGTTGCTGATCCGCCCAATGTTTGCTCCGGAAATGATCCTCAGCAACGGAGATATCTCCTCTGAAGAAAAAGTGAGCATCTTTCCCAATCCGGCACGCACACATTTTACCATCGGCAACGAATCCATCAAACAGGATCATAAAGCAACGCTTCTGATTTACAATATGTACGGAGCTGTGATTAAAAAGATTAACAACCTGAGCGGTCAGATTGATATCAGCCAGCTGGCTACGGGAATGTACATTGTTAAGATAAGCAGCAAGGGTGATGTCTTCAATGAAAAACTACTTATCAGCAGGTAAGATGAACAATAAAGTTGAACTCAGAGAGGAAAGCACGGAGCTTTACGAACATTTCAGGTTTGAAGTTGACCCGGGTCAGGAACCTGTCAGGATCGATAAATTCCTGTTCAGCCGCATTCAGAATGCCTCACGCAATAAAATACAGTACTCGATAAGGGCAGGCAATATTTTAGTGAACGACAAACCGACAAAGTCCAACTATCAGGTACGGCCCGGAGATGTTATTTCCGTATTGATGTCGGAGCCTCCGAGGGAAACGGAAATTACACCGGAAGACATCCCGCTGGATATTGTTTACGAAGATGATGATGTGATCATCATCAACAAACAGGCAGGACTGGTGGTACATCCGGGGCACGGAAACTATACAGGCACCTTGTTGCATGGTCTGGCACATTATTTTAAGGAAAGCGGACAAGCCAAAAAAGTGGAGAACGGATTCGGTTATTTAGTCCATCGCATTGATAAGAACACAACCGGCCTGCTGCTGGTTGCCAAAAATGAGGAAGCGCAGACTTTGCTTGCCCGGCAATTTTTCGATCACACCATCGACAGAAAATATGTGGCGCTGGTGTGGGGAGAACCCAAAGAAGAGGAAGGAACAATTACGGGAAGTATTGGCAGGAATCCACACGAAAGAAAACAGATGACGGTGTTTCCTGACGGCGATAAAGGGAAAGAGGCTATCACACACTATAAGATCTTAAAGAAATTCGGATACGTTACACTGATTGAGTGCCAGTTGGAAACGGGCAGGACACACCAGATCAGAGTGCACCTCAAATACATCGGACATCCGCTGTTCAATGATGATCGTTATGGAGGCCACCGCATACTGAAAGGCACAACATTTACGAAATACAAGCAGTTTGTCCAGAATTGCTTTAAGATTATTCCGCGCCACTCGTTGCATGCCAAATCCATTGGATTCACTCATCCGGTTTCCGGAAAGAAACTGCACTTTGAATCAGAATTGCCTGATGATCTGAGCGAAGTCCTGATCAAATGGGAAGATTATACGGCACACCGGAATTTAACGGAAGAGTAGCTCCCCACGCCTTAGGTTATTTTTTTATATAAAACGCTTTTAATATCTGTAGTCGTTCATCTGTTTTTACATGAATGAGATACAAGCCGGCAGCATGCCTGCTGAGATCAATATACAGGCTGTTTTCATTTTCCGTTACGAACACCGGGCCGACTATTCTCCCTAACAAATCAAAGACATTGATTTCAATAGTTGAGGGAATTTCTTTTCCAAACGTAAGCCTATAGACACCTTTCGCAGAAGGATTCGGCACCATCATCGGCAAAACATGTATGTAACCCGGTCTGTGCAACGTATCATTTCCATTGGCCGATTTGGCAATCAGCGTAACACCAAATGCGCCAAAAGTGTTGTATCGAACCGGAGGAGGATCTTCAGCTTCAGAGTACGATGGCTCTCCTCCTTCAAAATACCACGCATATCCGGTAATATTTCCCGTGGAATAATTCACATAGTTAACCTGTTCTCCAATCGTTATCTCAAGAACATCTGAAGAAAAGTTGGCAAGAGCTAAGGTTGTATCAAGGTTTGTACCTTTAAGCGACTTAACACCGGTATGCAACGGGTCAAGCCAATACTTAAGCTGGCGTGTAGAATCTGCTCCCTCCGATTCCCAGGCGTGACTGAATTTACCATAATAATCGGGCTGCTCAGGATAACTGCAGGAAGCTTCTCCCCCGGTAAGTGCTCCGATAATAAATCCCTCCGGGTTGAACAACGGACTACCCGATGAACCGCCTTCTGTAACACCGTATCCATTCTTTGTCTCTGCCCATTCAACTTTCCAATACATACCGTTTTCAATGGGCTCTGCACCGTAATATTCTGTCGAAATAATCGGATCGGTATAGGTAGAGATCATTTTAATATCTCCCTGCGGATGATGAATGGTCACTCCGGAAGGTGAAACAGCCCCCGAACGATCCCAGCCATTATAATAAGCGTGGTAACTTTCAGGAATATCCCTGTTGAGTAGAAGCAACTTAAAATCGGCTGCCTCGTCTATATCATAGCGGCTATGTGCCAACAGGCTGGCACCGTTAATTCTATGACTGTTATCGGGCTCCGTAAGCGGCAGCTCACAATCTTCACTTTCATAATTAAAATAGAAAATCCACGCCCGGTAATCAAGTGCAGACGCATATTCACCACAATGGTTGGCCGTCAGGAAGTAAGGTTTCCCATCATTGTTTGTGTTGTTTATCAGCGAACCGGTACACCAGAACAGGTTTGTAGCTTCCTTGACAAGCACACGTGCAACACCGTTTTTTTCACTTTGCCAGCTGTCACCTTCCTCACAATTAACCGGTACCTCACACCCGCCGGCACCACCAAAATCACGACCGGCTAATCCTGCCATCCGGTCCGCTACGCCAACTTCGGTAAGTCGGAAGGGAAGCGTATGATAAGAAGTGTTCAACTCGACAAGAAGGCTGTCTCCCCTAAGGAATCCGACAGCAAAAAGCACGTCGTTATTTATGTATGTATAAGCTCCCTCAGGCTGATCCTTTGTTGTATAAATGAACAGTTTGTCACCTTCCCTTAAATTCATATTGCTGAGATAAATATTCAGGGCCGAAGCTCCGGGCACATAAAATCCGATACGCCAGACAAATGTTTCGTCAATGGTATCCCACATACCTTGCATCGGAATATTTTCCTCTAGAGGAATGGTATGACCTGCCGGTAAGGGCAATGCCTGTTTAACAAAATCCTTCTTTGATGTAACATTGTTTTCTTCTAATACGATAAAAGGCAAAGGCGTCAATTTATGATCATTCAATGAAGCGGGGAAACACGGCTCCATCACCTGGCCGTTGAGCACCAGCGGAACTAAAGCAATAAAAACAAGAATTCTGCGAACTCCTATAACACGCTGTAAAAGAATAATTATGTCTTTTTTGCTGTTTCTCATTTATGAATTGTACTAAAACCAAACAAATGTAATGAATTTACACGGCACCCCTGTGTCTTCGAAAAAATATGGAATATGACCGGGAATTTATATCTTAACTGTATTGTTTTGTACAATAATTCTCTACATTTGACCAAACTTTTGGCGCATGATTGTAATTACCGGAGCTGCAGGGTTCATCGGCAGTGTACTGACAGGTAAAATGAACCTGAAAGGCAGAGACGACCTTATTTTAGTGGATGATTTCTCCAGCGAAAATAAAGAGAAAAACCTGACTGGCAAAAAAAATGAACTGTCTGTCCACCGCGATGATTTCTTTCAATGGTTTGACAAAAATTACCACCTTGTTGAGTTTGTGCTGCATATTGGCGCCCGTACCGATACCACTGAATTTGACAAAAATGTATTCGATATACTGAACCTTAATTACTCCAAACAAATCTGGAACCGGTGTGCCGAACATAAAATCCCGCTGATCTACGCTTCCTCAGCTGCTACTTACGGCATGGGCGAATTTGGTTACAAAGACAACCATGACCTGGTGGGAAAACTGAAACCTTTGAATCCGTATGGAGAGTCAAAGAATGATTTCGACAAATGGGTACTTGAACAGACAGAAGAGCCACCATTCTGGGCCGGATTAAAATTTTTTAATGTCTATGGTCCCAACGAGTTCCACAAAGGGCGTATGGCATCGGTCATTTTCCATGCATATAATCAAATCAAAGAAACCGGAAAAGTAAGATTGTTCCGTTCGCACAACCCTGATTTTAAAGACGGCGGGCAACTGCGCGACTTTGTGTATGTGAAGGATGTGGTAGATGTGATCAATTATTTTATCGACAGCCGGCCCGAATCGGGGCTGTACAATCTGGGCACCGGAAAAGCCCGCACATTCATAGATCTGGCCAACGCCACATTCGCAGCCCTGGATATGGAACCACAAATCGAATTTATCGATACTCCTGAAGATATCAGGGACAAGTACCAGTATTTTACAGAAGCCGATATGAGCAAGCTTTACGCTTCAGGTTACAACGAACCCTTCTACTCGCTGGAAAACGGTATCGGTGATTACGTAAAAAATTATCTTGTCAAAGAAAATTACTATTAATACTTCATTCGTTTGGTAAAGACACAATACACCCCCGGCTTTTGTTACAAATTTAAACCAGGGGTGAATTGTATAAGGGTATTATTTCTTAATTATTTTTATCCATTCCGTCTGTTCAGCATCTGTCGCCACCTGCACAAAATACAGACCCGGCGCATTTTTCAGGCTTACAGTGATCCGGTTCGTATTTAAATACTCCTGATGCAAAACCACCTGACCCTGCATGTTGTAAATATTTACCACTATATGTTGATGAAGGTCATTGAAATCTATATGGAAATCCTCATTCATCGGATTCGGATAAACCGTTATGCCATCATAAACCATATCCTCTGCAACGCCAACAAGTTCCGCTCCCAGTTTGCTAATAAATGTAGCTCTCTCTCCCAGTGCAGTGAGAAGATAATTTTCTATACCCGGGTCAAAATCGGCAGTTCCGCCAAAATAACCTACCGTATAAACATTGCCCTGATCCGATATCACCGACATACCGCGGTCGTACAGAGGACCACCCATTCCGGCCGCCCAAATGAACGTACCGTTGGAGCTTAGTTTACTCACAAAAGCATCCAGATCGCCTGCCGATGTCATCCAGTATGTTCCTTCACCGGGATCGAAATCAGCAGTTTCGGTAAAATACCCGGTTACATAAACATTATTGTTATTGTCCAGGGCCATCGCATAGCTGCTTTGGTCCCCTTCGCCACCTATCTGGTTTACCCACAATAAATTGCCTTCCGTATCCATTTTCCCCGTAAATTCGTCTCTGCCACCAAAAGAAGTCAGGATCATGCCTCCGTCATCCGGAGCAAAATCAACAGCCCCCATAAAATTACCGGTAATGTACAAATGGCCTTCATAGTCATAAACTATTGACTGTCCGAATTCATCGCTCGTTCCGCCCATATGCTTTGCCCAAACATAATTGCCATTGGAATTGAGTTTGCTGACAAAAATATCATTCCCGCCAAATACAGTAAAAAGGACTGTTCCGTCACCGGGATCAAAATCACCTTCTCCCTTAAAAGAGCCAATTGTATAAACATTCTCCTCTTCATCCAGGCACATCGACTGGCAATAATCAAACAGTGTACTACCCATCGTTTTAGCCCATACAAATTCATGGTTACTGTTTAATTTTTCAACAAATATCGACTGTCCGTTAGTCGACATATAAAACTCGGCAGGACCCGGATCAAAATCAAAAGTACCAATATAATACCCTGAAATGTATATATTTCCTGACGGCGCTACCATAACACGTGTGCCGGTACCGTCATTAACACCTCCTAACTGCCCGGCCCAGATATAGTCTCCGTTGCCGTTCAACTCAGCAATAAAAACATCCTTGCCTCCAATACTGGTGAAATTAACCGTAGCTTCGCCGGGATCCATATCAGCAGTTCCCTCAAAAACCCCTGTTATATAAATATTTCCCGATGCATCACAACTGACATTTCTTGGAAAGTCATCTCCGGTTCCCCCGATTTGCTTTACCCATAGTAAATTCCCCTCAACATCGATTTTCGCTACATAGACATCCTTCGCTCCGAATGATGTCAAAAAATGGGTGTCTTCACCCGGATCAAAATCCACTGTCCCTTCGAAACCACCGCTTACGATCATTTCGCCGGAAGGATACTTTGCCATTGTAATGCCATAGTTTAAACTGGTACTACTAAATTGTTTAGCCCATTTAAACGGCTGTGCATGCACCATTATGCCTGCTAAGATCATGGTAATTAATAGTAATTTTTTTTTCATAATTCATTATTTTGGTTAAGGTTAATAAATAACTGCAATTTCACAAACAACAGAAACAACCTGATCTTCAGCACAATCAGACGCACAAGTCAGTCTCCCTCAATCATTCATACTTATTGGGTTTATAGTACGGTGATAAAATGATTTTTCATGCACTTACCACTGTTACTGATGTTTTACGATCGAAAGTTACAATAAAAATTTATTCGATGCAAAAAAATTTACTGAAGATACCTGAAGTTAAGTCGATTGACAACAGAATCAAGGTTTCAGGGCAATCACTCCGCTGCCGATGCAGGTCTTCTCTTCCCTGTCGTAAATTACGGCAAACTGTCCCGGAGCAATGCCGGAAATAGTCTTCTCGGAAATAATGCGTATACCCTGGTCATCCCGTACCAAACGACCAGTTTCAAAAGCAGGCTGGTGGCGTATCTTGAACTTGATATCGCTGAGATTGCTGTAATCGTGATTTGGATTTAATATGTGCAGGTCATGCAGCCAGATGGTGTCATCATACTGAGAAATGGGATCATAGCCATTGGAAACATAGACAACATTTTCCTGAATATCTTTATTCACAACGAACCAGGGGCCTCCTCCCAGCCGTAAACCACGCCTCTGCCCTATTGTATGAAACCAGATGCCTTTGTGTTCGCCCAGCACCTTTCCTGTTTCCAGTTCAACAATTTTGCCGGGCTGCTCGCCTACATACTTTCTAATAAAATCGGTGTAGTTTATCTTTCCCAGGAAACAAATCCCCTGGCTGTCGGGGCGGTGGGCACTGGGTAATTTCATTTCTACGGCAAGTTTGCGAACCTCTTCTTTTTGTAAGTGGCCAATCGGGAACATGACTTTCTTTAACTGATCATAAGTGATCTGCCCCAGGAAATAAGTCTGGTCTTTCACCCTGTCTTTGGCTGTCCCCAAAAAGACCCCTTCATCATTTTCGTAAGTACTGGCATAATGACCGGTAGCTATTTTATCGAAATCCTTCCCCATGCGGTCGTTGAAGGCACCGAACTTGATCAGCAGGTTGCACATGATATCGGGGTTGGGTGTCAGGCCGCTTTTTACCGTATCCAGCGTGTATTTCACTACCGTCGACCAGTATTCTTCCTGCAGGTCGATAATATCCATCTTGCAGCCGTATTTTTTGGCGATCCAGGTAGTGATCTCAATATCCTCTTCCGAAGGACAATCCATAAACGCGTCCTCATTCTCCATACCGATTTTGATATAAAAAATATGCGGGTCGTACCCCTGCTCTTTTAGAAGCGGAATGGTCACCGAACTATCAACTCCTCCCGATACCAGGGCTGCAATTTTCATGTGTTTCTTTATCTTACTTGTGTTTTCTAAATATTCTGTTAATTCAGTCGGCAGTCTTCAACCGGCAGTCGGCAAACTAACAACGTTAACGAATAACCCTTAACAAATAACGATTAACAAATAACCAATCTCCGGCAAAGGTCGCTAAAAGATTTTATTCTCCATAAAAAGAGTGTTTCTAAATATGGCACTCATGCCATTTACCCGCTAAGTTTTTATACTTTTGACTACTGAAAAAATTAATCACGTAATAAACGATTACCATGTACGGAAAATTTAAAGACCATCTGATCAAAGAGATCAAAGATATCCACGAAGCAGGATTGTATAAAGACGAACGTATTATCGTTAGTCCGCAAGGTGCCGAAATAGAACTTGAAACAGGCCAGAAGGTACTGAACTTTTGCGCGAACAATTATCTGGGGCTTTCCAACCATCCAAAGCTGGTAAAAGCTGCGGAAGAAGGACTGGAAACACACGGTTACGGTATGTCGTCCGTACGGTTTATTTGCGGCACAACCGACCTGCATAAAACACTGGAAAAAAAGATTGCTGAGTTTTTCGGCACGGAAGATACGATTCTGTATGCTGCTGCTTTTGATGCCAACGGGGGTGTTTTTGAACCGTTGCTCACTGCCGAAGACGCAATTATTTCCGACAGCCTGAACCATGCTTCGATTATTGACGGTGTCAGGTTATGCAAAGCCCAGCGCTATCGTTATCCCAATGCCGATATGGAAGCACTGGAGAAAGTGCTGATCGAAGCGCAGGCACAGCGGTTCAGGGTTATTGTTACCGACGGTGTCTTCTCCATGGACGGCAATGTGGCCCCTGTGGACAAAATGGTGGAACTGGCAGAGAAATACGATGCCATGGTCATGGTGGATGAGTGCCACTCAGCCGGTGTTGTGGGAAAGACAGGAAGAGGCGTAAGTGAGCATTTCGACATTATGGGGAAACTGGACATCATCACAGGAACTTTAGGTAAGGCATTTGGAGGTGCTGTTGGCGGATTTACCACAGGCCATAAGGAAATAATAGAAATGCTGCGCCAGCGTTCGCGCCCGTACCTGTTCTCAAACTCATTGCCTCCGGCAGTGGTCAACGCCGGCATACGCATGTTCGACATGATGAGCGAGACCAATGAGCTACAGGATAAACTGCATGCGAATACCGATTATTTCATGGAAAAAATGACGGCCGCAGGTTTTGATATCAAACCGACACAATCGGCTATCTGCGCTGTGATGCTTTACGATGCGAAACTGTCTCAGGATATGGCTGCCAAATTGCTGGAAGAAGGCATTTATGTAATTGGTTTTTATTTCCCTGTAGTTCCCAAAGGAGAGGCACGTATTCGGGTACAGCTATCGGCCGGACATGAAAAAGCACATCTGGATAAAGCCATTGCGGCTTTTACTAAAGTTGGCAAAGAACTGAACGTTATCAAATAAAGGAGCAAATATGGTCTTTGGCATTGGCACCGATATTATTGAAGTGAAACGTATGCAGCGGCATCTGGAAAAAAATGACGCATTGCGTAAAAAGCTATACACTGAAGGTGAACAGGCCTATTGCGAACGTGCCAATGTGATGAAATACCAGAGCTATGCCGCCCGGTTTGCTGCCAAAGAAGCTTTTTTTAAGGCGCTCGGTACCGGTTATCGGTATGGCATGGCTTTCCACGAAATCGAAGTTTTCAATGATGAACTGGGAAAACCTTTTATCAAACCACACGGCAAAGTAAAAGAATACCTGGAGGAGAACAAGGTAACGCATATCCACCTGACGATTTCACATGTGAAGAAAATGGCGAGTGCTTTTGTGGTGCTGGAGAAGTGAGGTTTCACGCAAAGGCGCAGATGTATTGTTTCACGCAAAGGCGCAGATGTATTGTTTCACGCAAAGACGCAAAGACGCAGGGTTGGTATCGCGTCTTTCACGCAGAGACGCAAAGCTTTAAATTCTAGTCTAGTTCTTGTTTGCAACCCCTTTTTTCTCGTCCTCGTTTGCAACGAGGACGGATTTCCATTCCGTTTCATTTGATAAATTAAATAGGGCATTGCAAATGCCGATGGAAAGCATCCTCGTCACAGACGAGGACGAG